>ERZ827440.594-NODE-594-length-48545-cov-15.777686_pt1 | contig 48545 bp, 50 predicted proteins | sample MGYA00519774_ERZ827440 | MGnify/ENA primary metagenome ERZ827440 (study PRJEB31778, sample SAMEA3449302) | human gut metagenome | biome: human gut; feature: human-associated habitat; material: faeces | place: United Kingdom | collected 2010/2012 ... | reverse complement strand
CAATCACCAACAAATACAGAATGACAAAGATCGGAACAAGTATGCTGGCGGTCATCTCAGGGATAGCATGAGCCAGCGGTCCTTCCAGCCTTTCCGCATCATCGATAACAAGCTGCTTAAACTCGCCAGAAGATTTGCCCTGAATCGTTCCCATAGATACCTTGGACATTTTCTTCATGATTGTGGTACGAATATTTTTGATGATTTCGTAAGCTACCTTATGGGAGCAAAGCGTCGATTTCGCGTAAAGGGTATGCTTCAAAAGATACCCGCACAGAGCGATGACCGGCAAGAGGATTGCCCAAATCGTTGTCAGACTGCTTGCCAATGCCTTTTGCAGCAAGATTGCAACCGCGATATATGGAACAATACCAAAAGCAGAGGACAAAACAGATAGGACAACGGCAAATGATAGCTGCGGTTTCTTTTCGTCGGCAAATTTGAGGATTCCTTTATAGGGGGATTCTCTCTTGCCATTTTCTTTTCGCATATACATTTACCCGCCTTTCCGTGTTATTTTCCAAACACAGTTTAGTGTAGCAAAACCGCCTGCGCTTTTGTGACCGAATCCGGCGGTTTTATACCCCAATCCGGCAAATCTGTTTTATGGATAACTTGATTTCAGCAGATAAATGTGATATTATATGGTTAGCTTTAGCTAACTGATAGTTTTAAGAAAGGAGTACGGCATTATGCTTTTACAATGGTCCGCACCCGAATACATGCCTCACTCTTTTCAGGTTTCCGGCCTTTCGGGTACCGTAGGGCATAAGCAAACCGGCAACTGCTTTGATCTCACAAAACAGGTTGCTGATGGTTTTGTGGGGATGCAGGAGTTATCCAAAGGGCTGTTTTTGGTGCAGTCTGAAATGGACTTTAAGCAGGAAACGGAATTGTGTGAAGAATATTCAAAGCGGAGCCTCTTTCAGCTTTCCTTCTGTATGAATGGGATCTGCGAATGGGATTATCAGGAAAAGCGCGGCGAGCATTATCAGCTTTCCCCAACACAGTGCAGCTTGCAGTGCGGCACATTTTCCAAATGTGTAAGCCATTTCAGTTCCGAGCAGCCTTACCGTACATTGAGTATTTCATTAGAGCAGGAGCGTTTTCCCTCACTGTCAGAAGATTTGGAAGCAGCGCATTTAATTCGGCGGGACGATAAGATTTGTACCCATGTATTTTCCACCACACCGGAGATACGCCTTGTTTTACAGCAGTTGTTGGACTGCCCGCCCGAGCGAAAGCTGCGCAAGTTGTATCTGGAAGGAAAGGTTTTAGAACTGCTGTCCCTGTTTTGTGACGAAGCGATTGGGAAGCAGAAAAATACCAAAGATATTTCCAGAGAAGATTACCGCTGCTTGATGAAAGCGAGGGAAATGATCGACAATCATTTTCTCCATCCCCTTACCATCCAGCAGATCGCCCAGGAGTGTTTTTTAAGCGAAACGAAGCTAAAGCAGGGCTTCAAAACCTGCTTTAACTGCACCGTCTATGAATATATCGTGGAGAAACGCATGGAGATGGCCTACCGCCTGCTGCAAAGCGGAAAGTACAAGGTAAAAGACGTGGTATGGATGGTAGGATATACCAACGCAAGCCATTTTATCGACGCTTTTAAAAAAAGATATGGCGTTACGCCCGGAGAAATTTAAGTTCCTACTCTGCGGGAAAACTTCGGAGAATCGGCACTTGCCAATCTTTCGCATCATGTTAAATTAGGAGAAAAAATATGTCTTTCTTTCAAAACACCTGCAAACCAAAAGGATTCGCCGGGAAGATCATGGTCAATATGATGAACACCGGCCATGCCGCACTTGCAGAATGGGGCTTGACGCACATAAAAATCCGCGACGATGATTTCTGTCTGGATATTGGCTGCGGTGGAGGGGCTAACCTCAAACGCCTTTTGGGAAAAAGTTCAAATGGACACATAACTGGCGTTGACTACTCCGAAGTTAGTGTTCAGAAGTCGAAAAAACTCAATCGGGCAGCAATTCAGGAAGGCCGATGCGAAGTTTTGCAAGGCAATGTTATGAATCTGCCGTTTTCAGAAAACAGTTTTCACTTGGTAACTGCCTTTGAAACAATCTACTTTTGGCCCGGTATTCAAGTTGCTTTTCAGCAAGTATATCGTGTGCTTAAAAATGGAGGAACTTTCCTGATATGCAATGAATCCAATGGAAAAAATACAAAGGACGAAAAATGGACAGATATAATCCACGGCATGACAATTTATACTTCCGAGCAGATTGAGAAAGCATTGAAAAATGCTGGATTTTCAAAAATTCAAGTAGAGCAAAATGAGAAAGGTTGGCTCTGTGCGATTTGCAAAAGAGATAATTGAAAATATGATTATACAAAAAAGGTACGTCAGCATACTACGCTAACGTACCTTTTCATTTTTCCTCAACTTTATTATTTTCACAGATTGGCAAGCAATGCAAACATGTACATGTTTGCGATTTTGGCGGGTTTTCTACCCGCCAAAACGCTTGTTGAGGGATAACCCCCAAGCCCCCAAGATCGTCCCCTTCGGTGACGGCTGCGCATCCTGCGGACGCTGAAAAACCATAAGCACAGATACCCCTCCTTCTCATATCTTATTGCCGCTCTCTGGCGTTTTCTCTGCCGGTAGAATGCCCGAGCAGATAGTCGATATTGGCCTGCACATTTTGCAGCTCCCGCATTTCTTCCCGCACCTGCTTATATTCCGCATAGGCTTTCCGCTTGGCTTCCAACACTTGGGCATATTCTTCCCGCAGCGCCTTAACGGTAGGCAGCTTTTGTACGCCCAACCCGTCGAAATATTTCTTCGCTGCCTGATGAATTAGAATGTCCGCTTCGTGTTCGGCGCGGAATTTTTTGCTGTAGCCTGCTTTGCAATATGCGGTGTAAACGGCGCGTGTTTTGGAATAGTTGATAATCTGTTTTTGCAGTTCGCCGTTATCCGTGAGGCGTGTTTCCATTGCTTTGATCTGCTTCGATAATTCGTTGAATCTGGAAGTAGCTGCGGCGGTTTTAGCCTGCAATGTCTCGTAGCTCATATTGTCATGTTCTTTTAGATAGCTGATGGCTTTTGCAAGCTGTTTCACATTAAAAACTTTTGCCCATCGCTCATAGCCGACGCCTTTGCCCGAGCGAATCGCAGATTCAATATCGATCAGCATTTTTACATTAGGCGCAGTGCGATAGGAAAAACGGGAAGGGATGCGTGTGCCAGAGATTCTTTCCCGGATAGCCTGCTCGGTGTAATCGCCTTTCAGCGTATTACAGCGGGTGGGTTTTTCCTGCCCTGCCACACGGAAGTTGATGTTTTTCCCTCGGTGCGTAACCTCTACGCCTCCGGCCTCCAGCAGCTTCAAAAATTCTTCAAAGGTAGAAGGGCGAAGGTCCAGCGCCGCATCAATGGCCTGCCGGATTTGATTTTGAAAGGAAAGAGGCTTGCCGCTTTCTCCCAGCCATGTACCATAATGGCCGCGGCTCGGATTGGGATCCTCTATGATGGAAAGGCCGTGTTCCAAACACAGCTTATCGCTGATACGGCGCACCGCCCATGTGGAACCCCAAAAGTTTCTAAACTTGCGGGAGCAGTCAAGGTTCACTGCACTTACTATGATATGATTATGGACATGGTGCTTATCAACATGGGTGCAGACGATAAAAGCATTGTTTCCTTTCGTCAGTTTTATGGCAAGTTCTCTGCCAATCTGATTTGCTTCTTCCGGCACGACTTCTCCCGGCTTAAAGGATTGCCGGAAGTGGTAGGCAATTACATCGTCCGCGCCGCGTTTTCTGCCGGTGAGATTTAAGTATTGCCATTTGGATAAAGCAAATTCTGCGTCGGCGGTGCGGGTATCGCATTCATACCCAAAGATGAATTTGCCATAGTCTGTCTTTTGCGGATTCTCTACATAATCAAGTATATCCGCGATGGCAGTGGAGAAGGTTCGCCCTTCCCCGATATGCAAGGGCATCAGCCTTGTAGTTGCCATTGCTCACCTCCCTATATAGAATAAAAGATAGGCTGCCCCACAAGACAGCCTATCTAAAAATTCGTTTGAACAAAAACAGTTTTAGGAATGTTTCGGTTCTGCATACTCTTCTGCATACTCACTTATAGCTTCTGAAAACTGAAAGACCTTCATTAGAAAATCTTCACAGTTAAGGTGACGCATAATCTGTTCAATGGCAGTTTCATCAGGAGTGGATTGCAAGGAGAAAGTATCAACCATGCCACGCAAAAACTCCACATCGTTTCGCTGCGCCCATACCATTGCATAAATATGTCCTGTAGACATTGTTTCATCTTGATACTCAACAATAATATTCATATGGGTTAAACCCTTGTTTGGAATCGTAAAGCGAAAATACCGGCCTTCCATAATCGGTATTTGCTCCATCTTAAACTTTATAAATTCTCCCTTCATAACGCTCTCGTTTTCATACCTCATATACATATCTAACAAAATAATTTGATTATTAAAACTGTAACATTTTTGATATGGGAGGTCAATACACTTCCTCTATGCAGGGAGCGCGGTCAAACGCTTCGGCTATGATTTTATCAATATCGACCATCATATGATAGGTGCTTGCCGCATATCCCTGCCGATGTGCATCAATAACTTTTTCTTTCCAGTTTTCCAATTTTGCTTCCAATGTCGCTGTGTCCATTCAGAAATCCGCCTCCTTATCCATTCCTCTGCCTTAGTATGCCATCCGGCTTCGCGCCCGCAGGTGCAGCGCAAAAACCGCAATCGTCCCAAGCGCCAATACCACATAGGTCCATACCATATCTTTACCGGAAAACTCATACGCCATTGATGAAAAAATAATTCCCCACAGAAGGGAAAGCAATGCGCCGATAATCCAGAAACCGGGGCGGGTGCGCTGCAACAAGAGGAATCCCAGCAAGGTCACAATCCCAATCACAATCGCCAAAGCCGGGTGAATGTGCAAAAGCCCATGCGAGAGGAATCCGGCCAGCACAGCGAGCGCAATGCTGTCAAATACGATGATGTTGCCGAAGAACAATCCGATAATGGTGATAATCAGCCCAAGGATAATGCCGATCAGCAATTCAATTCCGACAGCCAGTAAAGCAGTGCCCATATGTTTGCCTCCTTTCCCAAAACGCTTGCAATACTTCTTAATAAAATTCTAACGCTCCGGTCCATAGAAAAGCAAGGTCTATGGAAGAAAATTTAAGGAAGGTCAGAGAGCGAAGATAGCATTTTTTCTGTAGCGTCCCAAACCTTATCCAGCCGCAAACGCAAATCCTCTATATCGGCGGCATAGACGCTACCGGTTTCATTGGCCTTGCGCGTATATTGATTCAGATTGTTTGAGCAGATGCGCAGGAGCCGTATCAGCTCCCGCACTTCTTTCAAATCGAGATTGATGATATAGCCGTCAATGGCGACCTTGCGCAAATAAGCCGAAAGGTTGGAAACCCCGATCAGACTCATGCGCTCTTTTATCAGGGAAACTTCTTTCTCCGACGCTAAAACATGAAGCTGGACATTGCGCTTTTCGTTTACGGACTTCATCGTTCATGCCCCGTCAGCCTTGCTTCCTTTTTCTTTTCTTCTGGCTGCAAGGCGGTATGGCGTTCTGTTTTCAGAGAACCCAGCAGCGATGTTTTTTTCGTTGGATTTGCGGAGGAAGGGCGCAGCTCATAATCTTCTACCTGTTTTTCTGTCAGCGGTTGATGGTAGCGGACATAACCCCATGCCTGAAAAGCACCGTTTTCCACGGGAATGCGGAAATCAAAATTGATAACCTTTTCCGGCTTGGGGTGCATCGGTATCGTGCCTATATCCACAGGACGAAGAATGGAATAATAGGTATAGCGTTGATCGGAAGGAAGCGGCTCGGCAGGCGCATTTTTATTTTCTCTCTCCAACGCATGTTCCAAAATGGCCTTGCGGGTCAAATCAAGAAAGCCGTTCAGGATAGCCGGATGGGTTTTCACTGCGAAGGAGGCGCTTTGGGATTTCGGAATCGAAAAGCCTTTTGCCCATTCCAAATTGTTCCGGGAAAAGCGTCCGTCATTGGATTCCTGTAAAGTATAGGCCAGCACCCACTGCACACGCTCGGAAGAATAAGCAGATAAGACCATATCGACACAGGCAGGGTCCAGATGGCTATCGGCATAATGCTGCCGGATGGATTGATAGATAAATTCTGCGCAGGCGAGATTGAGCTTCATGCTCTTTCTATACCAATCCAGTTCATTGTTTTGTTGCGCAACAGCGGCGCTGTGGCGGTAAACCTTGCTATCGTCCATATTACTTATAGCCCCCTTTCCGGTGGAGCGAAGGGAATGTAGGATGCTTCATGCTCTGTTCGCTCCGCTTTTAGCTTTTCCATAATGGAAGGCTTATCCTCCGGCAGCATTTCCGGAACCAAGTCTTTGATTTCTTCATAGGTTTGCCCATCGGTGAGATCAGGCCGTGCGGGAGGCGTGTTATTCACTACGCCGTCAATCATGTTATAATTGCCGCTTTCGCCCTCAAGGTCCAATTCGGCGTTGCGAAGATAATTTTCCGGTGGCTGAAATGGTTTGCCTGCAAATAAGATTTCCCGCTGCTGGGTAAATTGCAGTAGAACGCTGTCCCGCAGGCGCGCAAATTCCATGTACTGCGCCATCGTCAGTCCACGCTCCAGCATGGCCTCCTGTGAATGCGCCCAGCCTTCGCCGTAAAGGAAATAGTACATATCCGGCTGATCGCTTACAAAACACAGCGAGCCGTCTTTGTTATCGTAAACGCCGGGTTGCCCGGGTGTGTAATGATAATTTTCCTCTTTGCCCAAATACACCCGGTTATCTGCGCCCAGCATCGCAACCATATTAGCATAGTTGCTGTGGACGGACGAACGCATTTCCACAAGCGGATCCAGTTCAGGCATCATCTGCCGTCCTGTAATCTCATTGAATTTTTCGGCAATCTCGCTGCGGGAAACCCAATCGTTCGGCACATGTACGCCGAAATCCGAGTAAAACCAAGTCAGCCGCTTGCGTTCGGGAATGCGGTGTGTGTCCTCCCAACGGCCAATGGTATCGGCCTGCTGAATGAATTGCTCATGCGCCTCTTTTGTTTCAAATTTCCGTCCTTGTTTATCCGTGAAATACATATATGGAATCCTCCTTAAAAAAGAATAGCGGCCAAAGGCCGCGTAGCCATCCCCGCAAGGGGATGATCTGGCAGCGGAATATCCGGCTGCCCGTTTTATCGCTCTGGCTGTTGTTTTGCCTTTTTCTTCGGGATATTTTTCGGCGGTGCGTTTTCTTTTAGCTGTTGCCGGAGGGACGCCCTTTTTTCTCTTTCTGATGCGGGATGCAGAATAGAGGATAAAGGCTGTTCCCAATGTTTCCCGAAGGCTCGCACCACGGTTTTATCCTGTGCGCCATTGGCACTGAACATCTCCAGCGTGTCAAATCCCTTTTCAAAAAGCGAAACATTTCTGCTGTCGATATTCGGAGCAAAGTGAATGACGCCATGCGGGTATTGTCTCCCTGTTCCTACCCAGCCGCGAACAAAATCGTCAAAATTTTGCTTGATACCAGCCATCGCAAGATCATCGGCGTGGCTGCCCAACAAGCTGTTTGTTTTCTCATATTGATACCCTAAAATCAAAACGCCGCTTTTCGGGTTATACATAAAGCGGCGGTTCTCAATCTCCTGCATGTTGAAGCTATGTGCTTTCATATCTAATATCATCATCCTGCGCTCAATGGGAACAGGCCGAAGGGTGAGAAGCGGCTTGCCTTGATTTTTTACCACAACGCCCTGCTGGAGGACATATCCTTGTACTTGAAGCGCCTGCAATGTGGCGTCGCTGATCGCACCATATATCTTTTGGTCGGAATCTACAAAAAGCTGTAGCATCTCTCTTACGGTATCGGATAGAGGCTTTTTTTCTTTTTCCACTCCATTCTCCTTTCTTTGATTGATCTTGTTGTCCGCATCTTTGCCTCTGTTTTGAGGGGAAAGGTATCAATCCCTTATCCCCTCTGGAATAGAGGCTGGAAAGCCTTGTAAAATAAGGCTCCAGAAAGCAAAGTTGCGGACATATCAACCTATATTTTGCCGTGCCCGGCGCTTACGCTTTTTATCCGCATCCTTTCGTGCCCATGTGCGGCAGGCGTCGGAGCAATAGGCTTGACTGGTGGTAGGAATGTAGTTCTTCCCGCAAACAGGGCACCGTTTCTGGCGCTGTGAAGTATCGTTACCGGTCAGCACAGACTCCAAGGCCGGATCCACCGGCAAAACTGCGTTTGCAAAGTAGCGGCAGAGTGCGCCGGTCCACCATTTATGCAGCATGTAGCAGGGACAATCCAAAGGTAGGCAGATTTTGGCCTGATCGTCATAATTGGCGCACAGGTTTACTACCAGCTTTCGGATGGCGGCGCGTTCTGAACGGGTTAATTCTCGCTCGCCCATCAAAACACCCCCTAACGCTCCGGCTCTTGATTGGCTTTTTTGCTGTTTCGGTTTTGCGCAGAGGGATCTTTTGACAGGGATGCGATCACAGAATCCTTTGTTTTTTGCTGTGGCTCGTGATAGAGAAACAATTCGTTTTTCCCCGGCACATAAATCTTTCCGTTTTCTTCACAGCGGAATAGATCGCAGTCTTTGTCAGTAGAGGCTTTATAGAAAGCCTCATAGTCATATCGAAATTTTTGCCGTTCCGGGTATGTGGAGAAGCCTAATACCATATCGGATTCAAGGCGACGGGAAATGGCAAAAAAATCGCCTTCGTCTTTTCGGAACTGCCTGATAGGGGTAAAATGATACCCGCCGTATGCGAATGTTTTTTCATATTTCATTTTTTCCCTTTCTGCTCAAATCCCAGCTTGAAATTGACTTGCTTATCTCCGGTATCGTCCAGCACCACGAAAGCATCATAGGTTTTGCCCGTCTTTTCACTGTAGAGGCCGGAAATAAAAACACGCCCCTCCTTTAGGAGCGCCGCAGCGACAGATTTTGTTATGGATTTCTTTTTATTGGAGAAAAAGTAATTGGATTTCCATAAAGCGAAAGAGCAGGCTTTATTTTCGCAGAAAAAACCTTTTGCTCCTTCTACTACAGATCCGCCGCAGCGTGGACAGGTGCCAATCCTTTTGTGATTGTCCGCATTGGCTTTGCCAAACAGCGGGAGGTAGGCGGCGTTGGGGGTATTGTTCCGCTTTATGAGATCGCATACCAATTCGGCAATTCCCTCCATAAAGGCAGTCGCACTCATTTTGCCTTGCTCTACTTGTTTCAGCATAGATTCCCATTCAGCGGTAAGAGAAGGCGACTTGATTCCCTCGGGAAGAACGGCAATCAAATGGACGCCTTTATCCGAAGGAATAAGCTGTTTTTTCTTTCTCTGGAGAAAACCCGTAGATACCAACTTTTCCAAAGTCGCCGCACGAGTAGCCGATGTGCCAAGACCTTTGCGCTCGGCGTCATCCGGCATTTCGTCTACGCCAGCCGTTTCCATTGCCGCCAGCAGGCTATCCTCGGTATAATGCTTTGGCGGGTTGGTTTTTCCCTCGCGCACGCTGGCAGAGATATTTGCAAACCGCTGGCCTTCCCGCAATTCCGGCAATCGGGCAGTATCTTCGCTTTCATCCTCCGGTTTTGCGTTTTGCTTTAATCCGCTGCGAAAAGCACGTTCAATTTCTTTCCAGCCGTCCAGCAGGACGGTTTTTCCTTTTGCGGTAAAACGATATGTTTCAGCCTCCAAGGTTGCTGTAACGGCCTCAAAGCAATGCGGCTGTCCGGTGGCGCAAAGCAGACGGGCAGCCAGCAGCATCAGCACATCCTTTTCCCCTGCGGGGAGAGCCGATAAATCCGTATGTGCAATCTCGACAGTAGGCAGGATGGCATGATGATCTGTTACCTTGCTATCGTTGATAATCCGTTCCAGCTCCGGCGCGGCGTTGCCGTCGCCTGCAAACGGCATGTTCTGCCATAGCCACAAAGCAAGGGAACCCACGGTGGCCTGCATATCCGCTGTAATATACTGGCTGTCCGTGCGCGGATAGGTTGCCAGTTTCTTTTCGTATAAGCTCTGGAGATAATCAAGGGTTTGCTGGGCAGTAAAACCAAATAAACGGTTACACTCCCTCTGTAAGGTGGTTAAGTCGTATAGACGGGGAGGCAGAATCGTCTTTTTCTGTTTTTCAATTTTGCGAACCACCGCATCTTTTCCGTTGCAAGCCTGCCTGATCGTTTCCGCTTCACTTTGATCTTTCAGCTTTTCACCGGAAGCGACGAATCCACCGCAGGCAATCTCCGGCACATAAAATGGGGTGCTTTGGAATGCTTTTATATCTGCTTCACGCTGTACGACAAGCGCAAGCGTGGGAGTCATCACACGGCCAATATTCAGCGTGGCATTATATAATGTAGAAAAAAGGCGTGTCGCATTGATTCCGACAAGCCAATCCGCACCGGCGCGGCAAAGTGCCGCTTGATAGAGGCGTTCATATTCTACGCCGGGATGAAGATGCGCAAAGCCGTCTCGTATGGCCGCATCCTCCATAGAACTAATCCACAGCCGCAAAATGGGTTTTTGGCATCCGGCCTGCTCATAGACCAGCCGGAAAATCAATTCGCCCTCGCGCCCTGCATCGGTGGCACAAACCACGGCGCTTACAGTTTTATCGTTCATCAACCTGCGCAGGGTCGCAAACTGTTTTTTCTTGTCGTTTGTTACTTGATATTTCCAGCTTGCAGGGAGAATCGGCAGATCGTCATATCTCCATTTTGCGTATTTTTCATCATAGGCTTCCGGCTGCGCCAGTTCTACCAAATGGCCGACGCACCACGATACAAGCCAGCCGTTGCCTTCCAGATAACCGTCTTTTTTCTGTTTCGCACCCAGCACTGCGGCCAAAGCCTGTGCAACGCTGGGTTTTTCTGCAATTACAAGTTGGTATTGTTCCATTGCTTACCTCGCTTTCTTTGAATTTTGGGATAAAAAATAACGCCCACCATTTCAGTGAGCGTTATGCTTTCTATGAGTCTTATAGTTTTCCGTTTTGCCCCTCTGCTTCTGTCTTTCCTAAGATATAGAGGAAAGCGGTGGCAGGGACGCGCAGAATGGGTACTATTGTTTCGTGTTTGGTGATGCCAAAATCGTCAAGCCGTTTTGTGATTAAAAAAGCGTCCGTGACTTTGGATTTTTCGTCCTGGCATAGCTCGACAATGGCATCTGTTGCCGCAATGTGGGAATTGTTACGGTATTTCACTTCACAGAGAATCTTCTGGCGGGGAAGCTCTACCACCACATCGACTTCTTTCTGATTGTCCTTTGCCTTTCTGAAATAGCCGAGGCTTGCCGTGCTGCCCTGATAGAAGGAAACCATATGCTTGTAGACGGTGGTTTCCACCATTGCGCCCAGTTCCTTTTCGTCCGAAAGCACATCGTCAATCATCAGCACTGCATTGCGGATGGCTGCGTCTGCAATAAAAATTTTCGGCTTCCCTTTTAGAGCGCCTTTGCTGCCCACATCCATCGGCTTTGCCAGATAAATGAGATTGGACATTTCCAGCGCCTTGATGTAGCTGTCAATCGTTGTGATAGAGGTATTCTCCAGTTCTTTTGCCGCCGTCGTTGCGTTAAAAATTTCCGTGGAGTTCATGCACAGATAGAGAAACAGTTTTTCCATCAACAGCGGGCTTCGGATATTAAAGAGGGACAGCACATCCCGCTTGATTACCTTATCCACCACATCTTCCCGCAGCATTCTCTGTGCGTAGGCGTCATCGTCCGATAACACCAGTTCCGGGAACCCGCCGATCATAAGATAACGGTTAAAATGATTTTGCAGCGGAGTGAATTGATCCATCAGATCGCCAAGCTGCGCCGGACTCATATGTTTAAGCTCGGATAAGCGTAAATCATCCGGCAGGAGCGGCAAATCCAGATCAAGCAGTCTGCAATACTCATAAAAAGACATGGTAGGAATTTTGAGAACGCTCCACCGTCCCGTGCCGCTGTCTGCGGAACCCTTTTCTAAGACAGGGCTGGCGGATCCCGTGGCAATTAGCCGAATATCCTTCCGGCTGTCATAAATCACCTTCATCCAGAGTTCCCAGTTTTCGGTGTACTGCACTTCATCAAAGAGGACATACCTTGTGCCTTCAAGCGGGTACATCGTCTCATAGATGGACAGCACATTTTCCGCATTGACGAGTTTCAGAATCGGATTATCAAAGGTGGCGTACAGGATGTTTCTGGGATTTATGCCTTCGTCAATCAGGTGGTCGATGATCTGATACAGAATCGTCGTTTTGCCCACGCGCCTCATGCCGGATAAAACGGCAAACCTTCGGATGCTCTTATGGGTGAGCGTTTTCAAAGCCTCGTAATAGGCCAGTCTCTTTTGCGGTTTGCTTTCATCCTTGATGGCAGAAGGTGTGCGCCACCACGGGTTATACTGCCGCAATACTTTCATGACCTGTTCATCATTTACAATCGCCATAATACACCTCCATAACACTATGTTTCCAACGAAGTTTTGTAATTATACTATCGCTTTTATCTCGGAGTTTACAAAGTATATTATAGCAACAGTCAAAGCAAATTGCAAGTCATATTGTGTAAACGGTCGGAACACGAGGCAAAAATGCACTTAGAGGGAAAACAAAAAGCGCAAAATTGGTGAAATCCATTTTGCGCTTATATATCATCTTTAGCGGCGTACCGTTCCAACCGGAATCTCCCGAAGTTCTTTCCGCTGCGCATGAACCATACGGATTGTCGCTACCGTGCCGCCTTTATCGCGGCCATCGTAAACGGCAATGACGCGATCTGAATGCTCTACAATATATCGGTTGCGTTTTTGATAAACACTATAGATTAGCTGTTCGCTGATAATTTCAATATGAGAGCAGCTTTCCAGCAGCGCCCTTGTTTCTTCTTTTTTCATCAATTTCAGATAGCGGTTTCGGTATGGAATAACAGCCTCCAGATGGAGGGCAGGATTTTCCCTGCATTTTTCCGCAACGATTTCCGCAAAGAGCAGATCGGCTCCTTCCGCAAAACCAGAAAGAAAGGAGGTATAGCCATCAGCTATCGCTTTGTCAATTTCCTTCCGCAGACCATGCTTCACACTTTCGATTTCACTATCGGGAATGTCCCTGTGACCGGTAAAGCCGCATGTTTTTTCTGCCATCGTTTCGCCTCTTTCCTGTTGATAGTTTGAAACTACCGGAATACTTTATTGTAATAGATTTATTTTAGCGAGTCAAGGAAAATTACCTTTTTCTTTTAGCGAATAAGGAGGTTTCGTAAGGTACAATCTATTATACGATGGAGGTGAAGCGAATGTATGAAGATTTTATACCCGAACGGCTGGCGAAATTAAGGATGCAGAAAGGCGTATCGGCAAGGGATATGTCGCTGTCGTTAGGGCAGGCCAATAATTACATCAACAATATTGAGAACAAGAAAACGCTTCCCGCCATGCAGTCTTTCTTTTATATCTGCGAATACTTGGGCGTGACGCCGCAGGAGTTTTTCGACGAAGGCAATCCTTATCCTGAAACCTTGAAGGAGTTTATCGCAGAGGCCAAACAATTAGACGAAAAATCAATGGCCTATATCCTCGGTATCATGAAAGAACTGAACAGCAAAAAGTAAGAGCGGTCAATGCAAAGCAGCTTTGACCGCTCTTATTATTATACCGTATTTTAAGGTTTATGCCGATGGAAGGTATATCCAGTCTTTCATCATGCAAACGCTGGGTTCGGTTTCCTTGGGAATCAGCCGGTAAACGCATTCGCTGTAAACGGTGCGCTTATCTTCGATTTCCATGCCATAAGCCTTGTAGAACCGGTACTCCAGATTTCCTGCTATGCAGCGCAGCTTTTGCAGGGCTTCCCGCTGTGATGTGATGATAAAATCCCGATCAATACTGCGCTGTAGGGAAAGGATTGCTTTGTAAAGCTGTACTTCCGTGCGGTAAGGCCGGGCAGATCGTCGTTCGAGCCAGCGGCAAAAGGCTACGGGGCCGCTTTCGATCACATGCGCCTCCGGGTGGTAAAAGCCATAGCTGTCGAGATTGGCGGTATTGAGCAGATACAGCATTTCTTTCAGCTCCGCACTCGGCATATCGCAAAAGCGGAGCAAAGAGCGGTACAGGTGAACATATCCGGGAATGGGAATAATCGTGTTTACCATTAGAAATCCTCCATAAAATGTTGGCGCGGGAGATATTGCACTCCCGCGCCGTTCTTTTTGCTTTTCGTTATTCGGTTACGGAAACCAGCTTGCCCATGACGATAAAGCGATCTTGGCCGCTGTTGGTACAGGTGGAAAGGGTGATAACCCGGTCGCTTGAAGTGACGGACACATCGCTTTCGATCAGCGAGCGTTCCTGCATAGCGGTAAGCCATGTGGTATATGCGCCATCGTCCTTCCAATACAACGCCCACGGAGAGGTTGCGCTGCCTGCTTCGGATGGACTCGCGACAAAAGCGGAAAACAATTCTACAAGATAACTGCCTTCCGGCGTCAGAAGGTACATCTGCGGATGCTCGTCAAAATAGCTTTGCTCGGCATACTCACGCAAGCTGGAAAACATGGAGCCATCCCGCATGTTATGCCCATAAATGATCGTGTTGTTGTCGGAAAAATCCGGTGCGTTTTCGTAGTCAATGAACGGGCAACCGTTTTTATTTGCCGTGCCGTCATACAGGTGCTTTAGGTAATAGGTGTTATCATCACTCTGCACGATGGGATAGCTGATAGCCGTGCCCGGTGATTCCAGCCAACCCTTTACATCAGCGCCTTTTTCCAACAATGCCGCAAAATCCACGGAAGGAAGCAAAGCCGCGGAAGTCTCGGGCGTGGATTCCGGCGTGGATGCTTCGTCATTTTCCGTTGCCAGCGCATCCTGCGCAGTCAGGTATTCGCCTAATTCTGCGTAGGCGTCGGCGCTCTCTTTGTATTGTCCGATTTCCTGCGCCAGCATAAATCCGCTGCCTGCCACAAGCGCAATAAAGATCAAAAAGATAGCGGCTGTGGCTTTGCGGCGGCGGGGATTGGCCTTTACGCCATGTTTCCCTTTACGCAGGAACAGAATCAGCGATATGGCGCTGCCGATTATAGCAACGCCCAGCGTACCAATCCAGAGATAAAGGTTGTAGTCATCGCCTGTCTGCGGAACCGGCTTTTCCGGTGTGCTTGGCGTTTCCGGCGTATCAGGATTTTCCGGTTTTTCGTTGAAGAACTGCACGACGGCTGTTTCATCCGCCTTGATTTCTACAGTAGCGCCGTCCGGGATGATGTAATCTTCGCTTGCCTTATTTTTCACCTCGGTTACGGTGTACTTTCCAATCCGCAACCCCTGAATCTCGATCACACCGCTGCTCGGGCTGGTAAAGGTTTCGCAGTAGGTGCCGTCCGCACTTCTTACCTCAAAAGCGAATCCATCTTTTCTTCCGTCGCTGCTGTCTTTCACGATTTTCAAATTGCCGCGGTAGGCTTCGTTGACGAATCCATAGCCAGCCTCGCCGTTCTCTACCACAACAATCTGCCCATCCTCGGTAATTTCAAAGTAGTAGGCGTTGGGATCCAGCACGAAAGACTCCGGTGCTGTTTGCTCTTTTACAAAAAATCCTTTCGCCAGTAAGCCGGTCATTTCGTGAACGCCGCTGTCGGTTTCTTCAAGCTCCCCAATCAGCTTGTCGTTATCATCCAGCTTTTTATCCCCGTTCGTGTCCTCATAGAGTACAAAGACTGCGCCGGGCAGCCGGTGCATAAACGGATTTCTGCTGTCATTCTCCACACTATGCAGATCGTCAACCGCTTCGGTTTTGATAACCTGTACGGCGCCGCGAATCAGCGTATTATCCATTTGGATTTCGATGACTTGCCCATCCGTGCCCACATAAATGTGGTGTTGCTCTGGGCTGACGGTGTAAAGCGCCGGACTGGAAATTTCCGAAATAACCCAGTGCCCAACGGGGATGTCCTCAAAGGAGAACGCACCATTCTCTGCGGATTTTGTTACGCACAGCGCGGTTTCCTCGGAAAATTCTTCGGTATCTGGCGCAAACAGGCCAATGACTGCGCCTTCTAACGGAATGGCGTCTCCACCTTCCGGGTTTTCACCGAATTTTATCCCGTCTACACGCCCACGGATAAGCTGATTTTCAATCGCATTGCCGTCGTTGGCCGTGATGGAGACTGTGCTGATTTCCTGCCCGGCATACTCAAACACAACCGGGTACTGCTGATCGGACAGGATAAATGCCTCGTTTGTAGAATATTCCTGCACATAGAAGCTGCCGAAAGGCACATCCGCCGTAAATTTTGCGTAATACTGGCCGGGCGCATCCTCGACAGGGGAAACGGAAACAACCTCCAGCAAACCGCCTGCGGGGATTACACTGCCATCCAAAGCGGCAATGTCCTCGGAGGCATACAGGCCAAAGGAAATATCCTTGTATTCTTCCTCCAGACCGATATGGAACCGTTCATCCGTTTCCAGTGATTTATATAGATCAATGGAAACCTTTTGGCGCTCGTCATACAGGCCAAGGGCAACCTGCGTTACTTCAACGGTTTGGCCTGCATAGGAAATCTCTGTGTAAACCGGCTCGGTATCAAGTACCATGCCTGCCGGACTATGCCGTTCTTCCAAACGATAGCGCCCAAGGTATAAAAGGCCGCTGGTGGCCGTCGAATCTTCCCCTGTGGTGAGCGTTTCCACTACCGTATCTTTTGCCACGCGCAAAGTGCCGTCGCCGGTGTAAATATCTTCATCGGCAATTAAGTCATAGGTTGCGCCGGGCAGACCAACTACTTCATAAATGGGGAGATATAAGCCTTCGTTTTCCTGCACGCTGGCAATCACTTCGCCGCTCTTGGAAATGGTGATCTGGCCTTTCTGCGGCTGATTGTACTGTACGACTGTTACCACTGCTTCGCTGCCGTCCACGCGGAAGGGCACGGGTTCATCGGAAAGCACATACCCTTCCGGCGCCGACACCTCGTACAATTCAAACTCGTGCGCAGGCAGCGGATCCGGCAGCATCAGCCAGCCCTCGTCGGAAACATAAAATATATCCAGCGTTTCGGGATTTGGGTAATAAATCGTCTGGCTGATAAATTCGCCGGTTGTCAAGTCTTTAATGCGAAAGCCGGTGCCCGGCATCGCAATGATTTCACCGGTTTCGGCGTCACGCTTCTCAATGCGGATTCTTGCGGTAATGGCATCGTTATTCAAAATATACGAATAGGTGCGCCCGTCCTCGTTGATGAAAACAGTAAAATCCGGGACAAACGCTTTGCCGTCCTCACCGGAAATTTGATGAACCGTGTAGCGCCCGTATGGGAGCAGCTTTGAGGCGGCAAAACCATCCGAATCGGTGGTGAGAAGGTCACGCTCGCTCTCTTTGGCATTCTCATAGCTGCCTGCGCTTTTCAGGTAAATTTCAAATACAGCGCCTTCTTCCGGCTTTTCCACCATACCGGCGTTGCCATCGTCGCTGTGTTCTTCATCTGCTACATCCGGGTCCGGGTCATCGGTATGCTTGACAAGCTGAATATTGCCATAGATGACTTTTTCCGTAACATGATTTTCTGTCGTATTCAGCTCCACATCATAGAGAGTGGGAGAAGCGCCAACCTCATGTACCGTTTCGTCAAGCAAATAGCCCGTACTTGGCTGGATTTCCCGCAAACTCCAATCGTTATCACACACATAATATCTCGTTACAAAACTGCCATCCGGTCCGGTGGTATAGGTATCTACCAATTCGTCGCCTTTATAAAGGCCATACACTGCGCCGCCCAATGTGGCGTCGCCCTGCGCGGTGCCGGTATCGGCGTCCGTCTTGTAGGCCATGACGCGGAATTTCTTCAAAACATTGCTGAACTGCACACTTGCAGTCTGGCCGCTTTCGATGGTAATGTACTGTGAAGCAGGGGTTACATAGCGATCAATCGGCTGCTCGGACACAAGGTAAGTGCCCGGCAAAAGGTCAAGATCAACCGTGCCATTGGCGCCGGTTGTAACCGTTTCATTGACGCCGTTTCCAGTAATGGTGAAAGGGATTCCCTCAACAATCCCGTCCTCACTGGCCTTGATGATTTTCGCTTTCCCATAGGTTTCCGTCTGAATTTGCATATAGAAGGTAACGGGATCCTTTGCGCCGGTCATCATAGTCTGCCAGCCTTCGCGTCCCCAAATCAGCATTGTATCGCCAACCGGCACATCTTTTCTGAACTGGAGCGTTACGGGGGATTCGATCATGTTTTTGCTGGTAAATGTATAGCTGCTTCCGTTTCGGGTTACGGAAATGCCGCTGCTGGAGAGGGCTTCCAGATCAATCTGCAAATTGTTTTCGTCCGTCAGCGTCAGCGTATATACCTTGGCTTCGGGATCCCATTCCAGTTGATGAACGGGCGCACTGCTTGCTGTTTCACCGGCGAAAGAAGGAATGGTGGAGTGAGAGGCAATTTGCTCTAAAATCCAATGATACACTTTTTCGGCAGGACGGCCTTTCACAACTCGATAGAAGGTATCGGCCTCAACCTGTCCGTTATCGTGCAGGCTGTAGGGGTCGCTGCGAAGCTGTTGCTGATATTCCCACATAATGCACTGTGCGGCCATATACCAATCGTTCGTGTTGATTCCACTCATAGGAAGGGATGCACCCGGCTGCCAGCCATACAGGGAGGTCAGCATAATGCCGCGCTGGGAGGCTTTGGGTAACTGGTTAAAATATTCGCTGTTTTCGGTATGCTCGGAGTAGTAGCCATCGTCTGAATTTCCGAAACGAACGCCGCTTTCCACGCAGTACACCCAGCGGAAAGAACCGCTTTCGTCGGTCAAAACATAGTGCTTATACTGCACACCGCCGCCATGATGGTAATAATAAGTGGTTCCATCGGCACGATAGATCATGGTATAGTAGTCAACCGGAGAGGTATATGCCTTTCCGTCAGAGCCGATCACCGTATCACCGTAAGCGGAGCTTGCCGCATAGTTGGTGGCGGCAAAGGCGCTTACCGGCAGCAATCCAATCGTAAGCAGAACACAAAGGAAAAAGGCCATCAGTCTTTGAAAACCGTGGCCTCGAAGAATTATGTTTTTCACTGTGCTACCTCACTTTCTTAATTATATAATGTATCGGCAAGATTGCCGTTACTGTTTGCTGTTTTGTTCATGATCGTCCATGTCATCCGAAAGGGATTCTTCATAACCGTAATCCCCATCAAAGCCTTCGCCATAGCTGTCATCTTCAAATTCATCGGCATCCTCCATAGCGGCCTGCTGTTTCGGACGGACAATTTTGAAATAATAACCCACGCCGCCAGCGCCAACCAGAGCGATGACAAGGAAGATAATCATGCCGGTATTGCCGCCTTTTTCCTCGGTTTGTTCCGGTTGTTCGGGTTCTTCGTTTGGCTGTTCCACTACTTTTCCCAGACAACCGGCAAGATCATTTTTACAAACCGGGCAAGCTGTATTGACTGCGCCAGCTTCGCATTTTTCCGTGCAAGTGCAGGTTATAACCTCCGGCACAGCGCCGTCCGTATCGCCCTCTGTTTCGGCTAACGCCATCAGATCGGCCTCCGTAACGCCGTTTAGAAAATACACATTTTGAGAATCGCGCTTTCCGTCAATTACCAAATAAAACACATTACCGGCATCCGTAGTAATGGTGTAGAATTGCTTTTCATCCTCCTGCTCGGTGGCTGAATCGAGAATGGTGCCTGTGCCGTCTGGAGTGAAAGCCCCCTCGGGAATTGCGGTTTCCGTTTCTTCATTCTCGTCGGGTGTGTTGTTTGGTGTGGAAGTTGAAGATTCGTCATTGCTGCTGTCCGGCTGTGAAGTAGAGGAAGGCTTCGGGGTGGAAGAAGCGGACGGCGTAGGATTTGCGCTGGCTGATGCGGATGGGGTTGCGGAATTTGCCGTGGTTTGGGCAGACTCCTTGTAATACGGATTATTCAGCTTGACCTCTTTGGAGTGGTTGCCGGAATAATCTACGGCATAGATTACAACCTGTTTTTCATCCCCTGCATAGTCTTTTAGCGCAATAGAGGCTTTCCCGTTGACAAGGAGATTTACGCGGGTATCATCCACATAAACCGCCTCCACTCCCGAAATATCATCGCTGGCCTCAATGTTCAGCGTTTCACCGTCCAGCTTTGCGGTGAGCGTAGGAGGCGTGGTATCGTCGCTGCTGGCAGCGAAAACGGTGGTTGGCAAAACAAAGGCGCTTATGCAAAGCACAAGCGCCGATAAAAGAGCAATCGTTTTATTCTTCATGGCTATCCTCCTGTATGGGGTTGGAAATTCCTTCACTGGAAGGCAGTGTAGGTTTGATCTGCTGGGCTTTTAGAAATTCAGCAAGCTCCTTGGGAGAAAAATGAAAGCTGCGCCCAACCTCGCCGTAGTCATAGTTTTCCAGCTCGGTTTTTTGTTCTTTCAGCGCAGCGACCTTTTTCTGCAGCTCCGCAGTTTTATCCTCTGCTTTGGCGATTTCCTTCGCCAGTTTGTCTATCTTAGGGTTCAAATGATTACCTCCAATCTGAATTTAGTTGAGCCTTCCAAAGGCGTAAAAGTGTTCGGTCCAATAGGCTGTGTCAATGCTGGCATATTGGACGGGTTTTCCGGCGTGAATCATCATACCGTTGCCGATATAAATGCCCACATGTGTTACGGTGTTCGGCGTACTGTAGGTTCCTTGAAAAAAAATCAGATCGCCCGGCTGGGCGTTTGCCCGGGAAACTGGCGTGCAGGCATTGTATAACCCCTGCGCGTTGGTAGCGATGTTTTTTACACCGGATTCCCGCAGGCTATAGCATACAAACCCGCTGCAATCGAAGGAATCCGGTCCTTTCGCACCAAACACATAAGGCTTTCCAAGATGCTTTTGAGATTCCTCCATAAGAGCCGCATAACTGCCGTCGCCCATCGGCGCTCCGGGATATGCGGGAATTTCAGGACCGCCCGGAGAGCCGGGAGCAAGGCTGCCGAAGGTATGGTCTCCCGTGTCTGCAAAGTACAGCGGATTTAGGTGCTGCCCGTCTACCAAAACTTCTAAATGGAGGTGCGGTCCGGTGGAATTGCCGGTAGAGCCGACTTTAGCGATGACATCGCCTTTTTTTACTTCCTGCCCGGCCGAGACAAGAAGCTCCGAACAATGGGCATATTTGGTAGTGAGCGTTCTGCCGTCCTGCATCGTACCTTCTATCACAACGACCAAGCCGTAATCGCCCGCATCTCCAGCCTGCGAAACAACGCCGTCCTGTCCGGCTACAATCTCGGTACCCTGCGCCATCCCAATATCAACGCCTTTATGAAAATTCTTTCCGCCGCTGATCGGATGGACACGATAGCCATAGTAACTGGTAACATAGGGCAGCCAGTTTGTTTCACCAAATGGATTGGAAACATATTGCCGGTTTCCTTTTGTCGCCATTAAGATGTTGTAGAGTTCCACCTGCTCGGCATTCATTCGTCCGGCAATAATATCGCTGAAAGATTTCGCCGTCAGGTTGATATTGAGAATGTGCCATTCATAAGGAACCTGCACTTCGTAAGTCTGGCCGGTATCGGGATCTACACGGGTTTCCGTTCTGTAACGGATTTCCGTTTCCTCTACAAAATCAAGCGTGTACTGCTCTGCGAAAATGGACTGTAACACCGACTGCACATCAGAATATTGAAATTCTTGATAAACAGCGGTGAGGAAGCCCATCAATTCATAAGGGTTGTGGCCGATGTCATCCACTTGGTAGCGATATTCGTCATAGCCGGGATGATCGGTCTCCGCATTTTCAATCTGCATCTGCAAATCCGTTTCCCATTCCGTATAGTACAGCTCCGCATTGTCAATGTCCCGATCTTCGGAAACATAGCTCGATGCGGTAATGGCGCCAAGGCCGCTTGTGCCCATGCTGGAGCAAGAGGTAAAAATAGAGGAAATGAGAAAGAACAGCAAAAGCAAAAGGGCAATAATCCCAAAAATAATGGGATGGCGCTTGACGAACAGAACTACCCGGCTTGCGATTTTCTCGGTGGTAACAGCGGTTTTTTTGGCCGCAGTTCCGGCACGCTTGGCTTCCCGTGCGGCTTTGGCATACTGGCGCTTGATTTTCTGCTTTTGCCACATTCGGGACAGCCAATTTTTCTTTAGCTCGGGGTGATCGTGAAGCGCCTGCTGATAGGCTGCCCGTGCGCTTGTTCGTGCCGCTTTCTTCTGCAAACGGGAAACCTTGCGATAGGGTGCTGTTTTTCGGCGGCGGTATGCCATGCGTAATCCGCTTTCAGCCATCAGTTCTGTACGGTGCGCCGCTTCAATTCCCACATTTTCGTGTTCATGTTCATAAATCTTCTTATGCGCATATCCGATAGCGATATTTGCGCCTTTTTTAATGGGACGCAACGGTTTTGCACCTTTCAGATGTTCCCCTTGGGAAATAGGCTCCTTCTCAAATTTCAGACGGCGCTTTGCTTTGCCGGTATCGGCGTCCGCTTCCATATCCATACGCAGCTTGCGCCGGGCAGGTAGGTTTTGTTCGGCTGTTTCCAGCCTTTGTGCCGTTTTTTCAGCCTTGCGCCTTGCATTTGTCAGCTTTTTGCCGAGAGGCTCGGGCGGCAACTCGTCCTCTGTAAAATGCAGGCGGGAAGATCGCTGTTGTGCTGTTTCCCCGCCTTTTTCGGCAAAACGCTGTTGATAACGAGTGCTGTGCTGCCGTGAATCTTGTGACGGTGACTCGGATTGAGAACGGCCATCATCCCAAAAGGGAGGATCCTGCGCCATTTCGTCCGCTGCATTTTGTTCTGCCGACTGCGCATTTCCGTCTGCTGGCCGGGAATATTTTTGACGGCCTTCGTGCTGCGGCAGGAGGTCATCGGGGGACGCCCGTGCCCTCCGCAAGTCAAAATCTCGCTCTCGGTTGCTGATGCGGGTTTCCTCGCCGGACTCTGCGCCGCGTTCGATCAGCCCGTCATGGGTCATTTTATGGTATTTCTTTTCTTTTGCACGAAATTCTTCATCCCTTGGCATTTGCATCACCTCCTGCGCTTCGATAGGGAATCCCAAGGTAATCTAAAACTGCACCGCAGCCCATACGGTTGATACAATAGTCATACTGCTTCGGGTGCGTCAAAGCCATGCGCTCAAAGCGATTCGGTCTTTTTTCAAGATGAAGGCCGAACATGCAGAACATGCAGCCGGTGCGAAATGCGCCGGTAGTTCTCAATTTTCCTCCTTCCTCAACGATCTCACCATAAATACCGGAAGCATAGGGAATTTTCGTGATTCGCAAATATTGCAAGACATCCTGTTCCGTCCAAAAGGACATAGGTTGTGAAGATGGTTTTGCCTTATGGAAGGCGTTGCAGCCTGTCGCAAGGTAGGCCATCTGCCGACGAATGCTTTCGCAGGCCATCGTACCTATGATCGGCTGTGCGCCGGTTTCCTTTGTAAACCGCTTCAGGGGACGCTCCTTCATGACAAGGCAGCAATAATCGGAAATACGAAAGGGCGCATCGACAAGGTGCGCCCACTTAATATACCGCTGTGCAAATTTTGAAGTGCTTCCATCCCGGTTTTTCCCTTGTAGCTGCTGGATTGCCCAAGCGCCGCCTTTCCTTGCATAGTAGATACGCCGTGCAACTTCTTTAGAAACAACGGGATAACCGTATTCCTTGATTACCTTATGAAAAGGCATGTCGGGTTTCAGCCAGGCTACATTCGGTATGCTTTTTACAAATTCTCTGATCTCCGGGTATTCTAAACCGGTATCGACATATGCGGCTCGTATGTCAGGGAAAGCACGCCGGGCAAGGTCTAACAGTACAGTAGAATCTTTGCCGCCTGAAAATGAGACGGCGACATTTCCCTGAAAGTGCAGGTACCACTCAATGATTTTCGTTTGTGTTACCTGAATTTTTCGCTCCAGAGGCCACGCCTGCATAACGCTTAAATCCTGCCGGGTATATACGCTCACTGGCTTGCCTCCGCGACTTCCTCCGGGCGGGTTGTCATCAATTTGTATAAGGAAGTATCTTTAGGAAAATGATCGACAAAGGGGATGATAATGTTGCCGAAGAACAGCAAGCCTTCGCCCGGACCGCTGTGCGTAACATAGGAAAGCTGCGTTGGGCTGATGCCCAATTTCTGGCTCAATATCTGCCTGTCGCCTTGGGCTTGATTCAACATGTAGATGAAATCGCTGTTTTCCAGAATGTTTTCGATTTCCCTTGATACAAGCAAATCCTTGACATTTTGCGTTAAACCGCTTGGGATCCCGCCCCATTTCCTGAATCTTTTCCATATTTCTGTGGAAAAAGCGCCCGTCTGTCCTTTCAACAGAAGGTGGAACTCGTCGATATAAAACCATGTCGTTTTGTGCATTTCACGGTTGGCGGTAACACGGTTCCAAACGGCATCCTGCATAATCAGCAATCCAATTTCTTTGAGTGCTTTCCCAAGCGATTTTAACTGGAAGCATAGTACGCGGTGGCTGTCCATATCCACATTGGAGCGGTGGTTGAAAATATTCAAACTGCCGTTGACATAGATTTCCAATGCCGTTGCGATGTTCTGCGCCTCCGGTTCGTCCTGTTTGCGCAGGAGATCATACAAATCGCCTAAGATGGGCATGTTTTCCGGGACGGGGTTTTGCAGGTAATCTCGATAAACAAGGCGGGTGCAGCGGTCGATAATCGTCTTTTCAATAGGCGTCAGCCCGTCTTTGCCGCCGAGAATCAGGTCGCACAGTGAGAGAATAAAGTCGCTTTTGAGTGTGACCGGATTTTCGTCATCACTGTAGTCTAAGTTAATATCCAAAGGGTTGATGTAGTTGGTGGAGGTAGGCGAAAGATCAATGACCTGTCCTTGCTTGCCAAACCGTTTTACCAGTGGTCCGTATTCGTTCTCGGGATCCGCAATGATGATGGAATCGTCGGTCAGCAGAAACACATTGAGGATTTCACGCTTGGCGCTGAATGACTTTCCCGAGTTATGAACGACAAGGCCGTTCTCCAGAATAAAATTCATGTAGCGCGGCACGGTGAGATCATATACCGGCACTTTCTTGGGCATTTTCAGCACCGATACGCGCACAACCCTATGACCTCCGCTTAATTTTTGTCCTTCTTTTATATCGGCTGCCTGCACATATTCACCCTCGGCATCTAAAATCAAATGGCTTTCTGTGCAGCGGAAGGCTGTGCCGTCCTCCAACACGATCTGCTTTAGGGTGTCGGCATACTTTTCAATGCGGATGTCGGACGCTTTTGCAGTGATGATCTGTCCGGTTTCATCATCAAAGGCTTTTACCTGTATTTCGTCCACGCCTTGCTCTACCAGTTCGGCAAAGGAAACGGCGCTGCCATCGGCCAGCAAAATACGGGTTTCACCGGCAAAGCAACCCGGCGTGCCCAAGAACAAACCGTTTGGATTTTTCAAGTATTTTCGGTTTGCCATAATGAGATTGTTGGACAGCGCATTTAGGCCGTAGTACATAGCCTGCCCTTTTTGAAACAGTTCGCAGGTTGTAAAGGGCACAAAAATCGCTGTGCTGCTGGTCGTTAAACTGCGCTGGATTTCAATTTGGTTATACCCAAGAGCAAGAGAGGACATTAAACCCTGTTCCTGCTGGTAATCCAGCCTTTTCAAAGCGCAGTTATACTTTTGGGCAATTCCGGCAGCCGAGAAAATATCGGTAAACAGCTTTTGCCGTTTGGGAGCCATGTTCTGAACCAAAACCGTCACCAAGAACATGCGCTCGTTTCGGCTTTGCAAATCCTGCAACAGATTTTGGGCTTCCTCCCCGTAGGTAGCAAGATCGGTGGGAATGATGTCCATATCGTAACCGGCGCGCACTGCTTTCTTCTGTTCTTCGATTTTCATTTTCTGGAGATCGGACATTTTGCGTTTAATGTTCCTGATCGCCTGCGCTTGGTCGATAGATTGAATGTGAAGGTTGATTGTTACAGCATCGTCCAAGTCCAGCAGATCGGAAAGCAGGCGGTCTGTAAGTTCCGGTGCTAAGATTTGAAGGAAAGATACTGCGCCGGAATATTCACCCATGCGGAAGGTCTTGCCGTCTTTAGAAAAGGTAAAGCTGGTCGGCGCAATAAAGTCTTTTGTGGAAAGGCCGGTTTTCGGCAGAGCGTCCCATGTAAACTGCAGCTTTTCTTGTCCACTTGGATGTGTTTGGCTATGAAGCAATTCCAAACGCTCCAGCCCGTTCAAAGATACGGCCTGCACACCCAATGCCTTAAAGTTATTCAGGACATCAATTTCAATACGCTCCAGCCGCATTTTTGCAGTGCGCAGATCGTCGGCTTCAATACCAAAGGTGATGTACTTTCGCTTCGAGAGGCCGTTGTTTCCTTTTTCAAGCTGGCCTTTTAGCATATTGGCGTATTCAAGCCGAATATCGTCATATTCGTCTCCGCACGGCGGGATAGAAATGCTTTTATTAAAATCCTGCATGTTGATACGCTGATTCACAAAAGTAAGCTGTACGCTGATTGTTGAATCGAAATAGTTCAGAAAATCACAGTAGGACTCAAAAATCTGCGCCTTGTCATCCGGCTGGGCAAGCTGATAGGTAATATCAAAGAACTGTACTGTTTTGGTATATAGCTTATCGGTAACACGGCAGATGCCGTCTCGATACATTTCCCGATAGGGAATCGTCTGCTGTGCTGTTTGCGGCGCGTCCTTTTTCATACCACCAAAGAAGCCGCCCTTGCCGGACGGCTTCTTGTGAGGTGTCGGCTGTTTACCTGCCTTTTTTACCTCGGCTCGATTTTTTTGCACCTGTCGAATGTTTCGTTGCAGACGCTTTTCCTGCGCCTCCTGCTGTTTGTTTTTGGGCAATATGGGATCCCTCCTTTTGAGACATAATTTTATATAGATTCTGTGTTTTGTATGGCCGATGCTCTGGCCGCAAGCGGTGTTGCAGCATATTTTTCAGTATTTTTTCGGCTGGCAGCCCATCGCGCTCATACATAGCGAAAAAGAAAAACGGCATCATCAACCCGATCATTAAAAATACCGATGCGGTGTTTCCGATTGCCTTGTGCGTGAGAAAATATACGGGCAGGCCAACCACTGCGGCAAGGCTGAAACAAACCAACTGCCTTTTGGTTAAATTGAAGGCCACCTTTGTCTTAACCCGCGTCAAATCCTTGGGGACTGGTACATATGGCAAAAAAATCACCTTCTTTCTTTTTCCGCATCGCAAATTCCCTGCATGATATAGGCCACGCAGGGAACCGCAATGCTGTTGCCTAACATTTGATAGCGTTTGGAATCGCTGATCTGCCGCCCATCATCGGCAAATTTCGTCCAATCGTCCGGGAAACCCTGTAAGCGTTCACATTCCACTGGGGTCAAGCGGCGCACTTTATATGTTTTAGCCGGAACAATGCAAAGCTCCGTTTCACTTGCCATACCAGCCGGGCGGGATAACCCTGCGCCGGAGGCGCACAGCGTTCCGGCAATCTTCGGATGGGTGATATATGGCTGTTCGCAGGCGCAGTTCAGCGTTGGGGAAAGGTTTTCAAAAATCTCGGCATGGCTCTGGCCTGTAGCCGCACACAGCACAACGTCCCGTTCTTTGTTGCCTCTGGCGCCGGTTCCTTTATAATAGGTGGCATGTAAGGTCCCTGCCAGATTTCCGTTGATGCCGATTTCTGCCGTGTGCCTTTCGCAGACGCATGGCGTTTGATTCGTCCCGCTGCTTCCGCTTTTCAAAGTAGGAGAAACTTTTTCGCTGTAAGCGATTCCTCCGGCAGACGGGGATTGCCCAGCCATAAATGCCGCTGCCTTATCCTCGTCGGCTTTAACAACAATCGGCAGGTTCCCGTGGGTTTCACTGCGTAAGGTGGGTGATACGCCGCCTTTTTCTATGGAGAGGTTATTGCCGCCTTGATCGTTCAGGATTTCAATACCGTTGGATTGAAGCACTCCGTTCCGACCAGTGGACATGCCGCAGTTTACTCCAAGCGTAGCGGCTTTCTCGCCGGTAATGGCGCCGTTATATCCATCTATGCCTGCATCTGTTGCTCCAGCGCATTTTGCAGCATGGAGGGAAGCGGCTTGCCGCGGCGTGCCGCCCGCCTCAAAATACCGGCGCAGGCTTTTGGGGACAAAGAGTATTTGTCCGGCACATTTTCCTGTAAGAGCAGCGATAAGAAACACGCGCCGGCGTCGCTGTGCTGTTCCGAAATGTTGGGCGTCGTACACGCACCAAGCGAGATCAACTCCATTGCCTCGTACCATACCGGCATTGGTCCAGCGTCCAGAAGGAGGAAAAGGAATTTCGGTTTTTGTGAACGCTTCCAGCACAGCCTTAAAGTCATATCCTCGATTGGATGACAAAGCGCCGGGCACATTTTCCCAGACGGCGTATTTCGGATATTGATGATTTGTCACCTCCTGCATTTCTCGTATGATTCGGATGGCCTCGGAAAAGAGGCCGCTTCGCTCGTCAGCAAGCCCTTGGCGCTTGCCAGCCATAGAAAGACCTTGGCAGGGCGATCCGAAAGTGATAATGTCTACGGGCGGGATTTCCCCTCCACGCAGCGAAAGAATATCCCCTAAGTGCTTCATTTCTGGAAAGTGCCGCGTGGTGATCGAAACTGCATCGGGAAGTATTTCGCTTGCCCATAACGCCCGGATTCCGTAAAAAGAAGCGGCATAGGGAAATCCCCCTATACCGTCAAACAGCGAACCAAGTGTTAAGGTTTTTTCTTCTATCAAAGAATAGGATGCACCTCCTTTTCATATCTTAACTTTCGTTCTGCGGGGTATAGATCTTGCGGCGGCCTGCGTTTTCCCGTCCAGCGCAGGCCGCCAGCTAACCCGGCACATCGCCAACCGGCAGCACGAAGGCTTGCGCCGGTTTCACTTGCCAATGTGTAGGTGATGATTTTTCGATACCCCATCGCACGTGCCGCACGCCAAGCTGCGGCATAGAGGAAGCTGCAAGCGTTTTTCGCGCCGGTAGTACACAGCCGGTTTACTTCTAAAGTAAAACCGTCATCCAGATAGCGGCTTACCGGACGGCCTACGATCACAACGCCTACTAATTCGCCGTTGATCGAGCAGCCAATGGAAAACTTGTGGCCGGTAACAGGACGATGGTGGCGGTGGTGGAGTGCGACAAACGCATTGGCTTCTTTTAATGTAACAGGGGTCAGCTCCAGCATATCAGTGTGAATTTTCCATGCTGTGCTGGACGGGTTTGGAAGAATGCTCTTTTTCTTTTTGGGCAAGCGCCTTTTCACGGGCTTGCCAGTATTCGGGATGCCATTGTTTTAGGCTTTGATTTACTATTTCTCCAAGCTGTTCAGCATCCAGATTGAAAGCCTTGGAAATCAGTTTTTTATCCAATAGTTCTCTTAGCGCCACCTGTGCATCGCAATCTTCCTCAAAGCAGTAAAAATTGTGGTAACGAAACCCACATTTAATGGCCTCCTGCGATAGAAAGGCTTCGGCCATATCAGCATTTACCATAATGCCGCCATGACTTTCGGTGCTTACCGAATGCACACCGGCGCAAAGTTTCTGTCTGTGCTGGATTTTCCCCCACGGGGAATATCCCGGCGTTTGATACAAATGCAGCACCTCCTGTCATCGCGTTTGGCAATCTCGGCCTTTTTCCGCAGTGCGCTCCTGCCTTATGGCCTGCTGCGCAGCTTTTTGCAGCCGGTCATGTACCGATTCCCGCGCAGTTGTTGCGTCCTTTTGGGCGAGATATTCCGGGCTGCTCGGAATATCACCAATGTATTCCTCCAGAAGATCGTCCATATCGATCAGTTCAGATACCGGCCTCGGCCATCTGTCGGCAAGATACTTTAAGGGATTTTCCAGCGAGAGCAGTGCTTCCACTTCGCTTTTTTCAAATGTCATATCCTGTGTAACATAGGCATAAACATCTTGCACAGCCGCAATCTCTGCGGCTTTTTCAATCAATGTTTCTTTGTCCAGAGAAAGCCAAGATTCCCGCAGAGTTCCCCAATTTTGCCCAAGGCGTTTCATCAGGCCGAGCATCCGGTCCGGTGATGGCTCTTGACGAACCGGCTCAAATCGGTGGTAAGCGTCAATTTTGTCCAGCAATTCGCAGATCGGAAAACTGTGTTCGTGTGGGTTATCCTCCCAGCACCAGTGCGCCACATCCAACGGGTCTTGAAACGACAGCAGAGCTTCTACCTCCGCAGGCGTAAATTCATGCTCGGCTTTCAGATAGTAGTGCAGATCCGCCAAATCCTTCAATTCATAGATACCGGCAATATCCGTTTTGTCCAGTGTATCTGCGTGAACCGAAAGGCAATCGTCCAACCTATCCATCAGCAGTTTTTTCGCATCCTGCTCCAAATTCAATGTTCCTCCTTTCCAGCCGGTAGGGAGATCGTGCAATCGACTTCGTTACCCCAAACATCCCAGCCCGGCGTTTTTTGCCGGGCAAATAGCTCAACCCGCGGAAGGTCGCCTACAAGCTGCACGATCTTATCCCGCACAATATCCGGCTTTTTACTGTGCTGTTCAATATGGGAGATCACAAATTGATGGATTCCGGCGCTCTGCCGTTTTGGATGCCCGCGAGTGGCGAGCAGGCATACTTCCGAATTGGAACGGGTCCAAAACCCCATGCCATAAAACCATGTATCGGCTTTGCGGTTTTGCTTTAGCCACAGGAAGGCAAGCGTCTTGTAACGGAATCCCCATGCGTCAATCACTTGGAGCGCCTCTTTTAGTTGGGGAAAGGTAGCCCAAAGAAAAAGCACGCAATCCTTGGCGGCAATATCCGCTATAGGAAGCGCGCAAATTTCCTCAATGCTCATGGTAGGGTAATGATTTTCGGCAACGCCGCTGCCGCGGCTCATTTGATAGCGCCACGGCGGATCCGCATAAATTACCCCGTATTTCTTATTTTCCGGCATTAGCGAGACGGCGCATCTTTGGCCGCAGACGCTTTTACCGGCTGATTTTTCACCTTGTCGGCGTTTTCTTTCAGTGCGCCGGTCAGTGAAGGCTTTTCGTTTACACTCTTAGCCGCTTCGAGGGTTGCCTGCATTTTTTCAATCGCAGTATTGTACCCCTCAACCACCGCTTCGTTAAGCTGGCGGCGAAAATCTGCGGTGATCGGTTTGCAAATGTCTTGCCAGTTTCCATTTCCATCCTGCTGGGAAGGCATATTGACATACAAACCATTTTCACCGGCGCAGACCTTTAGACCTTTCACAACGAAGCAGTCGTTGATCGTAACGGTTGCAAAGCCGACAAGATTTTCCACCGGTGCGATAGGACGCACCCGTACATTCAGTTTCAACGGCATAGCCTCGCTGTTTTCGGGAATGTTGGCAGTATTGGTATTGCTCATATAAAAAATCCTCCTTGTAAAAGAATGGTGAGAAGCGCATTAGTGCGCATTGAAAATAGATTTAGATAGCGAACCTGTCTTGAACAGGGCACAGGCCAGCAGAACCGTATAGCCTGCTGTACCCCAAATTGCGCCATGTATGCTGCCGGAGGTTGGTATGGACTGAACCAACACGGCATAAATGGCAATGCAGATCAAAATTAAGAACCCCTGAAATCCAAGGGCGAATAAAGCCCTGAGATAATTGGTTCCCATGGCTCCCCATTCACGGTTTGCCATTGTGGAAAACGGGATCGGAGCAACGCTCACCGTCAAATAAATCTCAATCATGCGCCCATACACGATCACAAAGATTACGATGGACAGCACCCACATACACAGGTAGATAATGTTCGTTTCCAGCCACAGGCCGATCAGCTCCCACACGCCCATTGCTTCAAGCTGGGTTTGCAGATCCGCCATCGATGCTGCCACATCCAGATTTCCGTTGATAATCCCTGCACTGTTCGCAATTACATTCTGCGCCACATCAAAAACCGCCATTACTATCGTAAAGGCGTTTGTGAGAATGTAGACAGCAACGAAGGTCTTAAAAACCCACTTAAAGATATTGAATGTATCGAAATCATGCATGTTGTTCTTTTCGAGAATCATCTGGATCAACTCATACACCATGACAAAGGTGAGAATGATTCCAGCGATAGGGAGTACAACGGTTTCGGAAATGGTCTGAATCATGGAAAAGACACCGCCGTTCCACGCCTGCGGTGTCTGTCCAACCTGTGCAGCGACATCGGCTACTTGGCTATTAACCGATTCAAAGATTCCGGTGTATTGCCCGGTAATGGCATCAATAAGTCCCTGTTTTATCCAGTCGGTTATCCAGCCGAATAACCAATCCATGACTTAGAATAAGCCTGCCAAAAGGGGAATCAGCGTCAGCCCAACCACTGCAATTCCTCCACCGGCCATTAACTGTTTCATGCCCTGCGATTTTGCGCCAGATAGCGATAGGTAATTCTTTGAAGTGATCGCTGAATTTTCCCCCGCTCCGCACCGTGCATGAAAGTTTCCCTTCACACGGCGCTCCCTCGAATTAAAAGAAGGGCAAGACCTTTCAATCCGACTTGGGGCCATCCCTCCACGACTTATTATCATCGCTTCAATGGTACTACGCCCCTGCTATCACTGGAATAAAAGGCAGTTATATCGTTTGAGTTTCCTGCCTGCCACTTCGTCGGCTCGCAATAGCCTCCATGTCTCCAGCTTTCCATGTTCCGGCAATCCTATCATAGAATCCTTTTAGGTGCTTCCTCTAAACCTGCGCCCAGCGAAAGCCTTGCAGCCATCCCACCCCCAGCGGGGGTACAGCAGCATGTGGGTTTTCATAATAACCGATTTTACTCACCCACGGGCACCCCCGCATAAGCGGGTAAACGCCTTTCGACGTTTTCAACGTATAGATTTTTTAATTCGGAAGTTCGTCAGCACATCGTACATTCTCACCATGAGGATTCGACACCCGGCATATAGGCAGCGCCGTCTGTTTACAGACAGGTTTCGTGCATTTCGCTTACGGCTGCTCTCTGCCGACTTCACCGAGCTTTTGACAAAAGGGATATTGCGCAGCCTTTTGCCAATCGGAGTATTAGTGTGGGCGCTTTGGGTTGTTCTTCCCGCATTTCACCCATCGGACTGCCAGTTCAAAAAGGCCGGATGGCCTTTCTGCCTGATCTTTTCAATCAGGAACATGTCGCACGATTATCGTTGCCGTAACCCTCAAGCAGGTTAATTACGCCCCATGCGCCCAAGCCTGCGCCCAGCGCAACGACCAAAATCTGTAAAGTATCAATCGCGGATGCGAAAAAAGCCATAAAATAGTACCTCCTTATAGTTAAAAATTGATAGGTGTGATGGCCGGTTTTCCAGCCAGAAACAAAAAAAGCCGCCCGCTGTCTGGATAAAAAGCGAACAGCGGGCGGCGAGGGCAGGGTTATTTTCCTGCTATGTTTTTGCGGAAACGGGGAGAATCGCGGATCCTTACCAATGGGCACCTCCATTCTATAGTTAAATTTCAAGCTCTTAATCTCCATCATGTTTTGGAAATCTCCATCATTGCGAGCCAAAATGAAGGAGATACAGGTTTATATACGGACATATCCGGCGCCGATTCCGCTCAAATGGTTTTATGAACGGGGTTATTTTTCGGTGCCCTCGTACTCCTGCGCCAGTTCTTCCGGGCTGATTTCGTAGTTGATGAACGCTTCGCCCGGTTTGACCGGCATACGGGTAGATAAGAATTTTTCTATGTCGAAAGCGTATTTCGGGTTGGAATCCGAAAGATACTTATAGTTAGGATGCTGGGTAATATCATACTTCTTGGATAGGAATGGACGGATGCCGCGCACCTGCAAGAGGCATTTGCCGCCGTCCATGACGGCCAATTCATCCATCGACATTAAATCCTTGCCCAGTTTTTGAAAATTCTGGCCGTGGGATTCTTGATTTCCCTTGGTAACGCTGGTATTGAACATGTCGATTGTCTCTTTCCCAAGCAGTGTACTCCAGCTTTTAAGCGTCGTTTCTTCCTTGCCGCCCAAAAACAGGCTGGAATCACAGTTTCCGATGATGGTGTCCATGTTATCCTTATACAGTGCTTTCAACTGGCTCTGTGCCTGTAGCACCAAGCAGGCCGAAATTTCTCTGGAACGAATGGTCGCCATCAGCTTCTCGAGATTTGGAATTTGCCCAATATTTGCGGCCTCGTCAATGAGGCAGCGCACATGTATCGGCAAGCGTCCTCCATACTTATCGTCCGCACGCTCGCACAATAGATTGAATAGCTGTGTGTACGCCATACTCACCAAAAAATTGAAGGTGGCGTCGGTATCGGAAATGATAAAGAACAAGGCCGTTTTCCGATCTCCAACCAAATCAAGCTCCAGTTCGTCATACATGGTGATCTCCCGGACTTCGGCAATATCAAAAGGCGCGAGTCTGGCGCCGCAGCTAATCAGTATGCTTTTGGCTGTTTTTCCCGCCGCCAGCTTATATTTCTTGTATTGCCGCACTGCAAAATGATCGGGATCCTTTTGTTCGAGAGCGTCAAACAGCAAATCTACGGCATTTTTGAACGATTCATCATCTTCCCGGACTTCCATTGCGTTTATCATCTCTACGAGCGTAGAAAAATTCTGCTCATTTTTTGGAGCTTCATAATAGATGTAGCCGATCAAAGCCGTGTAAAGAAGCGTCTCGGCCTTCACCCAAAAATCATCACCGGATTTGCCTTCCCCTTTCGTATTGGCAATCAGCACCGTAACCAGTTTGAGAATGTCTTTCTCGCAACTAATATACGAAAATGGATTGTAGTGCATCGATTTCCGAAAGTTAATCGTATTGAACACTTTGATCTGATACGGCTCATAAATGATTTTGCCTTTTTTATTGCGTAGCGGTTTACCGTCCTTACCCAGCTTGGGAGTGCCCCGCGCAAGCAATTTGCCGCATTCCACAAGGACAGTGCCTTTCGGATCGGTAACGACATAGGAGCTGTGCATTTGCATTAAATTCGGTTTGATGAAGAAGCGGGTTTTCTGTTCGTGATTACCGGATAGCTTTTTATCTATCCCTCCGGGGCTTTCGCCCATTTACAGCGGCATGTCAATTCATACCCGGCATAGCATATCTTTTCGCCCAGCAAAAGCAGATCGGCAGGCGGTGCGGACTCGTGGAGCCGTTATATTCTGCCGAAACAGGTTCAAGCTCTATGCGTTGCGTGTGACTTCCTTTTTGCAGGCAAGCCTTCCACTCTGGTTAGGGTGCGAATCCCTTCCAGATTTCTTCCGCACTCATAGCCTCAATCTACAGCCGGTTTTGATTGAGGCGGCGAAAGCAATATCTATTCGCACATTCCAGATATTGCCTGTAATTATCACCACTTCCACTTCCTCCAACAACCAACACATTCTTATTGCGTGCGTGAGCAGGGTTTTTAGGCCGCCCGGACATCATAAGCCCCTCGGTTTGTGTGAGAATGATATTGTTTTCCGGTTTGGGATCCATAAAAGGAGCAATGTCCGATTTCGTTCCCCAGCGGGCAGAGCCGTATTCTACATTCTTTCGGTATTTGCGGGCGTTCTTTCCTTTTATATATACAGCAAGGCGAATCACAACCGCTCCCGCCAACCCAACCAGCCAATCTATTGCCGCACTGGGCATCGTTGTCTGAAAAGCCAAGGTAAACCCATCGGCTAACCCCAACAATTTTGTGGAAGCGTCAACGCCCGGCGCAAGCCGCACAGCCTCGCCTACCTTGGCAAATATCCAGAGGAACAGGAGATAGGGTAGGTTGGGCAGCACATATTTTTTCAAAATATCTGTTGCCTTCATCGTTCCGGTCCTCCATGTTCCATCTTTTTCACCTGATCGCGCGCCATACTGCGGGATTGCTCCTTGTACTTGGCAAGCTGGGAAAGGAGCGAAGGCTTTTCGCCGCGCTTAATATCACGCCTCGCATATGCCCGCAATGCGGAATCCAGCGCATCGGCTTGGTTGGCCTTAAAATATACCGTCCACTTGGGCGGCTTCTCCATAGTATCTTTTTCGATATGGTAGAACACTCCATATTTTCGAGCGTATCGCTCAAAAGAACGGATTCGGTTGTCTACCGTGATCTTTTCAGAACCGCCATCTCTGCCGACCAATCGCTTCATGCTGTTGCGCCCGGCTTTTGGCACTGTGCGTTCTTTTTCCATTTTCCGAAGCAATGCGGCAATGGCTGCCCGCAATGTGCGGCCAGTCAGTTTCGTTGCCTGCACGGTAACAGAAATCGCTTTCCGTTCCATTTCTTCCTGCAATCGTAGTTTCCTCCTTCCTTATATAATATAGATTAGATAAGACGAATCAGCGGGCTTCGGTTTGAATTACCTTCTGATGTGACTGGCGCTCAAAATCTTTGACTGCCTGCTCAACCTGCACCCGTGCATGATTTAACAGAAGTTTAATCATGGAACGGGGTCGGTCATGCTCTGTGAGTTCAGAAGTAAGACCTTCACATTTTTTGGGAAGAAATTCTTCAATCTCTTTCATGGCATCCCCATAGCTGCCGATAAACCCCCAACAGCTATCCTCTAACTCACCGTTTTTGTATAACTCGTAGCCATAGCAATCACCGGACAGGTAGGTATCATAAACTTCAACCTCACTGCGCAGACGGGCTTCGGCTTTCTGGCGTGTAGATGCCGTAAAAGATTTGCCGCCAAATTCTTTCAGCGCATCCTCCTTGGAGGCATAAATCCAACCGACTTGGCCGCTGTCCCACCGGCAGGAAAAGCCGGTAGTGTTCATGGTAATGCCGCTGTGATCGTAGAGATAAAGCGGCAGCATGATATATTTTTCCGAGATAACCCGTAAAAGCCTTTCATCGACTGCCCGTTCATAGGCAGGAGAGTCAAAGGGTTCCTTGATCTTGTGATTCATCAGATCAAGCGCACGCTCATACCGTTTTGCGCCGCGTTCGTCGTCGCCTACAGTTTTCAAATACATATCCCGCAAAAAATCGTCCTTGTCTACATAGTTGTGTTCATCCCCTAAACCGTAGCGGCGGTGAAAGCACACCATCTTTCCAAAGTTTTCGTCATCGCGGGGATTTAATGGGTCGCTGTCCTGCTCGACCGTCAGGAGATAGACTCCGCGTGTGGCAGCTAACATGATGATTCTCTCCTTTCTTTTAGCCGCTTTTCTGCGATTTCACAAAAAGCGGGATTGATTTCTATTCCAAGATACTGCCTGCCCAGCTCCAATGCGGCAACGCCGGTGGTGCCAGCTCCAAAGAACGGGTCCAGCACAATTCCTTCTTGAGGACAGCCCGCTAAAATGCAGGGTTTTACCAAGGCGGTTGGATAGGTGGCAAAATGGGCGGCACGATAGTTGTTGGTCGCAATCGTCCATACATCACGCCCACGCCGGACGGCAGGAGCAGGACCGCCTTTTCGAGGAAGGGTGATGGCCTGCGGGGATTGCCCCGGCACATTGCCAGCAGTAGCCATATACTTTGTTGAATAAAAACCGCGCTGGTATCGCTCTGCGCTTCCCGGCGCAAGAGGAACTTCCAGTGCGGTATAATCGAAAAAGTATTTTTTGGATTTTGCCAGTAAAAAAACATGCTCATAGCTGTTTACCGGCCTGTCTTTTACCGGATGCGGCATACAGTTGGGCTTATGCCATATGATGTCGCTGCGCAAATACCAGCCGTCAGATCGCAGAGAGAAGGCAAGCGCCCACGGGATGCCGATCAAATCTTTCGGTTTTATATCCGGCCATCTTTTGGGAAGCTGTGCTGCTGGATTATCCGAAGCGTAAAGATAACGGTGCTTGCTGGATGAACGGCTTTTCTTATCCCAATCTCCCGCGCCCTTGCCGCTGCCTGCATAGCAGTCGCCAATATTGAGCCACAAGGTTCCATCCGGTGTGAGAACCCGATGCACCTCATGAAAAACCTCTGTCAGTCGGGCAATATATGCACCCGGCGTCTGTTCAAGGCCGATCTGCCCATTGATTCCGTAATCCCGCAGGCCATAATATGGCGGGCTGGTAACGCAGCAATGGATGCTGTCGGAAGGAAGGCTTTTCAAAACGGTAAGCGCATCGCCGCATAAAATTTTGTTGGATTCTATCAAATTTCTTGCGCACGCTCCTTCCTTGCCTTTTCTGTAACTGCGGCGGCTTTATGTTCCTTTTTAGCAGCGGTCAGTTTTTCCAGTACGGATGCTTTTTTCACTTCGTACAGCAAAAAGCCGCCTCCCAAGGCTTCTAAAACCTCGGCGGCGGTTTTTTCGGAACGCTGCGGCGTTTGCCCTTCAATCGTATAGCCGGGGAGCAAGAGGCCGTTCACCATAAAAATATGCGAATATTCAGCAGGGATAGGAGGCGATATTTCACTAAAAAGATGGGAATATGCGGCTATGCGTCCCTGCACATATTTATCTAATGCGGCTTTGTCGGTATATCGTTTATTGCTCTGGCCTGCAATTTTGCCGGAGTAATAGAGATTAGAAGGGTTTCTTGTGTTTACATTCCAAGAGACATACCATGCTACGGGAACAGATTTTTGAGCATTGTGATCGTATTTTGTATCTTCCCATATGTCGTAAGTCATTTCATAAACCCGGTTGCTGATTTTATACCGGTCATTGCCATCGCTTTCCCATTGGTTTGCTGTGTGTTCCACTTCAGGAGTGGACAAATATTGTATGGCGGCATCCAAAAGCAGTGTAATGCGGCCTTTTTCTTCCCATTTTGAAAGGGATGCGCACAATTCCTCGAACACCTTATTTTCAGCCGTTTCGCTGATCTCACGCAATTTCTTCAAATCCTCTACTTTGCAATTCGCAAAGGGGGACAAATCCGTGTCAGCAGGCGAAAGTACCAGTTGACGGCTAAGACGGATTTCTTCACCGGCTCGTACATAGGTGTCAAAATCATATGCGTCATAAAAATTTTCCATATCAGCCAAGTTCACACCTCCTTTAGCTTATTTCGTGGGTGGCAGGCTTTTTTGCCGGTGCAGGAGAGGGCGCAGCCTTTGCTTCTGCTTTGGAAGCTGCAAGCTGATCTAATACCGAAGTCTTTGCCGGTTCCTGTCCTTCAAGGGTATAGCCCGGGAGCAGATGGCCGTTTACCGTGAAATTGCGACTGTATGCCACAGGGATAGGCGGCGATAGCTCGGTAAACAAATGCGCATATGCTCTAATACGCCCTTGCAGATATTTTTCCGCAGCCGCCTTATCGGTGTAACGTTTATTCCGTTGTCCGGCAATCAGGGTGCGGTTATACTGCTGTTTTTCCGAAGGGCATCTCACATATACATCCCAAGAGACATACCACGCCTCGGGAAACGCTTCCCTTGCCGCCTTGTCATATCTCACTTGCTCATAGATAAAGAAGGACATGCCATATACCAGATTGGTGATTTCCTGACGGTTGGGATTTTGCCCTATTTCCCGCCACTGGTTTGCGGTATGTTTCAGTTGTGGGGTTTTTAAGAACTCAATCGCTCGATCTAACAGCATGGTACGGGCACCTTGCTTTTCCCATTCGGTTGTGGAAGATTGCAGTTTTTCAAAAAGAAACCGTTCAGCAGAGACGCTTCTTTCCCGCATTTCCTGTAATTCTTCCACCGTCTTATCAAGAAAAGGGGATATATCGGCATGGGCGCTTTCATAAATGAGAGTGTGTTCTAACTTTAGCATTGCGCCGGGAATTAAACTATCATAATCATAGGTGCGGTAAAAGGGTTTTTTATCGTCCAAACTCAGACCTCCTTATTATTCAATTTCATGTGCGGCAGGCTTGGAAACAGATTTTTTCGGTTTCTGTTTCTCTTGCTCTTTGGTGGTAGAAAGCTGTTCAAGCACGGAAGCCTTTTGCTTTGAGGAAGCCGAATCAGCCGCAGGATCCTCCGCACATGGTATTTCTACGGGTTCTTCCCGATAACCGGGCAGCAGGCGGTTGTTGACTCGGAAGCACTCGATCTGTGCTTTGGGAATCGGCGGCGATAGTTCTGTAAACAGATGGACATAAGCCTTAATGCGCCCATGCAGGTATCGCTCGGCGGCTGCCTTATCCTCGAATATCCTGTCTTGTCCTGCTATCCGCATAACGCCATGGCGGAGAGGACTATTGGTATATAGCCGCCATTTTACAGACCAGCAGACTTTGATTCCGTTGCTTTTCCACCAGTTAAAATTGCTGTTGTCAACAAGGCTGTAGGTCATTTTATAGACCATATTGCTGATGGTGTTTGAGCCGTCATCTTCTGTAACCCACTGATTCCCCGTATGCTGGGCAACGGGCAGTTTCAGGTATTGAATTGCCCGATCAAGCCGCTGGGTGACGGCGGCTTGCTTTTCCCACTGATGGACGGCAGCTAAAACCACTTGATAGGCAGTCTGCTCACTGGAGACGCTTTCTTCCCGCATGGCTTGCAAATCTGCAATCGGCTGGGTAATCAGATCGAATATATCCGCATTTTCGCAACCGACCTGATGTTCAATTTTCAAACGCACACCCGGTATGAGGGAATCGCCAAATTCTAATACATCGTAATCACCATACTCCTTCAATTTCTCACCTCCGCTCACAATTCCGGCGCATAGCTTTTGGAGGAAAAAGGCGGTGCGGCAGCTTTGGCTTTTGCAAGCTGTCCCAATACCGAAACCTTTTCTTCCGTATAGTCTTTCAATACGGTTTGCAAAGTATTGGCGCCGTGGTGGTACTGCTCCATTTTCCTTTGAATGGCCGCTTTTTCTTCGGCGGAAAGCAGATAATAGCCGTTCCATTCTTCATCGTTATACAAAACCTTGACGATTTCCAAGGTGTCGCAGACGCATTCGTTATCCAGATCGTAGTTGGCATATACATTGATATAGCCTTCACCATCCTCCAGCCGCATTTTCTCACCGAAAACTTCCACCGGGTCGAAGTAGAGCGGCATATAAAAGTTTAGGCGGTTTCCAATTATCAGCATTTCATCTTCAAAGGCGATTTCTTCTGGCCGAAGTCTGCGTGAACCGGAAACATATTCCGACGCTTTTCTATCTTCATTCATAGGGATTGTTCCTCCTATCGTTCGGGCACCTCTTTTTTCGGCGCCGGATCCGCAGCCTCTTTGGGTTGACGCTTTGCGTCGGCAAGCTGTGCCAGCACCGAAGGTTTACTGCTTTCAAAAAGACTAAGCTGTTCCGCACCGGTAATCACCGGCATAGAATCCTCACGGGCGGCATGTGACGCTTGAACAGGGCGAATCTTCGGCAGCGGCTCTGGATGATCGGAATGGGTCAAAATATTTTCCCGTTTCAAATCTTCCATGATTTCATCAAAAACAGCGTTGATTGCTGTGCGTTCCTCTCCACGAGGATAAGCATAAACGGTATAGAAATTTCCTTCCTTATCCACATTGGGAGCAAGCGCATGTTCGGCGTGGCCGGTCAGATAATCCGAGCGATACGGCAGTTTATCCATAATATAGGTGGCAAAGGCACGGGCAGTCATCTCTACATCGCTTTGCCAATAACCGCCGTCCCTTTCGCAGATTTCCCCCATTTCAATCGAACCACGGTAGTAATCGGTTTTTACCTTGCCGATCTGCGGTGGCTGCGGCGGCTCTGCTGCCTTTTGTTGGTAGACTTTTTCGTAAAACTCTAAAGGGGTGCGGTCATTTTTTGGTATGACATGGCCTGTCACGGATTTTTTCAAGTTGTTCAGCTTATCCAGTGTGCCGGGCACACCTGCAAAAAAGTCATTTTTTAGGGTTTCATATTCAGCGATTCTCGTTTCATCCCCGCCGCGCTGAATAGGGGTAAGCACCGAATAATCCAGCGCCCTTTCTACCTGGCTGCGGGTGTTAGCCTCTTGCTTGGCGGTGCGTTCAGTTGCCTGCTCCAGCGTTTCCGGCTTATATTTGATGACATCCAGCAGCTTTTGAAAGGGAGGATAGAGGTGGGAGCTATCGGATAGATAGCCGTTTGCGCCAAATTTGACGCCGAGATAATCGTCCAGCCCATGCCACCACTCATGCGCCAAAGAGCCTGCCCCGTGCATTTTGGTTAGGTTAATCACCTTGCGAAGGGGTTCGTAATGCGCAACGGCATTGCCGCTGCCACGAGCGCCGAACGCAATCGAGAGCGTGCCCTGATAGGAAATATCCTTTTCGCTGATCTGGAGGGCGGCGGCTAAATCTTTCAATGCCTCAAACCCCATGTTCAGCGACGCCCGCCTGTCGTTTTGCGTCATCCAGTTACCAAACTCCCCGCCGCGAAAAGCAAAGGCGTCGAGATAATCCTGCCCGGTTACATCGCGTCCGCTGCGATAGTTGGGACCGGTTCTCCTTACCGTGGCAAGCTGTTCCGGCACGAATCTTTTTTTGCCGCCGCTGCCCCGCTGCTTGGCAAACTCCTGTACCCATTTGAGGGCAGAGGCTTTGTCTGGGAAATTTTTCTGAATGATAGAATAGCCTCTTGTAACATAGTAGGTGTTGGGCAGCCAGTCATTGTTGGCCGAATAGGTGTGTTTTCCGTCGTTGTAGCGGATTTCATAGCCTCTCGGAACCTTTTGCTCGGCGGGAACGCCGAATTGCTTTTTTACGGCTTCACGGACGATTTTTCTCTCATAATCCCGTTCAGATCGGAAATACAAGGCATTGGCTAATTTATCCGTAATCGTTGGATTTTTGCTTCCTTTTGAGGTAGCGACAAGGGAGACGCCGCTGATGCCGTAAGGCTTGCGCTCAAAGTAACCATTGCGAATCAGGCAAGCATCGAAGGCTTGCAGGGCATCTTCCACACTCTGCACCTTTTCCAGCACAGCCTGCACCTCCCGGACGGTTTCAATATATTCCTTCTGGCGGGCAAGACGCTTTTCCGGCGTATCGTCAGTACGATAGTAGCGTGGGACTGCGTTTAAGCTGTCGCGCACGACTTTCAGAAAATATACAAGATCAACGGGTTTGCCTGCGGCAATCATAGCCGCATAATCGGGCTTTTTCCAAATATTATCCTTTTTTACATATTTGTCGGCCTCACGGCTGTTCATTTCCTCCAAGTCGTAGGAATAGAGGCCGCGAGCGCCCCATAGGTCTTTTTTGGCGCCGCCGATCTTTTCGCCAAAATCTTCATGCAGTATTTCTTTTGCCATCTATCACCACCTCCTTATCAGCGATTGTGTAAATCTTTTTGCTTCGGTGACATGCAAAAAGGCGCATGGCCTTCCGGTAAGATAGGTCAGCGCCCGATTCCATTCCTCAACGGAAAAACACCGGTTTTCTACTTCAAGCAGTACGAATAACGCAGGCTGTGTAAATCCAAGCCGCAGATCGGAAATAAAGACACCAAGCCGCTCCGCGAGGTAATCCAGCAAATCTATTTTCATAGGCGGTTACCTGCTGAACGACGGCTGGGATTTATTAGGCGGCTGATGTTCCTTTTGCATATCAAGCAGCCGGTTTATTTCACGGCGGCAGATATGGTCCAAGCCATTCAAATCCTTTGCTTTGATCGCAAATTCCGGGGAAGGCGTTTTCTTCCACAGATCCGATTTGACAGCGGCAAGCGGCTTTATTTCTCTCGGACCGCCTTGCTCTAAAAGGTAAACCGGCGCATCGTTATAGAGAAGCATCTGTTTGGCCGTCCCCGGAGGTATGCGGTACATATCATAGTGGGGATGGAATGACTCGCTCATATATTCGCTGTTTAGCCGAAGCAGAAGGTAATCAGCGGATTGCAGATCAGCCCGCAAATTCCATGTCGCAAAGAACGACGAGCAGTGCCGGTCAAGGTCGGGCAAGACTCCCTCGGCATATTGATAATCCCAAAAAGGTAAAGCCTCTTTTTCGGATAAATTCATCGCTGCCCACTGTTCAAAGGAAAGATGGGCTTCCACGCCGGTTTTATCCACGGTAAGAATCCCAACCGGCGAAACCGTATGCTGATTCACATCGCGGCATAGGAAATCCGTATCGGTTAGCAAAACATCGCCGTAGGCGTGGCCGCTTTCCATGCGGTCTATATGGAACAGGAATAGCCGCGCACCTTGATAATCCGAAGTATAGAGCAGGCTGTGAATCTCCTTTGATGGCTGATAGGCAGAAGCGGAATTGTCAAGCCAGGTATTCCGGTCATTAAAAATAGCAGTGAAATCGTTTGCGCCGCCCTTTAGAAATGCAAGAAGGTTATCGTCCATTTCTCGAAGATAGTCGCCTGCCAGCATGTGATACCGGCAGATAAATTCCGTAAGGTCGGTGTCCTTCACCGAATAGAGCAGGCGCGGCATATTTTTTCTCAAAGCAATATCTCCTTTCCTGATGGCTGTTCGGCCTAACGCTCTGCCTTATCCACCGCAGGTACGGCCTTTTGTGCTGGTGGCTGTACTTTTGCGCTGTTCTCACGCATGGTTTGCAAAACGGATTGCCTGTGCTGGACAGATTGCTCCATGCGGGATAAGCTGGCAACGGCTCTGTCAATGATGATTTTTGCAGAAACCATGCAGGCACGGTCCGCACGATAGGGAGCGGCCAGCGCCTTTGCGATTCTGCCGGGATTTTTCGCTTCTTCCAGTGGAGGCTTGCCAACCAATGTGCGCCCCATATTTTTAAGGTGTTTTCCCGCCGCGTGGTATTCGGTGGCGAAAGACTGTATTTTATCCATCGCTTTTTCGTCCACACGGATGCTGCTGTCTGCAAGTTTGCGCATTCCCTCCAATATGGGCTTAACACGGAAGAATTGAGCGATGCCATGTAATGCCATAGCCCCATGTTCTCGGATAGAAGCGAGAGCATTTTTGCAGCCGTCAGCAATATGGCTTTTCAGTTCCGAAAGCCGCCGCCCCATAGCAGCGGCATTGCTTTCCAGCGATTTATAGCTTCGTTGCAGTACGGCCTTCAAGGAATGGCTTTGTACTTTTTGAAGCTCCTGCCGCATAGTTTTCAGTTCATCCACCGCCTCGGCCAAGCGTTGTTCCAAGGCTCCTACATGGCCGATCATTTCAAGAAATTCTTGGCTGCCCGGAATCGGGTTTGCCTGCAAAACAGCCAAAAATTCTTTGACATGCTCATTTTCTGCGATTGGCTGCTTGCTTTGCTCCATCGGCCTTTGGCCTCCTTTCCCCAAAAGCTCCGGTTAGATCGACAAGTTTACTTACAACTTCAGGACCGGAATCATAGATTTGCATCAGCCTTCGCGCCACACTACAAGGACGGGCAGCGCCCGTCACCCAAAGACGAACGGTAGAAGGCGTGACATTCATTAAAAGGGCAAACGCCTTTTCGTTGGTTTCCAGCTTTTTCATCAGCGCCTTCACCATAGAAGGGCTGTACTCCGGGCAGCGGGCGGCACCGGCGATAACTTGAACGGCGGTTTTTTCGGTATTCATAGCATGTAACCTCCTACATAGAAAGAGCCGCCTTTTCTTGGCGGCATACGAGATTTTTTTCATGGTTTTTTTGAATCGTGTCCAGCAGCTTTTCGTTGTAATCTTTGCCTTGTCGAGGCGGATTGATGGATATTTTGATTTTGGAAAAACGGCTGTCCGATTGCAGCAGTGCCTTGATCTTATGCGCATTGGTTAATCCTGCGCGGTCATTGTCCAGATAAAGGGCAATGCGGGTGATTTCAGGATGGCGCTCTAAAAAAGAAATGAGCGCAACAGCGGAAGTGCCGCCCAGTGAAAGGCGATACCCATTCCACTTCCAACCATTCAGCTTTTGCAGCGTGGCATGGGAAAGCGCATCAATCGGCGCTTCAAATACGGCAAGGTGGCGGATGCCCGGTTGAGGTTGATCTGGCGGGTAGCAGAAGGAAAACCGTTTGTCGCTGCCGCTGATGTCCTTTTTCAAATTGCCGACAATGCTTCGCACACAGGCAAATCGTTCTTTTCCGGTATCATCTCTGCCGACAAACACACAAACCGCTTGCCCTTGGTATTGGGATTCATAGAGAATCCCGCACTGCAAGCACCGGCTCACAACATCATAGTGGATGCCCCGGCGCTGGAGATAGGACAGCATATATGTGGCGCAGCGCCGAACCCAAGGAAGCTGGAAGGGTTTTGTATTCTTCTTTTGCGTACTTATCGGCCTGCTTCCAACTGTGGATGCAGAAGAAACCGAAGGGAGGCTTCGGCTTTCACCAATCAGCTTGTTCACAGCGTCCACAAAACCATATCCGCGGATTTCGGTCAGATAATCCAAAGCGTTGATGGCTCGCCCACGGCTGTTCCAGTACCAATAGTTCTGAAAATAAACAAGGCTGTCATGTTCCCTGTGGCGGTACATGCCATTGCCTTTGGGAATTAAGACACCGGGTTCGTAGGTTTGCAAATATGCGAGAAGATCAACTGTACGCGCTTGTTCAATCTGCGCTTTGGTTACGCTCGGCATAGGAAAGGCGCTTTAGAAAGGGTTACTCTCATGGCCTTGGCCTCCTTTCTGTGATTTTTTCATATTGGAGCGCAGGCAGGAACCGTCTGCACTCCAGCAAATAAAGCCGTGTGAAGGAAATGGGCAGCCTTCACATTCCGGCTTTATATTGCATCGAATCTTTTCCGGCTGGGGATCCTCGGCTTCACGCCGGGGAAAGTATATCCGGCGTCCGTTCTTTTTGCTCATTTGGTTTGCTCTCCTTTGTTGATTCATACGAAAAAAAGCGCCTACAGGCGCAAAGTTTCACAAGATGATTGATTTTTTATAGCGAGAGGCTATACTTGGATTAAAGTGTTGCGATTGGCGTGGTATGGTGTGGCATTGGGATTATAAGGTCAAAACAAATATGTGCCAGAGGCCAGCGATCACGAAATGTACTTTAAGCAGTGGATCCAGCGCCCAGCGCCATCGAGCCGTAGCGAACCTTCAAGCAATCCCAACCAGCCGATGGAACGAAAAGCAACACGGGCAGGACGGCCAGCAATGGCCGTCTTGCTTTTTATCCGTACAAATCGTGATTGACTTCGGCACGGTAATAGCTGTCCATTGTAGCCGTGGAATTATATAGCGCCGACAAAAGATAGGCTTTGATGTTTCGCACCTTTGTCGTGTTGTTATCCAAACAGCCAAAGACATATTCGACATGCGATGAATTTACTTTAAGGAATCTGCTTTTAACGACTTCTCTCGGATAATCATCCCCGGCAATGCGGATGTAGGGACGCTGGGCTAAAACGGTTTCCAGCATCAGCTCAACCAATTCGTCCATGCGCTCATAACCGTACTGCTTTGCAAGATGCTCATACTCGATATTGTCTTTGATGATTTCACGATAGGTTTCTATCGTATCAATCCTATCATCATAAGGGACCGGCTTACTTGAAGTAGGCCGGATTGATGGATGGATAGTTGCTGGATCCGTAATTGATTTTTCAGTCTTTGTTTCTTTAGTATTTAATTGCGTTGGATTTTCCGTATGCGGAAGAACCGTATTCGGGTTTACCGTATTGGGATTTTCCAAACACGGTTTATCCAAACACGGCTGCGGTACCGTGTTGGGATTTTCCAAACGCGGTGAAAAAGACTGCCCTTGCTGGGGTTGCTCATAGATCGTGTACTCTATTTTAGCGAGTTTACCATTTGTCCCGCGCTGTTGGCGGCGGGTGATATACCCGTGTTCTTCTAATTCCAGTACAGCCGTGCGGATGGCGTCAAGGCTTTCCTTGTTAATACATGCCAGCCCGCGCAGGGTGAAATCCCATGATTCGGGCAGCGACAGCATTTGTGAAAGTAAGCCTTTTGCCTTTAGGCTGATCGTCTTATCGTTCAAGTGATAATTCGACATTACCGTGAAGCCTTTTGTGCGTTCCACGCGAAAGACTGCCATGTGTTTTTCCTCCTTTCCTCTGAAAATTGATATATAGATAAAGCAAAAGCGCCCATTTCTGGACGCTTTCACCGGCATTTTCGTATCTAAGATTTTTTAGTCTGCCAGACTGTTGAACCATTCGTCGAAAGATTCTTTTTGGATTCGTAGGCATCGTTTGCCCAACCTTAAAACCTTGAAAGGTGGATTCTCACGATTGCATAGCGAATATATTGTGCGAACATGTACGCTCAAAATTTGGGCACATTCTTCGGCTTTGTAGGTTGCTTTTTGAACAGTGTTTTCGGCCATAAAATTATCTCCTTGATAATCGCTACCTCCTGTGCTAATATATATGATAGCAGTTGGGGCAGCTAATTTTCCTGCTAATCGTTTATAGCGTATATGTCAGATTATCGAGTGCGAACGCACGAATTGAGTGCAGATAGGCACTTGTAATGATGACACATAAGCGGTGTTTTCAACCTCAGTGCGCTATAAGACAGATGGCCTTCTGCCTTGGTAAGGAAGAGGTTCGGCAGTTCGAGCCTGCTCAACAGCTCCATGTATAATATTTGGTCGGAAGGCCACCAATAAGGAGGATTTTTAAATGGCAAAAGCTAAATTTGAAAGAACAAAACCGCATATTAATATCGGAACAATCGGTCACGTAGACCACGGTAAGACAACTTTAACAGCAGCTATCACAATCACTCTTCAGAAGAGATACGGATTAGGTGAAGTAGTAGCATTCGACCAGATCGACAAAGCACCTGAAGAAAAAGAAAGAGGAATTACAATTTCAACAGCACACGTTGAATATGAAACACC
>ERZ827440.560-NODE-560-length-50797-cov-10.435675_pt1 | contig 50797 bp, 52 predicted proteins | sample MGYA00519774_ERZ827440 | MGnify/ENA primary metagenome ERZ827440 (study PRJEB31778, sample SAMEA3449302) | human gut metagenome | biome: human gut; feature: human-associated habitat; material: faeces | place: United Kingdom | collected 2010/2012 ... | reverse complement strand
GTTGAAGATTTTTCGCATCCCGGAGGACCATGCATTCCGGGTACACATAAGCTGTTTGTCAATGTAAAGGGTGATTTTTATCCATGTGAGAAAGTTTGTGAGTGTTCGGCAGATACAATCATAGGGAATATAGATAAGGGATTTGATTTAGATAAGGCTGAGACGCTTTTGAATGTTGGAAAACTGACTGAGGAACAGTGTAGGGACTGTTGGTGTGCAAAATATTGTTATATATGTACTGCACATTTGGATCAGGGCGATGGGTTATCAAGAGAATTAAAACAAAAACATTGTGCTGGAGTAAGAAAAAGCATAGAAAATGATTTTAAAGATTATTGTCTTTTGCATGAAATGAGTGGATTGGACGATGATGTGATCTATTTGAACTGAGAAGGGAGTGAAATAGATGGCAGCTGCAAGCAGGGCACTGATGTATCCGTATGATATATCGCTATTACATATGATTATGCACAAATTTCCAGATTTTGAAATTATTGAAGTGGCATCACCAAATGGCTGGGGGTATGTAGGCAAGGATGCTGGAAGTAAGATAGGAATAGAAACAGGTATTATAGTGAAGCATGAACAGGAAATAGAATTCAATCAGATTGAAAAGCTGTTCCTTATGCCATCAATTATATCATTAGACGATAAATGTTTCAGAACAATTATTGATAAAGCAAAAAGTTTGAATATTGAAATTATTGATATGAGGAATAATGGAAATGACGTTTGCTTAAAAAGAGATGATAAGCTGTATGGAACAGAGATTAAGAAAATAGATAAGCCTGTTGTCCTTGTGATTGGAACTGGGGACAGGACAAATAAGTTTGACATCCAGTTGATTGTAAGAGAGTGCTTTCAAAAAAAAGGATATACTGTTTCGCAAATAGGAACAAAAGGATATTGTGAATATTTAGGTTTCCACAGTTTCCCCAATTTTATGTATTCCAATTTGCAGGTGACGGACAGGATACTTGGGTTCAATCATTATATTTATGAGCTGTCTAAGTCTGAAAATGCTGATGTTATCATTATAGGTGTGCCTGGTGGATTAATGCCCTACAGCGAGAAATATAATAATGATTTTGGCTATTTGAATTTTATGGTATCAAACGCTGTTGTTCCCGATTATGTTGTATTGGCGACAACGTATGTAGATTATAATAGGGATTATATCAATGCTATCGTTGATTCGTTGCGGTATAAATATGAATATGATGTGGATGCGGTTTTTATTGGGAATAGTTCTATTAATTGGGATGTAACAGAATCGTTGGATACTCTTACTTATGTAACACTGGATAAAAATTTTATTGATGAAGAAGTAAGGAAATGTAATGCTTACTCTGTGTATGATTCAGATAGTATTAAACAGTTTAGCGAGCAATTAATTAATACATTGGTGGGATATGACAACTATCCGACACTCTAAGGAGGAAAAGTATATGGTGGAAGAATTGAAACCAATGTTGGAAAATATTTCGGGAAAGAAACTAGACGAATTGTGTGATGATGAATGCCTTTTTTCCAGAAAGTATGCAATGAATGCAAGAGATATTGTTTATTTTCTAGTCGAAATAGAAGAACGATATGGTGTAGTATTCGATAAAGAAAAAATAAATAATCCGGATTTTTTTACTCTGAAAAATATTTCAAATGAACTATTAGCGAAAAGGGAATTGAAAAATTGCTGACCAGTTTTTTTAAGATTTCGGAGAAATACAATAATTCTGTGAAAATTGTGATTATGATATAGTGAGTGCAAGTGGCACAAGCACTTCTTCACTTTTTAACGGATATGTTTTTGGGGAAGCTGGAAAGTGTAGACTTTGACTATGAGAAATGTTTCAACATCCATTTATGGATGTTGATATAAAAGTTTAAAGTATATTGAAAATTTATAAGATAGGAGGAATTTTTTATGGCAATTTCTAGTGTAGGAAGTTATACAAATAGTTATGAAAACTTGTATACTTATAATCAGACTAAAAAAAGTGAAACAAGCGAGATATCTGAGGTAAAAACGGAAACCACAAAGAAGAGTAACAATGAAGAATATCTCAAAAGTTTGCAAAAGCAAGTGCCCTATATGAAGTTGCAAATTGGATATGGGCTTAATACAAGTAATGACGGCAAAGTGAATGTTGTAGATGTCAACCCCAAGCTTGTGGAGAAAATGCAGAATGATCCGAAAGCAGCAAAGGAGTATACACAGAGATTAAAGGATGTAGAATCTGCTTTAAAATGGCTCGATAATTATAAAAAATCAGTAGGGTCCACTGTAATTGTAAGGCATGATTATATTGATGAAAACGGAAATCTTTCTCATTTTTCTGTTTCGATAAGAAAAGATGAGATGAACGAAAGACTCCGTAAAGAAGCGCAGGAAAATGCCGAAAAGCAGATTGAAAAAACCCGTGAAAATGCACGTAAGAAAGCAGAACAGATTGCGGAAAAGCTGGAAGAAAAAGCTGAAGAAGCTAAAGAAGATGGTGAAAAAATAGCAATATCTGAAGGTATTCAGGATGAAAATGAAATTGTGAAGGACAGGGCGGAAAAACTGCTTTCCGAGAAGTTGGAAAATGCGACTGATGGGGAAGTGTACCTTGACAATGAAGATATGCAGGTAATTATTGATGCAGCCCAAAATAGAGAAGCTGTTACAACCAACACATCTTCAGAAGTTGGAAAAAATTTTGATTTTAAAATCTAATAGAGGAAGAAATTTGATTTTCTGATTATGCTTAAATAATTAAACAGCAGATGGTAAAGGCTTGACTTTTGTCAGGTATTATGACCATAAATTTATAGAAGAGGAGGTGAAAAAGATGAAAAAATTAGGAAAGAAGGCAAAAGTACATGAAAATAGCTTGTCTGCGTATTGTTCTTCGGCATGTACCTGTCTTACAATTACATGTACATGTTCAAGCACAAGTCATGATCCGACTGGAAACTATTTTCAGGGAGATGTAAAGGCTGATTCAGCAGGTACAATTGTATGGCTGTAATGCAGGTTACTGGTAAAGTCATTTTTCAATGAATAGGTAGATTGTTGAAAAAATGACTTTTTCAGTGCTTTTGCTACAATGTGCAAAGGGAGTTAGATTGTGCTTGTTTTTGACAATTTAACTCCCTTTAATAATAGGAGGTACAAATGAAAGTAGAAGCACCATTTATCCATTTGATTAAGTTACATACGAAGTATTATCTGTATGATGTAAATTCAAAAATGATTGTAAATATAAGCAATGATTTATTTGATTTTTTCAAAAGTAATGAAAATATAAAAGCAGAAATTGAAATTCCTCATAAATTGGAAGATGAAGTCCGTAGGCTTTTGAAATATGATTTGTTCAGTAAAACAGATACTGGCTATGAAATAGAATATCCGCAAGGTACGAATTTAGAAGAAATTTTAAATAACTGTATGAGGATTATGACATTGCAGGTAACGCAGAATTGTAATTTGCGCTGCAAATATTGTGTCTATTCGGGTTCTTATTCCAACCGGGTTCACAGTAATAAACGAATGTCATTTGAAACGGCAAAAAGTGCCATTGATTTTTTGTATGCACATAGCAGTATGACTACATCAATAGGCATTGGTTTTTATGGAGGAGAACCTCTACTTGAGTTTGACTTATTAAAGAAATGTGTAGAGTATGCGAAAATGAAATTTATTGGCAAAGATTTAAGTTTTACACTGACAACGAATGCTACATTATTGACAGAAGAAATTATGAAATTTTTTGTAAAAAATAACTTTTTTGTCACCATTAGCTTTGATGGTCCTCAAGTAATACAAGATAAGAATAGGGTTATGGCAGACGGAAAAAGTGGTTCTTTTGAGACAGTTATGAAAAATGTAGAAATGTTTTTAAATAAGTATCCTGATTTTTCTTGGCATGTCAGTTTCAATGCAGTATTGGACCCAACGAATGATTTTAGTTGTTCAAATGATTTCTTTATGAACTTTGAAACGGTAAAAAGTATAACAGCAAATGGAGTGTTGGTCAGTACAGATGGATTAAAGAAGGAATTAGAAAAGGATGAAACATTTTCCATAGCTTATGAATATGAAATGTTCAAGAATTTTTTATGTAGTTGTGGTAAATTAGATAAGATAGGAAGCAAGCTGTCTGTTGCCTATATTGAACAGTTGGAAAAGCTAGTTGCAAAAAGGGAAGTAGGAATTGAAAAAAATAAGAAATTTGCGCATCCTGGAGGACCCTGTTTAATCGGAGTGCATAAATTTTTTGTAAATGCGGATGGTAATTTTTACCCATGCGAGCGTGTTGATGAAAGTGCAAATGTTACGAAGATAGGTAATATTAAGAGTGGATTTGATTTTGACAGAATCAGGGAACTGCTAAACATTGGTAAATTAACGGAGAATGAATGTAAGAACTGTTGGGCATTTCAATTCTGTATCCAATGTTTCCGCTCAGCGGTGGATGGTGATAAACTGTCAAAAGAAAAAAGATTAGCTAAATGCAAAAGTTCAAAAATGAATGCAGAGGAAAGTATAAAGGATTATATTGTACTAAAAGAATATCATTCAAAATTTGGAGAAGGATTGAGGGGGAATTGATATGAATACGAATGAGCCATGTGCGGCAGTTTTTCCTGTAGATGAGGATTTCATGCGCTTGCCGAATAATGATGTGATACAACTGGAAGGAAGGCAACAAAAAATAACATATTATTTGACATTGGGTGGCTGGAATATTTCAAGTCCCAATCATATTATAAATGTTATTGATAAGTTTGATTTCAGCCAGTTAGATGTGCTTGTTCTTGTTAATTCCTACCATTTCTTAGAACATAGGGTTATTGAAGATATTATTAGAATAGCAGCACAGAATAACATAGAGATTTATTGGGCTAGGGATGATCGAGATGTAGACAGACAGGCTATAGAGGAAATGTCGGACGAATTAAAGGTGTGTACATCGTTTATTTGCAATGAAGTCGCTGCTGATATAAGTACAGTGTTACATAACTTTGATATACCCATTGTAAGCATAGCGGGGGTTGGTCCATATGTTCAGAAGTTTCAGGTAGGACTCAAACTTAGAAATGACTTCGTGAGTGCTGGATACAAAACCTTATATATAAGCTCCCGTAGGGAAGGTGTGTTATTTGGAGCTAGGATATTTCCAGAGTTTCTCTTTGAGAATGGCATGAGTTTTTCAGAAAAAATTTATGGAATTAATCACTACATCGAAAAATTATGCCGGGAAGAACAGCCGGATGTTGTATTGATTAGTGTTCCTGGTGAAACAATGGAATTGAGCCAAAAACATAAATTGGATTTCGGGTACTTAGCCAGCATTGTTTTTTCCGCAATCAAGCCAGATGTATCCATATTAAATTTATATAATCTGAAATATACAGATGAATTTTTAGAAGAACAGAAGAGTTATTGTAAATACCGTTTTGGTGCAGTTCCGGATTTGTTTTATGCTACATATACAGGAATTGTTGAATCGTCTTTACAGGAAGCATGGATACAATATTATCATGGAGATAAAATATATGATGATTTACTGACAAAAAACAAGCTGTTTAATGAAGCAGATGTGATGAATGGTCTATTTTTTGAGCGGGTTATGGAGATATTGGAAGAATATGGTTCATTAGATTTTATGTGAGGTGCATATGGAAGATAACAGAACAAGCATAAAGAAAAGGTTAGATGATATTTTTATAGAAAAAATGGGTTACTTAGTTAATAGACTTACAAACGATCAGCGTTCAAAGAGTTTGTTGAGTGATAGTGCTGGTATGCAGGCAAGGGATTTATTGAAACTTTATATGGAATTAGAAAACGAATTTCATATTGACTTTAATCCACTTGTATTAGACGGAAACTTTGATAAATATGATTGCCTATTAGGATATATTGTAAGAAAAACCGGAGAGAAGAATGTCAATTAAGAAGATTCATATTTATGTCATTGATGACGGAATATTAAACCGAAAAACGAATTTAATATATGCTTTAAGGTTTTAGTATTGCAGAGAAATTTTGATAAATAAAGTTGTATCATTGGATACGTAAAAGAATATGGTGATTTTAATGGTAAACAATAAAGTACATGTATGCATTATAGATAACGGAGTATTTTGCGGACAAGTTCATTTATATAAAAATATGGAAGTTGTTGGTAATGAAATCAGATTGGTTATATCTGAAAGTGATAAATTGTCGCATGGATCATCCTGTGCCAAAGTAATAGAAGCAAACATAGAAAAATCATATGAACTGAGCAGTATCACTATTTTGGATTCATATGGGAAGGGTGAAGTAGGGAGTTTGCTTTTGGCACTGGAATGGTGTAAAAATAATGCTGTTGATATTATCAATCTGAGTTTGGGAAGCACATACTTCAAAGACAGAAGATTGCTGCAAGAAATCATTAACGAGTGTGCGTATTCAGGTTTGATTATTGTGGCTGCCCTGTCTAATTCAGGATTTGCAACATATCCTGCCGGATTTACGAACGTGATTGCAGTGAGAAAATCCGATGTATTAAAAAGGCGGGAATATAAAGTAAATTATAGTGCAGGGCTTGGATTTGGCATTGTTGAAACATATGGGAGCGATACAGTTCTTGTTGATGGTAAAATGCATCAGACAAGAGCTAGTAATAGTATTGCAACGCCTTATGTAACTTCTAAAATTGCTGATATTTATTTTAAGGGTATTACTCCATTTTATATTAGACGATTTTTTTCACAGGAGCAAATAGATATAAATTGTTTTTATGTTGATTGGATTAGAACAGCGTATCTTAGTCATGTGCAGTTGCCTTCTAGAATATGCAGTTTTTGTGTTTCAGATGATTTAGACAGTTCTGATACGGTTATTCTTGGAGAAATGGATAATATTGAGCATTATCTTGATGCAGGGAAAAATATAATATACTTGGGAAATGATAAGTTGGAAATGACAAGCGATCATTGTTATATTTGGTCAAGATATAATAGGGAAAGGCAAATAGAACTGAACTCATATACTGATAATGAAGATATTGAAATACCAGTAATTTTTGTTAAAGGCTGTGATTCGCTAAATAAGGTTCGGGAACTATGCCGCAAAATGATTGAGCAAGATTACAACGCATATGGTATAACTGACAAAATTGTTGGGGAACTCATTGGACTTAGATATATTCCGGTAGAGAAGAAAAAAGGAACTGATATAAAAAAATATATTTGCAGTGAAATATTTTATGGACAATATGATATTTTAATCTGCGATTTGGGTAATTACTCAAAAGAGGATATTCAAACGGAAATTTGTATAGAGCCTGATGTATATATATATGCAGATGATGCAGAAATCTCTGTTTATAGTGAAGAAGAAAGCAAGGTGTTTAAGAAAATTAAAGGTATACCAGAGCAGTATATTATTGAACTGCTTACAAGGGAGTAATGATTGAATGACAGAAAAGGATATAATTCATAAATTAACATATTTGCTACATGGGCACAGAAGAAAAATTTTCATAATATTTGGATGTCTCTTAATATCTACCGGATTAAATTTATGTATTCCGTTTATTAGTAAAGAAATTATGGATGAGGGATTTATTGGCGGCAATAAAAATATTTTGTTATATTTGGTAGTAGGCTCTTTTGCTATATATATGCTCATATCAGCTTTGAATATTATCAAAGAGAAAGTGCGTGTGGAAATTGTTGCTAAAGTACAGTATTCATTATGGCATCAGGCATATGAACATCTGATGAGGATGAAAATAAATTATTTTGATGATAGAAATGCTGCGGAAATATTTAATAATCTTAGTGTAGATATTGCAAATATGGTATCCGTTGCGGATGAAAGTGCATTTTTTGTTGTGACACAGGCATTCAGCATGGTTGGAGGGGTTATTGGTCTTTTTATATTGGATTACCGTATGACGATTTTAGTATTGCTGTTTATTCCAATCAAGGCTGTTGTTATGAAATATTTTGCAAAATACCGTAAGAAAGTCATGGATGAATTTATCCTTGACAGTGAAAAATATTCTAGTTGGTTTGGAGATACGGTGGGCGGTGTAAAGGAGGTAAAGCTCTTTGATATACTAGACAACAAGCACAGAGAGTTTGATGAAAAACAAAGGGTAGTGATTCGCAAGCAGAAGAAAATGAATATGCTTAGTCAGTGGAATAGTGCGGCGGATGATGTATTAGTACATTTGTTGATAACGCTGATATATATAGTTGGCTCTAATCTAGTATTCAATATGCAGCTTTCGGTTGGTAGTATTTTTGCATTTATTACATACAGCTCATATGTGACAGGACCAATTTCTGCCATCTTGAACATCGGTTACTTGCTGTCAGGGATTATTCCATCGACAAAAAGATACTATATGTTTATGGAACTAGACGAAGAAAACAGTAACCAGAAGATAACAACATCCCCACAGTTTGGAGATATAGAGTTAAAGAATATATCATTTGCTTATGAGGAGGGAAAGCCTATTTTAGACGGTGTGAGCGTTATATTTCCAAAAGGAAGCAAAACGGCTATTATAGGCAGGAATGGTTCTGGCAAGACTACTATTATCAACCTACTTACGAGGCTCTATGAACCAGAAAATGGGCAGATATTACTGAATGGAACAAATATTGCGGATATGTCGTTACAGGCATATAGAGAAATGGTTTCCATCGTCAGCCAGCAGATATATCTTTTTAATGACAGCATAAGGAATAATATCTGTCTTTATAAGCAGGTAAGCGATGCTATGCTAAAAATAGCTTGTAGAGACAGTGGATTAGAAGATTTTATAAAAGAAGTATCCTTAGATTATGTGGTAGGTCAAAATGGTGCAATGCTTTCTGGCGGACAGAAACAGAAGATAGCCCTTGCAAGGGCATTGATCCATGATAAACCTATCATTATATTTGATGAAGCTACTTCCAACACCGATGCATATTCAGAGCAACAGATTAATGCATTACTGCACACTGGGCTTAGAGATAAAACGGTAATAGTGATTACACATAAAAAAGAAGTATTAAGTGAGGTGGATCAGATTGTGGTATTAGACGATGGAAAGATAGATATAGTTGGCGGATATGAGGCAGTAAAAAAGAGTAAATATTGGTTGCAGTTAAGGGATGATTATGTAGATATTTAAAAAGATGTATATAAGGGATAATGTAGAAGTTGTGAAAAGAAGAAAACCAATAGCTCCGCAAATGGGATTCTATTGGTTTTTCTTATTGTTCTGAATTGTCCCGTTTTCTCATCAGCGCAAGCAGATAGTGAACCGCTGGGAGCAGCTCGGCAACTTCCTGTTCCGTACAGTCATTTAGCATGATAAAGAGTTTCTGAAGGTTAGGCTGTGGAGTTACGCTTTCCGGATAAAAAATTCTGTCTGCGGAAATATTCAGATGCCTGACAAGGGGATACAGTTTTTCAAATTTTGGATTACCACGCCCGTTTTCAATATTGAGTATAGTACGGCTGTCAAAGCCTAAAATCTCAGCCAGCTTTTCTTGCGAAAGCCCAAGTTCTGTACGGGATTTCCGTATTGCATCGGCAAGATTTTGTTTTATGTCCTGCATTATAATTCACCTCCTTAGTAGTTTACAATACACATCGTCAGGAATGAATTACAGTAGAATACAGATTTTATATGGAGTAGAATACATGATAAAAAGAAGAAAGAGAGAAAAAGACAGGTATTACATATTGAAAACAAAATCAAATATGACTTACTGCACATATTGTGGTGTATTGCAATGAGGTAAAAACCCTCAATACAATACACCTTTTTTAATGCCTGATCAGAGGGTATTCTGGTTCCGTTCTGCTTTGCGGTCAGAGGTCTGATGGTCTTGTGAATCCCGGTCAAGATACTGCTTTAGATTATCAAGTTTTCTGTTTAAGGCATTGATTTCCTTTTCCGCAGATTTATAAGTGTTCTGCAAGGTTTCTTTCTTGGAATACAAGGCGTTGTAATCGCTGCGGAGTTTTTCGACATCAAGGTTTTTTAAGTCAATGCCAAATCGTTTTAGCATATTTTCGGCACCGTCATGGAGCAGCAGCTCGGTTTCGTGTCGGCGCAGGTATGCGTCCTGATCCTTTGACTTCTGATAACGGACATGATAGATATGATTGGCTTTGTACTGCTCGGCATACTTTAAAATCTGTCCCAAATTCTTAAGCTGATGCTCGGTTTCCACAAGGCTGTTTCGTGCGGTTTTGGCAAGGGCAGACTTGGCAGCAAGCTGCTTTTCAAGCTCGGCAATGGAGCCTGCTCCGCTGTAGCTTGCGGCTGCAATTTTGAGGTTTTGAATATCAGCCCAATGTTTCAGACCGGGACTTTGTGTAAACTTCTCCTCTGAGGTGTCAATGAGCTTTTTGGAGGAATAATCTTTGATAATAGGTTTTGCCTTTCGGGGAAAAGGAACACGCTTTTGGGACTGTTCCAGAGCTTTCGCTTCAATCCGTTCCTTAATCCTTTCTCTGGTGTATTCCGCACCTAAAGATTTGACGCTGCCACGGGCAAAACGCTCTCTGTCAAGGGGACGGAAAGAGATATATTTTAAGTCATTCTCACCAAAGGTTTCACCTTTTATTTCGTAGCCCTTTGCACGGATAAGATCAAGAAAATCCTCGTAGGTATCGGCGGTCTGTATGGCTTCGTCAATATCGTTCTTGAGCTTGGTTTTCCATGAAGAACTATTTTTGTCGGCAAGCCATTCTTTGTATTTTCTGCCACGATTGTCGGAGGGAGAAATGACCGATAACTGATGCTCGCTGCACAGCTCATCATTTAAGTGCCGGATGTGGTAATAGCTCTTTTTGCAGTCGTGATATTTTTCGTGATTGACGTTATCTGCAGCACAGAAAATGATGTGGTTGTGGACGTGTCCTTTGTCAATGTGGGTGGACACAATGTATGAGTATTTTCCTTCCAGTAGTTTGTCGGCAAGCTCCACGCCGATCTGATGGGCTTCCTTGTAAGATACTTCGCTCGGCATAAAGGACTGTATCAGATGAAAGGCTTTGTTTGTGTCTGCCTGACTGGTTTTTGAAAGGGCAAATTTGAAGTCATAAGCTGCGGTTTCAGGACTGCACCCAAAGGAAGAAATGAGGATACTTTCATCAGTTTTTGCCGGATCGCAGATGTAGTCTACTGCTTTATGGACGGTTGCTTTGATAGCATGGATTTTTGTGATTGCCATACCTGTTTCATCAGCTCCTTTACTTCTTTTACATCGGCTTCATAGACATTGCCCGTGGCGTTCATACGCTTTGCAATCTGGTTCAGATTGTTGCCGATACGGGCGAGGATTGTGTTGTATTCCCGCAGGTGTTCGTAGTCCACGTCATAGACATATCCGTACAGGATCAGGTGCCGTATAAAGGATGACTTGCTTTTCATACCGGAGATTTTGAATTTCTGTTCGAGTATGTATTGTTCATCATTGTTTAGATAGATTTTCAATTCATTTTGTCTTTCTCTTTTTGCCATTGCTTAATCCTTCCCTTTCCTTTTTAAATAGAAAATTTTTGATATGCCGTTTCCGGCGGTGTGTTTTTATAAGCGTAAAAAAATCAGAAATCCCGGTGGGGTAATTACTGATTTTTGCAGCGCATAGGGGGCCAGGGGGATATGCCCCTTGCAAGCCAGTTTTCTCAAGTTTCCACTCGGAAGAAACTTGGGAAAATGGTGCCTGTGAGGGAACACAGGCAGTGCTTGCTATTCTTCTGCAAATTGCCCGAAGGGAATTTGCGTGTTGTACGAGCTTAGGCGAGTGTCCTATAACACATAAGGGCGTTACCGCCCGTTTTTCGGATAGCCTTTAGGCTGTCCGGCTGCGTAGTTTTGCAGAAGCAATAAAAAACTGCTACGGCTTGCAAAGACATGGAATGCCCGCAAAAGCTCATAGCAGTTTGAGTGTTTTTATAAAGTTGTGATTTTATCCATAAAAGATTTTAGCAAGCGGAGGGGAGAAAGTCAACCAAAGAAAGCAGGGGAGAGGGAGAAAAATAATAAGCCGGAACATACGGACAGGCAGATGAAATTTCAGTGAAAAAAATTTGCAAAAGAAACTTTTAACAATAAGCAAAGTTCTTGCGGGGTCTGCCTTTACAATAAATTTGGAGGACTAACAGAGAGGAGGTGAAGCATGAATACGATGAATCGCAGAATAGAGATTATCAACATTCTTATTATCAGACGGCATACAACAGCGAATGAGCTGGCGCAGGAGCTTGGCGTTTCTATTCGCACGATACAGTACGATATTCAGGCTTTATCTCCACAGTATCCGATTTACACGAAGCCGGGAGAAAACGGAGGGCTTTTTATAAGGGAAGATTACAATCCGCATATCAATTCACTTACTCCGATGGAGCTGGAAAATTTGCGTGAAATGTATGAGCAGACGGAAGGGGTGCATAAGAAGGTGCTGTTGCAGATTATCCGTAAGTATGGACCGGATAAGCTGAAACTCTAAACTTGTCATTCTTGTAAAGCACATAATTTTTACAGAACCGTTCATAGCAGACGGGAGAGTGTTTATGTGCTTTTTGGGCTGATAAGTCCGATTTGATTTTATCCAAAATGCAGGCGTCAGCTTGCGAGTGTACCTTGACAATTTCATAGACAAATACATACAGGACGTGTGAGATATGTGGAGCCACTATGCGGACACGCCATGAGATACCTGCTTTCATTATTTTGTGAAAGTGCATACGAGGGAATATTGATTGCTGATATTGAAGTTAAGGTAAGGAGCGATGAATGTCTGGCAAAATGCACAGCAGTTGTGTGGGGCGAGGATACATATTTTTGATAATGATACTTCCGGAGATTTCCGGTCAAATTTGATTGACGGTGCGATACCGATGTGGGCGGTGTAATGAGCTGCCACCTGTATGGATTTTTTGAAAAGATTATTTGTCTGCTGATGAGAGCCGGAAAGAGTTTGCGGCTGTCATGGGCAGATAATAAGCTACATATTTTATGTCGGAAAGAGGTGATGATAGTGGAGCGAATGAAAAACGGAAAGAGATTTGTTCGTTACAAGGAAGGTGCAGAAATGTATAGTATGTGTCAGAGTAAATTTGAGCAGATGGCGAAAGATGCAAAGGCAATATATAAGGTCGATAAGCTGGTACTTGTAAATTGTGATATTTTTGAGCAATATTTGGAAACGTTCAGATTGTATGTGTGACAATTTTGGGGTTTGAGAGATTTTGCAGTAAAAACACTTGACTTTTCGTATACGGAAAGTATAATGGTAGATAGAAGTGATTGGAGGTGCATACAGATGGCTAAAATGGGTAGACCAAAGTCTGATGCCCCGAAATTGAACACATTAAGTTTAAGGGTAACGGACAGCGAGCTGCGAGAGCTGAAAGATTATGCGGACAGTCACGGAATGACCATAACTCAATTATTGCATACGGGTGTTGATTTATTGCTTAAGACACCGGATGCGGAGGTGCAAAATCTCTTTCCTTGAAGAAAGGAGCAGAGATGGCAAAAGCAAGAAAAGATAACAAAGGCAGAGCTTTAAGAAAGGGGGAATCCCAAAGAACGGATAACACTTATGTATATACATACACTGATCCGTTCAAGAAACGCAGATTTGTATATGCCAGAGATTTACAGACACTAAGGGAGAAAGAAGCAGATTTGATTAAAAATCAGCTTGACGGATTGGATGTCTATGTGGCTGGAAGTGCAACCTTGAATTATGTTTTTGACAGGTATATGTCAACGAAGTATGACTTACGCAGGACAACACGCTCTAATTACCTATATATGTATGACCATTTTGTTAGGGAGGGGTTTGGACAGCGTAAAATCGGAGAGATTAAGTATTCCGATGTAATGTATTTCTACTATTACCTGTTGAATGAAAAGGATTTGCAGGCAAACACGGTTGACACAATCCATACGGTTTTACACCCTACATTTCAGTTGGCAGTGCGTGATGGAATAATACGCATGAATCCTTCTGACGGTGTTATGGCAGAAATCAAAAGAAAAGCAGGAAAGAATAAAGGCATTAGACACGCTTTGACGGTAGAACAGCAGAGAGCATTTATGAATTATACCGCAAACAATCCGGTATTTTATCACTGGCACCCGTTATTTACAGTATTATTAGGAACTGGGTGTAGAATTGGAGAAGTTATTGGACTGAGGTGGGACGATTTAGATTTTGAAAAACGTCTTATCAGTATCAATCATAGCGTGACTTATTATGCAAGAGAAGGGAACAAGACACGAAAGTCAGAGTTTGCGGTGTCACTTCCAAAGACAGAAGCGGGTATTCGGACTGTTCCAATGATGGATGCGGTTTATGAGGCTTTCAAAGAGGAATACGAGGTGCAGAAAGAAAATGGTTTTAATAGTACTGTAATTGATGGTATGACGGGCTTCATTTTCTGTAACCGTTTCGGTAATATCCATAATCCTCAAACAGTCAACCGAACAATCAAAAGGATTTTGGAGAATTACAATGCGGAAGAAGTGATAAATGCCAAAAAAGAGAGAAGGCAACCTGTCATTATTCCAAACTTTTCCTGCCACCACCTGCGGCATACTTTTTGCACGAGGTTCTGCGAAAAGGAAACAAATGTAAAAGTCATTCAGGCTGTCATGGGACACGCTAATATCGAAACAACAATGGATATATATGCGGAGGTCACAGACGCAAAGAAAAAAGAAGCAATCGAAAACTTATCACACAATCTTGATATATTTTAGGAGAGAGTCCTAAGATTAAATGTGTGAATTATAACAACAAAATAACTGATATACTACAAAGTTACTACGAATTTTGCTTGCATGGTACGGAATAATACCTTATAATACGTTTTGAAAATGCAGCAAATATGGGATAATACCTGATAATGTGGAATAATACTTTATCCTCTTGGGTATTCCCGACGATGAAATCACAGGGTGCTACAAAGAATGCGGCAAACAATGCAGCTCAGACAGAGGTTACCGCTTCTGCACAGGATACAAAGCCTGTAGAGAAGATTGATTTTTCAAATGTAAAGATAGAGCCTTTATTTGAGGAAACCGTAGACTTTGATACATTCAGCAAGTCCGATTTCCGTGCAGTGAAGGTAAAAGAGTGTGTAGCCGTACCGAAGTCCAAAAAACTGTTACAGTTCACACTTGATGACGGAACAGGCACGGACCGTACTATTTTAAGCGGAATCCACGCTTACTATGAACCGGAAGAACTTGTTGGAAAGACATTGATTGCGATCACAAATCTTCCGCCAAGAGCAATGATGGGAATTGATTCCTGCGGTATGTTGCTTTCAGCAGTAAACAATCTTAAGGATTCCGAGGATGAGGAGCTTCATTTGATTATGGTGGATGACCATATTCCGGCAGGTGCGAAGCTCTACTAAAAACGTGATGTACCTTATTGGTGGAAATTTGTAAAATTACAAAAATACGCCAATTTTACACCAAAGGATGTAGAGTTTGATGTAAGAAAATAAAATAATGATTTGGAGTCAGACGATATGACATATGAAGCCCCATTGGATAGAGAAATCTGTCTGATGGGGTTTATTTGCATGAAAGGAGAAAATTATATGAAAGTTGATTTTGAGAATTCATTTGAATTATTATCGCAGGAAGAGTGGAACCAGTATTTAAGTGAAGAGAAAATAGATTCTATTATGGTAGATAAGGGAGTTTTTGCTAAATTTAGTGATAAAATTATGATGTATCCTATATTGATGGAAGAAATTGATGAATTAAATAATAAAGTTGGCAGTATAAAAGTTTCATATGCATTATGTAGACATTATTATGATAAGGGGATACCAGATAAACCGTATTATATATCACCTGGAAAAGATGGACAATCTGTACAGTATTTTCCTAATTTTAAAAATGAGCATTGGATGCGGTTATATTGGTTTAATCATTTTGCAGATGCCGCATATATGAAGTTGTTTTCAGTATGGGATAGCGTGACCGAAATCTTAGATACATTTTACGGCATGAATATTGATAAAAATATGAGATTCAAGTTTCGTGTGATGGATGAATTAAAGCAGAAGGATAATACAATTTGGTCATTTTTGAAGAATGATGTTTTAAATAGTGCATTGTATCAAGAAGCGGAGAAATATAGGAATTCTTTTGCTCATTATACAGGACCATCTACAGTTTCAAATAATTATATAATTCAAAAAGATAAAGAAGTTGAATTTCCGAAGATGCAAGATGATGGAACAATAAAGATGATTAAGAAAAAAGCAACTGTTTTGTCATATAGAGTGGGGGATTATACATTTGTTGATGATATTATAAGCAACATATTAGACTTTTCTGAATTTACGGGGAAGAAAATAAGCAAATTGTTAACAGATATAGTTTCATAATAATGTTATACTAATATATGGTTATCACAGAACAAGTACAAGAGTACGCTCGATGAGGCTGTAAAAATACATCGTGCAACAATTGAGAAAAGTGGTGGAGGAGATATAGGGGATTTAGAGTTGGGTAAACTAGATAGCGTGTTAACGCATATTCAAAATGATAATTATTATCCCACATTTATTGATAAGTTGGTACATTTATTCTTTTGTTCCGGCAAGTACGATTGGCAGCTCTTACAAGACGGAAACTAACGATTAATATACCACATGTTGCTAATTAATTTAAAAATACAAAATTAGAAAAACTCTAGCTGACAAGCCTCAAATACCAGCAAAACGAAAAAAGTCAAACGAAAAATATAGAATAGAATTGATAAATTTCGTTTTGAATAGTATAATTTTCGTAAATAATAAGGTTGATATTATAAATAATCGGAGGTGGTTGGTATGAAAACGTGTAAAGAAAAAGCCTTGGAATGGGATGTTACGCCTCGTGCGGTGAATGTAATGTGTAAAAATGGAAGAATTGAAGGTGCGATTAAAGAAAAAGGCTCCTGGTTAATTCCGGATGATGCTGAAAAACCTATAGATGGAAGGATATCAACAGGAAAATATGTAAAAAAAATCATAAATCCAAAAGTAAAATCATTACCAATTGGTATTTCGGATTATGTGCGTGCACAATCTGAATACTACTATGTTGATAAGACTTTATTAATCAAGGAGTTCTTAGATCAAAAGCCTTTAGTGTCATTATTTACAAGACCGAGAAGATTTGGAAAAACCTTGAATATGGATATGCTCCGAGTTTTTTTTGAAATATCGGATGAAGATACAAGTAAGTATTTTGCAGATAAGGCTATCTGGAAATGTGGAGAAGAATACCAATCACATCAGGGAAAATATCCGGTTATCTTTCTTACCTTCAAGGATGTAAAATTTGACACTTGGGAATCAACAATAGATAAGATTCGTGGCTTACTCCAGGAAGAATACGGAAGGCATCAGGAGTTATTAAGCAGTGATAAGCTTTCACAATATGAAAAAGAATACTTTGCAAAGATTCTTGATGCTTCTGCAAATGAAGTGGAGCTTACGTCTGCGCTTGAAAGATTATCAAAAATGCTTGCAACTCATTACGGAAAGGCTCCCATTATTATCATTGATGAATATGATACACCAATTCAAGAAGGATATTCAAAAGATTTTTATGATGAGATTATTAGTTTTATGAGAAACTTCTTCTCAGGGGCCTTTAAAGATAATAAGAATCTGTCATATGGTTTTTTAACAGGAATACTGCGAATTGCTCAGGAAAGTATTTTTAGTGGACTTAATAATCTTACAGTAAATTCTGTAATGGATGAAGAATACGATAGCTTCTTTGGTTTCACAAGTAATGAAGTAAAAGAAATGCTTGAGTATTACGCTATGACAGAAAAGGAAAGCGAGCTTAAGGAATGGTATGATGGTTATTTGTTTGGTAACGAAGAAATTTATAATCCATGGTCTGTAATTAATTACATTTCAAGAGGGGGCATCCCACAGGCTTACTGGGTAAATACTGGAAATAATGAGATTTTAGAGGATGTCATGAGAGTTGCCACTGATGATATCACAGAAAGACTTTATGCTCTATTACAAGGTGACAGAGTCGTTGCAAGAATTGACCAAAATGTTGTATATAGATCGCTTGCTGAAGATCCAGCGAATATTTACAGTTTATTGTTGGTTGCAGGATACTTAAAAACACCAAAAAAGGAATTGCAGGCAGATGGCTCATATCTATGTGAGGTTTCCATTCCAAATAGGGAAATTGCTGCGGTTTATAAGAGTGAAATCTTATCACATTTCTTGCAGATTGGCGCAATTACAAGAACTACAGCAAATAAGATTGCAGAAAGTCTTTATGCAAATGATTATAAAAAATTGCAGAGTGCAGTGGCAGAATATATGGATAAATCTATTAGTTTCTATGATGGAGGAGCAGAAGGTTTTTACCATGGATTAATGCTTGGATTGATTGCTTTGATGGATAATCAATATAAGATTAAATCAAACAGAGAATCGGGTGATGGAAGATATGATGTTTGCTTGATTCCAAGAGAGAAAAGATATCCTGGAATTATTTTAGAATTAAAATGGGAAAAGGGATTGGGCGAAGCGGCTCTTGATAGTCTGGCTGATGAAGCACTGGTTCAAATTGATGCATTGAGATATGATTCAGAAATGAAAGAAGATGGAATTATTGATATTTTGAAATTTGGAATTGCTTTTTCTGGAAAAAAAGTAAGTGTTAAGACGAAATAAATGCTGCATAATTAGGTGGTGGTGAAGAAATGACAAACAAACATTCGAAGTGCAAGGGAAGATTTATGGACTTGTAATCTGGCATAATAGAGTCATCTTAAGAAAGCAAATAGCTTTTTAGATGGCTCTATTTTATTGATAGGTTTGTTTTTATAGGAGGTACATATGAATTACGTCGTGATTGATTTAGAAATGTGTAAAGTGCCAAAATTTTATCGTCGCAATTATAAACATGCAAATGAAACGATTCAGACTGGAGCAGTCCTATTAGATAGTGAATTCAAAAAAATTGCAACACTTAGAATATTTAAAAAAGGAAGGTGTTTTATATGAAAAAGAATACGGCAGGTAAAAATTTTATAACAGCGCTTATCATCATAGGAGTTTTTTGTTTTGCCGGGTGGATTGCCAGTATGTTTGACAGTGGACCAAGGTGTATCGAGACAGGCTGCTACAGACATCAGGAACCTGATAGCGATTACTGTTATGATCACGAGTTATATAGGGAGGAATCCTCTACAGATGACGAATCATCATCCGATGACAAATCGTCAACGGACAGTTCCAATGATAGTGGCTCATCCAAAAAAACATATAATCCTATCAACAACGATCGTAACAGTGATTCTGATTCATCTTACAGCAATAATACAAGAAAAAATACATATGGAACATCTAGTTCCCCAACAATCAGTACATACGATTCTTATGATGAGGGGTATGATGACATCTATATGGATGGTGATTATGATGATGACAGATATGACAATGACAGTGACTATGCAGATGGTGTAGATGATGCAATGGATGATGACGATGAAGATTGGTAAAGGATGGTGTCTTTATGAAAAAAGAAATGTATTTTACAATCGTAGGATGTAATCACTATTTTGGTAATGAATTTATGGAAAAAGGTATGAAAGTAAAGTTGGAAAAAGAGCCGGATAATAAGTACGACAAAGAAGCGATTCAGGTGAAAGTAAAAGGGCTTGGAAAGGTCGGATATGTGGCAAACAGTCCGTTTACGGTAAAGGGAGAGTCAATAAGCGCCGGAAGATTGTATGACAGGATTGGTAACAAAGCTAAAGCAAAAATTTTATTTGTCGTAGATGGTGGAGCGCTTTGCAAAATTACAGATAATGGAATGAAAGATGTTTTAATTTAACAAATACCCATAGAAAAATTTGTATAAAATCAACAAATAAAAATGGATATACCGCCGAAATGAGAGCAATATAACCAAAAACAAATTGACTTTGTGCGAATGAAAGCGTATAATTAAAATTATCTTGACATCGGGGAAAATATGTGAAAGCATGTGACGCAAAACGATAGGGACTGTAAAATGTCAGCCAATTGCAGTATTAGTAATGGATTACGTCCTTTTTGTTTTTTGAGAGGTAAAGATGAACGGATATTTAAAAATTTCAGAAGTTTCAGAAAAGTGGGGAATTAAAGGGAGAAGAATTAATACTTTGTGTTTAGAAGGACGTATTGAAGGAGCAGTTAAATTTGGTAATACATGGGCAATTCCGGAAGATGCAGAGAAACCGAAGGATGAAAGGATAAAGTCGGGAAAATATATCAAAGGAAAGAATAAAGATTTTTAGGATGACACATGGTGTCATTAAGAATTGATATACTGTGCATTAAAGAAAAATATTTGATTTGCAGATGAGAGAGGTTTTATGATGAAAGGTATAGGTTTAGTTTTTGCGGGTGGCGGAGGAAAAGGTTCATATGAAATTGGCGTATGGAAATACCTTCATGAAATAGGCTTAGATCAGTATGTCAGGGCAGTTTCAGGTACATCAGTAGGTGCTTTAAATGCAGCATTATTTGTTGGCAGTAGTTATGAGTTGGCAGAAAATTTATGGTTAAATGTTGATCAGGAAAAAATATTAACACCCAAAGAAGTTTCGGTGGAGGATATTATGAAATGGCTTGTTGCAAATGGGTTTAATATTTCTCAACCAATCACAAGGGGAATTAGTAAAGCGGCTTCGAGTGTAATTCTTGGAGCGGAAAAAATAGCGCAATCCATGTTAAATAAGGTAATGGGAGATCATATATTCTCAAGAGACGGTATCGTAGAGATGATTTCTGATGGATTGAATTTCAATATACTACACACATCTGATATTCCATGTTATGTAACCTGTGTTTGTTGTCAAAGATTAGAAATTGAAAGATTTGTATTGAATGAGTATTCAGATGACGAGATTACCACATTGCTATTGGCAACATCGGCAATACCGATAATTTTTCCAAATGAAGAATTTCACGGAAAAAAGTATTGTGATGGTGGTATCCCTGTTGTTGGAGACAATGTACCGATCAAACCCGTTTATGATACCGGCGTTGAAAATATCATAGTAGTTCATCTTAGTCAAGAGACGATCATTGATAGAGAACAGTTCCCTAATGCCAGGATTATTGAGATAGTACCGGGAGAAGATTTAGGAGATGCTTTAACGGGTACCCTTGACTTTTCACCGGAAGGGGCTTCGCGTCGTTTACAATTGGGATATGAGGATGCAAAAAGAGTGATGCAACCGATGATCGAAATGATTGAAATGGCTGTTGCAAATCAAAAAATGCTACAGATGGCGCAACACAATAATATAGAATTTAAAAAGAAAAGGGAAAAATTATTGAAAAAAAATGCAGAAATAAAAGAGAAGATGGAAAAAGATGAATTTGAGAATGTCTTAGTTGAGTTAACAAAGGAGAAGTAAATATGACTGAAGAATTGAGTATTATATCATCTGATTTATTGACTGACGTTAGTGAAACAGAGGTAAATGGATTAATTGATCAGATGATTGAAAAATCAAAAAACAATATGGAGGAAATCTGTGAATTAACGCTTGAATGTACAACACTTTTGTCTTCAGCTGAAAGCAGATCAGCGGCACTTAGTAACCAAGGAGCGTTCAAGAGGCTGATAGGTAACGTTACGGGTAAAAATCAAAAGTTACAAAACGCTATATTAAAAAATAATACCAATGCTCTATATGCAGCACAGGGTGTTATTAATAGAGTTATGCTTGAATGTACAAATAATAGAAAACTTTTGTTAGCAGTAAATGATAGAGTAAGTGACTTATATCTTGAGTTAAAAGAGGATCAGAATGATATTGCAGCAACAGTATTTGCGACCAGACAAGCCATTGTAGCTTTTTATAAAAAGTATCAGGAAGAAATTATGGCTCAAGATGAAAGGATCGACAAAATAGAGGAGTATGCAAAAGTCAGATGTCCGAAGTGCCAAAGCGAACTGCTTTCCTGGCAAAGAGTTTGTTCTTATTGTGGATATATTCATCCATTAAAGGTAGATGGCATAAGTGAAGAAACAAAGCAGACGTTGTCTCAGATTTCTGAAGTCATTAAAGATCAGAAATTTTCTGAGGATATTATATGGGATTTGACAGCAAAGAAAACGGAAAGAGTACTTCGTAAGGTTAAAACACTCGCAAATATCGGAAAACTGCCGGGATATACAGAAGAATTATCAGCAGATGTTGAAAATCTTATTAGTAAATGTAAGGATGCAGAATTTCAAATTGCAGTTGTAGGTGTTATGAAGGCAGGAAAATCTTTTTTGATGAATGCATTGATCGGAGCAGAAATCGCATCGGTTGAAGTTAATCCTGAGACGGCGGCTCTTACAAAATTTCGTTCTGCAAATGGTTATTATGTAATTGTAAAATTTCATAATAGAAGCCAGTGGGAGAAGCTAAAAAAGAGCGCAGAAAACAGTAAAAAGACGGGAAAAGATAGCTTGATAACCCGTTTAACCAATCCTAAAACAGTACAAATGGAGTCCGAATGGATAGGTCACGAGGATCTGATCATTAATTGTAAAGATCTCAAAGATTTGCAAGACACAGTAAAAAAATATACTTCATCACAGGCAATAGAACATTTATTTGTATCTGAGGTTGAAGTTGGAGTTGATAAGAGTATATTTAATATGCCTAAAGAAGTTGTGTTTGTAGATACACCGGGGCTGAAAGATCCTGTTAAATATCGTTCAAATATAACAAGGAAATATATTAAAAAGGCAGATGCAGTCCTGATAGCATTAAAACCGGGGCCATTTACTGCAGAGGGCCTGGAGATAGTGACAACCGTGTTGGATTGTACAGAAACAGACAAAGCATATATTGTCGGTACACAGAAAGATTTAAATAATGAAGAAGATTGTGATAAATATGTATCCAATTGGATCGATCATTTGGTGGGGGCAAAAAGATACAGTGATAGAAGAAGAGTTATGAGTAGAATTATCCTTACATCAGCAAAGATGGAGCTTCTGGTGAATAAATGGAATTCTTTATCTGAGGAAGAAAAGGAAAATGAAGAATGCTTTAGTATGAATGATTATAATGATCTGGAAAGTTATTCCGGAAAAACGATCAAGAAACGTGGTTTTAATCTTATGCAGATGTCGCAAGAAGATTATAATATGGTTTCGGCATCTACCGGTATCCCCACTTTAAGAAATAAACTGGAATCATCCTTAATTGCAAATTATAGGAAATTGAAAATAGAGGATATCGAAAGAACATTTGTTAGATGCAGGAAGCAGATAACCACATTGAGTCAAAATGCGATCAAACAACAGGAGCATGCGATAGAATTAGCAACGGCAGGGGCTGAAGCATTAAAAATTCAAATTAGTAATATGGCATCGGAAAAAGAGACATTAAGGCAGGAAGGAATAGAATTGAAAGAAGAAGCAGAAAAACTGGAAAATGTCATAAAGAATAAAATAAAAAATCTCGAAAGGAAGGGGAGATAAGTATGGGTCCTATAGGAGAATTTTTTTGCAGTATAAGCAGTCGGGCAGAAGTTTGGGTACATGATAAAAAGGAAAAGATAAAAGATAAAGAGGTAGAGATAAAAGGTACAGCTGACTATGCCTGGTTTGGTATAAAAGATATGCTTTCAAGAAAAAAATACGATGAAGATGATATTGAGGATCAAGTCGATGTCGATGCTGCATTGGCAGATTTTAAAGAAGTGATAAAGGGAAATATTACGGATATTGAAAAGGATTGTATGGATTCTGTTACCGCGCTCTTTTCGGATTTGATAGAAAAGACGAAAGACAAGTTTCCGGATTTAGTTGAAATAATTGAAAATGAACAAGAAAAAGCACAAAAGGAATTGAAAGGGATGATTATGAAATATGTGAATGAGCATCTTTCAAAAACCGATTCCAAGTTTTTAGAAGTATTAAAAATGAATCCGGGAAAGGCGAAAGAGAAGGCATTAGATAGTAGTGCTGAGCAGATTCTTACCAATGCGGAAAAAGTATTTGATTCAAAACTTAAAAAATATGCGGAAAATGTGTTTGAAGAGTTTTCGTACAGATTGAATACCAGAATAGCGAATCAAGAAGAGGAAATGAATAAGCGGATAGAAGAATTAGAAAAACTTCAAGAGGAAGCAGAGGAAGACAAAATTGATGTGGAAGCATTAAAAGAGAAATGTGCACCTATCATGGAATCTGCAGAATGCATGATACAGGTGTTAGGAATGGAGATGTGATATAAATGAGTTTTTGGTCTTGGATTGGTTTAGCGGATAAAAGAGATATTTCGGCACTACAATCAGAAATAAGTTCTTTGAGAGAAGAAAATCAGAAATTTCAAGAACAAAATTGTAAGTTGCTTGAATGTATAGAGGAAGTCTGCAAGGATAAATTTGATATTCTTGTTAGTGGGATTTCAGAGGTTCGGGAGCAGAATGAAGAGCGTTTTTCTGTTGTAGATCAGCATATTGAACAGTTAGTGGGATCTGTAACTGATTCTAAGACAGCGATTGCAAACTTAAAAATAGAAGCAAATACAAAAATCGATGAATGTGTGAGAATGTTTGATAGTAGCAATCGGGTCATTAAAGAAATGCTTGACGGGATGCAGTCTGAATTTAAAACAGAGTATGATGATATACAAAAAAAGATAGATGATAATGCTAATTTATTAAAGGTATTAGATGAAAAAGCAAGTAATATGGATAGTATGCAAGAAAGCCTATTCTCATTAGCCGAATCTATAAAATATTTATGGACTATTATGAAGGCTGTGTGGGTTGATTCTGTTCTGGAGGATATTGATTCCGTGCAATAAAAAGAGAGTTTATGATTATGGGAAAAGAATTGAAAAATATCAGAACACTTGATATGTATATACGACTATGTGAAGGAAAAACAATAAACAAAAAAGAGGAGTCACGAAAATTCAATGTCGATGAACGTTCGATCCAAAGAGATATTGATGATATCAGACTCTGTTTGGCTGAGCAGAGTGTAAAATCTGGCGATGGACGTGAAATTGTCTATGATCGCATTAAGAAGGGCTTTGTCATGGTTGGTGAAAAGCCATCCATGATGACTAACAGTGAGATTTTGGCGGTTTCAAAAATACTTCTGGAGAGTAGGGCTTTTACTAAGCGCGAACTGAAAATAATTTTAGACAAGTTAGTCGAAGATTGTGTTCCGTTGAAAAATATGCAATTGGTGAGTGAGCTGATAGCCAATGAAAAGTATCACTATGTGGAGTTAAATCATAAGGAATATATTCAGGACAAGCTGTGGGAAATCGGCTCAGATATTCATGAACACAATCTTGTTTCATTGCGCTATGCAAGAGCCAATGCTCCAAGAGAATCAATAAGAAGAGTAGTAGAGCCGATAGCAATTCTTTTTTCGGAATACTATTTTTACCTTAATGCTTATATTGTCGAAAAAGATGAATCGGGAAAATATGTTCATAAGTATAGTTATCCGGCAATCTTTAGGATTGACAGAATAAAGAACTATAGAAGACTTAATGAAAAATTTAGGGTTTCGTACTCTAATCGTTTTGAAGAAGGTGAATTCAGAAAAAGAATTCAATTTATGTATGCCGGAAAACTTGAAAAGGTACGATTGAAGTTTTTTGGAGAGAATCCGGAGCCGATTCTTGACAGGCTGCCTACTGCCAGAGTGATTGAGCAATATGAAAATGAATGCACGATAGAGGCAGAAGTATATGGAAAAGGGATCATCATGTGGCTGCTAAGTCAGGGAAGTAAGATTGAAGTTTTAAAACCCGAAAGTATGAGAGAAGAGATGAGGAATATACTTCTGGACATGCTTAAACGATATCAATAAGAATGGAATGATGAGATGGTAACTTTTATACCGCCATATATGGGCGAAGAAATAAAAAGCAATGCAGAAAAGAAAATGTATGGTGTGTTACAGGAACTGAATATGGAAGATGCATATGTACTGCATTCTTTGGGATTACCAAGGCACCAGAGTAAAATATATGGTGAGATAGATTTTGTTGTAGTATGCAAACGGGGGGTGGCTTGCCTGGAAATAAAGGGTGGACGTGTTGAGTGTAAAGCCGGTAAATGGTTTTTTATTGACAGATATGGTACAAAGCGCCAAAAGCCGGAAGGCCCTTTTGCACAGGTAACGGGTAATATGTTCAGTTTGCGTACGGAATTAAGGAATGGGCTTTCCAAAAATCCGCATATAAAAAATGCACTGATGGCTTGTGGTGTGGTTTTTCCGGACATTGAATTTAAGTCTGCTTCACAGGAAATCATACAGGAAATTGTGTATGATAATAGAACGGAGAATATAACAGATTACATAAATAAGATTTTTGACTACTGGGCAGAGCGGCAGCACAGAGAACCCACACCATTATCAAAAAATGATGTGAAGGAAATTGTGGATTACCTTCGAGGAGATTTTATATTTATTCCAACATTGAGAGATAGACTGGATCATATTGAGCGGAGACTGGTACGACTTACAAATGAACAGGCTCAGATCATGAATGCGCTTGGGATGAATTCACATCTGCTTATTGAGGGAAATGCAGGAACCGGAAAAACACTGTTAGCGACTGAATTTGCTCAAAAAAGTGCTGAAAAAGGAGAAAAGGTACTATATCTGACTTTTAATAAGAATTTGGCAAAGAACATAAATGCTCATGTACTTCAGCAAAAAAATCTAAAGGTAATCAATATTCATGCCCTATTCGGGGAATATGTTACGATCGATGTTCCCAAAATGAATGAAAATCCTCAGAAGTATTTTGGAGAAGAGTTACCGGAGCAATTCTTTGAATGGGTTAATAGTTTACCGCCTGAAGAGTTGGATGATCTGAAATATGATCTGCTTGTGATGGATGAAGGCCAGGATATTATTAAGCCGGTTTATTTGTATTCTTTGGATGTTTTACTGAAGAATGGTCTTGAAAAAGGAAAGTGGGCTATTTTTTATGATGAAAAACAGAATATCTATAATCCGGAATATGCTGATGGAATGGATATTATCGAAAGTTACTCTTGTACCAGATTTAAGTTATTTGTAAACTGCCGTAATACAGTACAAATCGGAACCTATAGTTCGAAAATGAGTGGGGTAGAGATCAATGAATTTCTTCATGAAAATGGGGAAGAGGTACAAAAGATAGCATATACGGATCTGGCAGATTTTAAGCAGCAGATAAAAAATATAGTAAAGGAGCTCCGCTCGGAGAAGATTGACCCGGCGGATGTAGTATTTTTGGCTCCGAAGAAATATTCCAATTCCATTCTTCATGAAATTGGATTTGAAGTAAATGAATTGGGGAATCAATTTGATATTGGCAGTTTACTTCCAAGGTATTCGACAATCCAGGGATTTAAGGGGTTGGATGCTAAAATAGTAATACTGGTTGACGTTGATAATATTTCTGATAAAAATTTTGCAAAGTTTATGTATATTGCAGGAACCAGAGCAAGAACGCTTCTTTATGTAGTAGCGTCGGAAAATTTTTGGAGAGAACATGATGTATAATTTTTCATGTAGAACACTTTGCCATTGGTACGAAATGGTAGTTTGTTGCCATTAGGAATCAGGAAGGCGTGTTCACGTTTTATCTTTAAATTATCTTCGATATAGCCATCAGTAATTACGAGTATTGGACCGGTAACAGGAAAGTCCTTTGCTTTTTCCAAAGTGTCAATACCGGGTTGAAGAACAGTTCCACCTCGCCCGGTTATTTCTACTCGTCCGGCAATATCTTCGGGAGCCAGATATCCGGCATCGGTTGCATCGGCATCACAGAAGATGATCCGTACAAAAGGAACATCTTTTGAAACTGCATAGCTGGCAATTGCACCGAGGGCCAGTCCGATCTGAGCAGAGCACATAGAACCGGAAGTATCTATGACTACTCCGAAAGTTCTGCTCTCTAAATCTTTTTCCCTAAGAACATAGCTGGGTCTTGGTATGTCCGGTGTAGAACCTTGTCGTCTGCTTGGTCTGGAATAGGTTCTATGTTTTTCTAATGGTGGAAATTGTTCATCGAACCATTTTCCGAGTTGTACTTCCCAGGGAATAGGCGGCATAGCAAGCGCACGGATTTCTTCTACAAGGCCTGCAGGTAGATATCCCCGGCTATGGGTAATATGATAATCAAGTCCTTCTCTTAGAGAGTTTTTTAAAAAATCATCCAGACGGATACCTTTGTGCATCCCTTCAAATCTTGGTCCGTGATTGCCAAAGATATCTCCCTGTCCATATCCTCTGAAAGTGGCATGCTTTTTAAATTTTCTCATTTCTTTTACAATAATATCGTAGATAGCTTCCGCAGACATACTGTGGAGAGTTTCATCGTATAATAGCCTTTCATCCGGCATATCTCCAATTCTCATTTCATGGAGCCAGTCATTGATCACATAGTCACAGGCTACATTCCATAGATAGTGGTCACGTCCCTGGCATCTTTCATGATGACAAAGTCCGGCATGAAGGTATTCATGAGCAAGAACAAATTTCCATTCTTCAAGTGAAAGCCCACATGCTGGATTTGCATAGATTTCACGGTGTACAGCATCAACGGCTGCAATATGTATTTTATATTTATGGCATATATCAACATCTTCAATTATTTTAAATGAAGAAGCTAAGCCACCAAGAAGAGGGTAGTGCGATAAAAACCATTCGGCAGCTTTTGTGATCAATGAGTCTTTTTTCTTAGAATCATCATGTCCACTGGCAGTACTGACAGCTCTTTTGATAGAGTGGGTGATAGCGGCTGTAAAGGTCATGGCATATTCATTTTTATCCCCATTTTTATATATGATAGGTGAGTGGATTCCAATCATATCTGCGGTATGGGTTCCATTTAATCCATATGTTTGCTTTGGCAATGCACCTTCTGATTCCAGTAAATACTCATAGATTTTTACTTCATCGTTAAGTTTTATGGAATACTCCTTAGCAGGGTCTTGAAACAAACTTTTTCCAAAACCTATATCAGCTAAAAATCTTGTAACATAGATATCACATGCTTTATTCCAGACAAGCGGATGACTCGCTGCGTCAGGTGGCATTTTATCTTTATCAAAGTGACCAAACGCTAAATGGAGCAGATTATGTGCAATAGCATAAGCCCATTCATGTACATCAAGATCGGCTTGTGTATTTACAAAGATATCTCCGCTTTTTGTGACACAAGCTATGCTGTTTTTGTTTTCCAGATGAGTTCCTTTGGTAATGATTGTACCTCCTAACTGTGAAAATAATGGATTGGCTTGAAGATTATCGTAACCGGCATAAACAGATTTTAATCCTTGGGGAATATCATTCTCTTTATAATAGTATTTTTTTCTTAAATAAGCCATTTTTGTTACCTCCTACTGTATAATGCAGTATTTTATTTGCTATTTACTAATCGTGGAAGATCTCTGATAACTTCAACCATGAACCAGTCTGGAAGAGATGACTCATCAGAAGCAACTACCATCTGTGCGATTTCAAAATTGATTGTTGAGAGCTCTTTTATCATACTTTTGGCTCTATATACGAAAGATAGCATATTTCCAGAAATATCCTGTTTGCTTGTTGGCAATTCAGAGATCAGTTTCGCTCTAAATGACTGAGCAAGGAAATATAGAATATCTCTGTCTTCAGCTTTTGAAGGCCACTTTTCTTTTTCAGCAATAATATCCTCAAGCATATGATTGTTTTTAAGGCTTTTAGTGTAAGCAAGGAACATTCCTGCATGTGATGGTGTTAAGCATCCATAGGAAAGCATTGTCAATACATCTCTTGAAAGGTCTCTTTTTCCGGCACCGTATTCTGTGAGGGCATCGCTTAACATGTGCCAGGATCTTGGTGTAGAAAAAGGTTCTTCTGTTTTTGGCGGCTCAGAGAATAGATGGTCAGGTCTTTGTATGATGTAATCAATAACCCATGGATGAAGCCCGTTTTTCTGAGCCCACTTAATCCACTGTCTTGCATCGGCTTTCATCTGAACATGGAATATTCTGTTGATAAGGGCAGAGGACATGGTCTTTACAATGGCAGAATCTTGTGCTCTGTTGCCGGCACCAACGACGATACTTCCTTCCGGAAGGTGGTATTCTCCGATCCGTCTTTCGTGGATGAGAGAGTAGAAAGCTTTTTGCACCTCCTGAGAGCAGGCATTTAGTTCATCAAGGAACAATACATAAGGTTCTTTTCTTGCGATCATTTTCGGAGGAAGAAATTCGGAAGTATCTCCTTTGATCTGTGGAATACCGATAATATCTTCCGGAGCTAACTGGCTGCCAAGAAGTGATACACAAGGCAGCCCGATTTCCGCTGCAAATTGTTCTACCAGTGCAGATTTTCCGATTCCCGGTGCACCCCAGATAAATACGGGTCTGGTTGGTGCGATATTTAATAATATTTCTAATAAGTCATCCTGTGTGACTGTAATTGGTAAATTCATATAGTGTCCTTTCTGTGTTTAGACAATTATTTTGCTGCGTTGTTTTTCGTTGTATTGTTTCTTTTTGTTAATATGGCGAACTCTGGCTCTGGGGCAATATTTATTACAGTGCTGACAATAGGTTCTGTGTTCTGCATTGCGGCCTTTGGAACATTCGCCGTGGCTAATATAATATTTGCAAGGTGTTTCTCTGTATTTACTCATGATCATTACCTCTCTTTGCCAGCTTTGAAGTTATAGACTGGCTTAATAATCTTATTAATGGTGACAGTATCTCCGATTACTTCTGTGATATCATTTAATGCTCTGTATGCAAAAGGGGCTTCGTCTAAGGTTTCTTTTCCAATACAGCTCGAATAAATTCCTTTCATTGCTGATCTGAAGGAAGATACGGTGTAGTGGTTTTCCACATCTTTTCGTTTTATAATTCTTCCCGAACCATGAGGAGCAGAACAGTTCCAGTCAGAATTTCCAAGTCCGGTGCCTAAAATGATACCATCCCGCATATTGATCGGAATAATTACTTTTTCATCGGTCTTAGCAGAAATTGCTCCTTTACGAAGAATCGGGGAACCGAAGGCTTGAATTGTTTCTTTTGAAGCATCCACATAGTTATGGATACATTCATAAGAATCAAGCAGTTTCCACTTCATTCCCTTTACTAATTCATCAAGAATAACAGTTCGGTTTAAAGAAGCAAATTGCTGAACAATTTGGAGATCATGCAAATAGTCATTCATAAGTTGACCTTCAAGCCATGTGATTTCGTATGGTATGGATAAACCTCTGTCTATAAGATATTTCTGCCCTTCTTTCAGATAATAATCTGTAACTTCCTTACCAAGATGCCGGCTTCCTGAATGGATTACAAGGTATAGATTGCCGTTATCATCTTTATCTGCTTCGATAAAATGGTTTCCGGATCCGAGGCTGCCAAGACTTAAAATGGCTTTATCCGTGCGAATGTGTTTGTTGCATCTGAGACTTTCAAAATCAAATCCACAAGAAAAACGGTGTGGCTTTGTCCTAATAGAAAAGCCGGATGGAACATTTTCTCTTATTACGGTATCTAATTTCTGATATTCAATTTTCTTTCCTTTTATCTGTGCAAGAGTCATACCGCACCCTATATCAATACCAATAAGATTTGCAATAATTCTTTTGCCGATTGTCATTGTAAGGCCGATTGTGCCAACTTTTCCGGGATGAACATCAGGCATAACTCTGATGCGACAATCCTTAGAACTTTCCTGATCACAGATCATCTGCAGCTGTGTATAGGCGTATGGGTCAATTGCTGTTTCTTTGTTATTCGTTGTAAAAATTTGAGCAGATGCATATGCTCCTTTGATAGTTTCCATAATTCTAATTTCCTTTTTTAATTCGTGTGTGAGGACTGGTCGGGAAAGGTTCTCGGCTGTTGTGGCAGTCGCCAAAGTCTTACATAAAAGCAGATTCTGGTTTGTTATTCACACATGAAAACAGACCTCACTTCAGTTTAAAGGTAATGGAAATCATTCTGGATTCTAATTTGAAATGGGCAGAGAATACCCATTATTCATGACAATAATATTTCGTGAGAAGCGTGAAATTTATTGTATGTAAATAGAAGGAAGGATAACCATACCTCTTGTTATAAAATTGTAATTGTTTGTTCTATAGTTTTTTGTCATTGTAATGGCCTCCTTTCCCGGTGAATGGTTAATTGTTCTTTGAGAACCAAGTATAGCATCATAAAATGTTGTTTAGCCACTTGGTATAGTCAGTATATCGGAGCAAAATGACAAAAAATGACATTTTGAATGTAATTTTTGAAAATATATAAAAATATTTTTATAAAAGTTTTTTAAGCTGAAAATGACATAGCATGTCATTATGAAGTCGTAAGATAAGGGTACATGAGAGGAAAGGAAGCAGACTTGAGCTGTGTCCGATTCCTGCAGAAAACAAAAAAGAGAATGGAGGAACTGATATGATAGGTGATCTGTTAAAAGGATTTAATGCGAGTTTTGGAGACTTATTAACAAGTACAGAAGCGGGTCAGGGAACAATTAAGGATAATATGGATGATCTGTGTGATATTCTTGAGGATGAAATTCTAAAAAGTAAGGCGAGTGAAGATGAGAAGAAAGCCTTATTGAAGAAACTTAGAACATTCTGCAATACAGAGACGAATATTATGCTTGTAGGAGCTACCGGATGTGGAAAGAGTTCAACAATTAATGCACTATTTGCTGTTAGCGAAGAATGCAAAGATATTGAAGAAGAAGAATATTTAGAAGAGGACCAGCCCCAAAAGACTTATGTAGAAATAGCAAAGGTTGGAAGCAAGGCAGATCCGGAAACAAAAGACATTGAAAAGTATAGGATTGGTAACCTGATCCTTTGGGATACACCTGGTCTTGGAGATGGTACGGAAATCGATGAACATCATAAGGAAGTAATTACAGAATTATTGAGAAAGGAAGATGAGGAAGGAAAAGCGTTGATAGACCTTGTGCTTGTTATTCTTGATGGTTCGACAAAGGATTTGGGGACTTCATATAAGATTTTAAATGATGTGATCATCCCGGAACTTAAAAATGATACAAGTCGCATTTTGGTTGCACTTAATCAGGCTGATATCGCAATGAAGACGGGAAGACACTGGGATTATGAAAAAAATGAACCTGATGAGATTTTAATACAGTTTCTTGAGGAAAAGGTTCAGTCTATTAAAAACAGAATTAAGGAAGATTCTGATCTTGATATTTCACCGGTATATTATTGTGCAGGTTATATGGAAGAGAGCGGAGATGTAGTCCACCCTTATAATCTTTCTAAATTGCTCTATTATATTATGCAGTCTTTACCCGCTCAGAAGCGTGTTGCAATTATGGAAGGAATCAATACGGATTCTGACCATTATGAGTATAACGATGAAGAGGAAAATTACAACGAGGAAATTAAAGACAGCTTTTATGATTCGTTTGATTATATTTCAGATGGTGTAGATACAGGTGTTGAGGTTGGGGGAACGATATTAGGTATTCCCGGAGCAATTATTGGCGGTTTTCTCGGTGGTTTTGTTGGATGTATAAAGAGTATACTGGATAGTATTTTTTAGAAAAAAGTTCTACTTTGGGAGGAGATAAGTTTGACGATAGTACCGATGTTTAAGAGATGTCCGAAATGTAAAAGAAAATATTTATGGAATCCGGATATTGGACAAATGCGATGCCCATATTGTGGGTCATTGGGTATGCCCGATGTAGGCAATATTTCATGGGACAAAATTAAAAAATATGTAACAGGGTATAAAGAATAAAATCTTTAAGTTATAAAATCATTTGATTAAAACGGAGGAAATTGAAATGAGAAAATCATAAAAGTATGGATAATGGTTATATTGTGATCAAAGATGCCAACACATCAACAGAAAGAGCTTCTTCATATGTTTTCCGGGATCAGATAGATAATGGAGAATATGAACAGTAAAAAATCCCTGAATATTAAGGAAACTCGTTGATTTTAAGATTTGGGACCGGTGGACCTTTTTGCGGCTAATTGGATTGCGTTTGAAAGAATATAGGAGTATCATACGGATAGGATCAATTATTTTTACGGATCATCTTTCAGTTGAAATAAGAAGCAAACCATACAAATACGGATAGAGGAGGGACACTGATGTTAAAGACATTTCACGCATCATACATAGGAAAAAAGAAATCGCGGGCAGTCACAGCTCTGAGCCTGCTTTTTCTGATGCTGTGTCTGACAGGATGCAGCATGGAAGGAGTACCGTTTGCAAACTGGGACTTATATCACAGCGAAACATACGAAAATGCAGAATCATACCAAACGGGGGATTTTTCGGGTAATGCAGATGAAGTACAAACGTTAGCTGTATACTGGCGCTCCGGAGAGATAAAGATCACGGAATCAGAGGGCGATTCTATTGAGATCCGTGAGAGTGGAAAAAATCTGACAGAGGATGCAAAAATGCATTATTATCTCAAAGACGGTCAGTTAGAAGTCCGTTTTTGCGCATCAGGAGCAACCATTCAAGTAAAACCGAAGGAGAAGCACTTGCAGATAGAAGTGCCAAAAAACATGCAGTTGTCCATTCACAGTACATCCGCGGATGTGAAAGCAAAACATTTAGAGCAGGAGCAAATATTAGTGGCAACCATGTCGGGTGATATAGAGATCGGAGAGTTTGTAGCAGAGGAAGGAGATCTCAGCAGCGGTTCCGGAGATATTACATTGGACAATATGCAGGTTCAAGAGGCAGCGATCACGACTGCAAGCGGAGATGTAGAGCTCTCCTTACCGGAAAAAGGTGCTAAGATCAAATACACCACGACAGGTGGAGAACTGGAGACAGATCTGGACCACAAAAAAACCGGAAACATCTATGTATTTGGTGATGGAAAAACCAATCTGACCATACAAAGCACGAATGGAGATCTGATGATCAGATAGGAGAAGGCATATGATAAGAATGGAAATAGCACTGATACTGGTACTGCTCTTTATAGCATGCGTGTATTTTAGTGCAGAACGTCCACACACATTGCTGCATAAGACATTTTCCGTGCTGCTCATAACTGTGATTGTGCATCTGATCTTTGACGCGGCAACCATATATACGGTAAATCATTTAGACAGCGTTCCGGCAATTTTAAACAGGATACTTCACCGTATGTTTATCGGAACCATGGCACTGGTGGTATATCTGTTTTATCAGTATATTGCAATTCTTGTACAGGAAGAGACCGGAAAAACCAGACTGTTAGATACGGCGGCAAGAATGTTTCTGGTAGTGGCGGAAATCGGAGTCAATTTTTTAGCGTATCTGACAAACATCCGCATGGAACAGGCAAAAAAGTTATTGTTATCCACGCCGCTATCTATTGCCGAGGTATCGGAAAGATCAGGCTATGGAAATTACCGGGTATTTACAAAAGCCTTTAAAAAGTCAGAAGGCGTGACACCATCCCAGTATCGGAGGAACTTTTTAAAGGAGTAGACCTTAGAGGATAGATATTACAAGAACAGGAATTAGAAAAATAGAAACGTAAAAACAAAAAATAAAAAATAGAATCAGAAAAAACACGGAGGCATTTATATGTAGGCTTCCGTGTTTTTTACTCTATAGGATTAGGGGGGTCAAAAGGCGGCTTCAAGTTTTTTGACACCATAATCTCTAATTTAAATTAGTAACTTTTAAATCCTACAAAAAAGACACAATCGCCTACAGAACAAACCTATATCAAGAACAGGGAATCCGATAGAATAAACATAGTAAAAAACAGTTCCGAAAGGAGGAACCGCATGATGAAAGCATTTACATTAGCAGCATTGCCATGGATCCTTGCCGGACTGGCTGTGGCAATCATCTGCACCGGAATGGATAAACAGAAAAGTACCAAAAAAGAAAAAGAAGCAGAAGAACATATAGCTACCGGAGCAGCATTAGGTCTGATCTTTGGAGTAGCGTTAAACTATTTGGGATGCTGGGATAATCAGGCACTTGGTTTGTCACTCGGACCTTTATGGGGAATGGCATTAGCAATGCTCTGGGAGGAACACAATGGAGGAAGAAAAGAATGAATCATCAGGAAAATGTAATCGAAATTAAACATCTGAACAAATCCTATGGTGAGGTGCAGGCTGTAAAAGATTTGAGTTTCCGGGTAAAGAACGAGGAGAGCTGTTTGCATTTTTAGGAGTAAACGGAGCAGGAAAAAGTACAACCATTTCCATCATATGCGGGCAGCAGAAGAAAGACAGCGGCAGCGTACAGATCCGTGGAATCGATGCAGACAAAGGAAAAAAAAGATACAAAACGCATGATCGGCGTCGTTTTTCAGGACAGTGTGTTAGATGGTCCGCTAACAGTCAAGGATTCCTTTCAGTCCTCCTTGCCGGAGTTTCTAAGCGTTTCAGATAAACTGATCAACGGAACCGTAGCCGCACAGTTAGCGGCAGCATTACTCGCAGTGAGCTGCGTTACCGTTACCTTTTGTGTCAATCTGACCATGATCCAGGATAAAGCGAATGGAGCAAGAAAAGATTTTAATGTATCACCGACAGGAAAACCGGTTATCTATTTAGGGTACTTGTACTGTTTGGCAGTGTGCTTTCGGGCATCGTGTGTTATCCGTTAAAAACACAGGGACAGATGTCGGCGGTAGGAACGATCGTCAGTGCCGGCTATGGATTCATCTGTGGAGCATATATGCCAATCTCTAATTTTGGCAAAGGACTTCAGAAAGGATTGTCCTATGTTCCAAGTACTTATGGAACCTCCATGCTTAAAAACCATATGCTTCGCGGAGTATTTGAAGAAATGAAATCAAAGGGATTTCCGGATGATGTAGTGACAGGTATCGCGGATTCGCTGGACTGCAATCCGGTATTTCGGGGACATGTTGTAAGCAGTGCAGAAATGCTGGCGTTCATGGTAGGAACCATTGTTGTATTAGGGATCATTTATCTGATCATAACGGCACTTCCTGAAAAATAAACAAAATAAATCCGGTTGTAACCGTAAATCTATCATGCTATAATGGGCGTAAACATCAACCTAGGAAAGAATCAAAAACTATTAGAGCAGTGCCAGACCTTAAAAGAATATGCCATCTATGTAAAGAAAGTACGAACCTATGCAAAGAGCATGAAAGTAGAAGAAGCGGTAGACCGTGCAGTGACAGAATGTATCAATGAAGGAATCCTGCGGGAGTTTCTGCTTCAAAACAGAAAAGAGGCGATGGAAATGAGTATTTTTGAATATGATGAAGAGGCGGTCTTTGAAGTTGTCCGGAAGGATGAATATGAGAAAGGCATCCAAGAAGGCGAAAAACAGTTTGCCCTTCTGACCGAAAGACTCTTAGAAGCCGGAAGAATCCAAGACCTATTGCATGCCACAAAGAATCGAGAATATCGAAAGCAGTTATATAAAGAGTATCAGATTTGTTAAAGGAGAAAGTAGATGTCAGACAAATTAAAAGTATTAATTATAAACGGAAGTCCAAGAATCCATGGTAATACATCTATTGCAGTTCGTGAGATGGAACACATTTTTAGGGAAAATGATGTAGAAGTTGAGACATTTCAAGTTGGGAATCAAGCTATTAGAGGATGTATAGCCTGTGGAAAGTGTGCAGATATAGGCAAATGCATATTTGATGATGTAGTAAATGAGCTTGCAATAAAATTCAAAGAGGCGGATGGACTGGTGGTTGCCAGTCCGGTCTATTATGCATCTGCGAATGCAACATTGATCGCTTGCTTAGACAGACTATTCTACAGTACAAATTTTAATAAAACAATGAAAGTGGGTGCCAGCGTAGTCTGTGCAAGACGCGGTGGTTGTTCGGCAACATTTGATGAGTTAAATAAATATTTTACAATTACCGGAATGCCGATTGCATCAAGTCAGTATTGGAACAGTATTTACGGAAGACAAGTTGGAGAAGCAGAGCTGGATGAGGAAGGAAAGCAGACCATGCGAGTGCTAGCAAGAAATATGATTTTCCTTATGAAAAGCATAGCACTTGGAAAAGAGCAGTTCGGATTGCCGGAAACGGAAGAACATGCATGGACACATTTTATTCGATAGAATACAAATGAATGTGGATTTAATACTTTGATAAAGGGGGAACAGCAATGGAAACATGGTTTTATGAAGTGGTCAGCATTGACGGAGATTATGCAAACTTAAAACGAACAGACATAGAGTCGGATGATTTAAAATTAGTTGCAAGGGCATTATTGCCACCTGAAATAATGGAAGGCAGTAAGCTGAAATACGAATTAATGCAGTATGAACTCTTTACAGAATAAATGGCAGAACCCAAAGTGGTTCTGCCGTTATATTTCAATGCAATGAAATTCAATCTAAGTTTTAAATCTTGAAATAACGCATTTCATTTGCGAGTTTCTCAGCCTGTGTGGCTACATTCTGTGCAGCTTGTGCTACATTTTCACTGTTGTCGGTTACGCTTAAGGCTTCCTGTGCAAGACCTTCAGAGGTTGCAAGGATTTCTTCGGCACTGGCGGATTGTTCTTCTGTAATAGCAGCTACAGAGGTTGCAACTTCATCCACTTTGTTGACATTCGTAATCATTTCCTGTAACAGCTCGCTTGTCTCTCCGATCGTCTGGTAAATATCGTGGAATGTGTGATGCGCGGTAGAAACCAGCTCCTCACTGTCATGGATGTGTTTGGCACTTATCTGGGTCTTGTCCACGGCATCGCTGACGAGAGTATTAATATCTGCCGTAATAGAGGATATTTTGTCCACGGCCTGCGAACTTGTTTCGGCAAGGTTGCGGATCTCTTCGGCAACAACAGCAAATCCTTTTCCGGCTTCACCGGCTCTTGCTGCCTCAATGGCTGCATTTAAGGAAAGCAGGTTCGTCTGGGAGGCAATATCTCCGATAATTTCCACAAATTTTGTAATTTCTTCCGTCGATTCACCGACATGACCGACAGCGGTTTCTAATTGGGTAACGGAGGCCTGAACGGTTTCCATGGCATGTTTTACCTTATCCATGTCATCCCGTCCCTTGCCGGAAATTACAACGGTATCATTCATCTTTTCACTGGCGTTATGTCCGATCTGATCTGTTTCAGAAACGATCATCGCCAGAGAGGTTGTATTTTCTGCTACTTCTGTTACAGAGTTTGCCAATTCCTCAACAGTGGAATTTAACTCTTTCATAGAGGTAGATTGAGTTATCGCGGAGCGATATAATATTTCGGAAACGGAACTGCTGTTTTCAGCCTGTTGATTCAATTGTCCGGATATGGAAAAAATAGTACCGATCGTATTTCGCATAGTACCAATAAATTTCTGCATACCATTTCCCATAGCAGCGACTTCATCCTGGCCTTTGGTCTGTACATTTACCGTAAAATCACCGTCAGTAATCTTTCCGATATCCTTTGTCAGGGTTTTGATCGGTTCAACAACAATGTGTACAATTCGTTCGATCAAAAATCCGATAATCACCATTGCCAGGACTAAAATAAGGATAATTCTGGTCTGTAAACCTTTTAAATCTTCAAGGACAGTACTTTCTTTTACATTAGAGACCAGAACCCAGTCAGTTCCTGTGATCGGTTCGACCTCTACATAATAGACCGTATTACCAACGGTAACATTTTGAACTTTTCCATTCTTTTTATCAATCTTATCAGCAACTGCTTTCACATAAGAATCTTTGCTGTCAGAAGAGATTGTTTGTGCCACTAATTTCTGGTCTTTGTGTGCTAAAATGGTATGGCTGTTTTTATCAACCAGAAATGCGTAACCATCATCCATAACTTTGATATCGGATACCATCTTAGAAGCATAATTTAGAAAAACATCTGCTGCAGCAACCGTTTTAGCACCATTAGAGGTTTTAAGTAACGTTGTGGCACTTACAATAAATTCGCCGGTATCTGCATCGCGATATGGTGTGCCAAAGGCAAAAGATTTATGGGTTAATCCCTCTTTATACCAGTCACGCTCTGTGATCACATAGTCCGCATCCGGAACCCAGCCGGACATATCAATATATTTCCCATGGTCATCACCGATGTAGACTCCGTTTGGAAAATCCTGATTCATATTTACAGTCGTAGCCAGATAAGTTTTTTCGGTTTCCTCATCCATTGGAACGGTTTCTAAAGTGTTTTGTAACATATCCAACGTATTAAGAATACCGGTGGTCCAGGTCTCTAACTCTTTGGCATTCATTTTAGATTCTGCCCTTAACAGATTTTTTGCCTCTTGGACAATGATCTTTTTAGAAGCCATATAAGAAATCACAATAATGGATATAATAGCGATAGCGATACAAGGAAGTAGAATTTTCAGCAGCTTAGCTTTTATGCCTTTTAACATTTTCGTATTTTGTCGATCGTTTTTCATTCGCACGTCTCCTTTCTGCATAAGTATATATAAAAGTATAATACGGATATATGCGTTTTTCAAGGATTTTCTTAGGAAACACGTCTGTTATAGCTTTTCCCTATACCCCAATATAGAAATGTCATATGAAAGCAAATCTTGAATTGCCTCCAAAATCATAGTACACTTTTAATGATCAGAAAAAAGACATCCTTCAGATGTCTAAGGAGGCAGTCACATGAAATTAAGCCAGATTCTTGGTAAAGATAAAATCACATTGTCATTTGAAGTATTTCCACCCAAAACAGAGGCGAATTACGAAGCCATAAAAAAAGCAGCATTGGATGTTGCGGCGTTAAATCCAAGCTATATGAGTGTTACCTATGGCGCAGGCGGAAGCACCAGAGCGAATACGGTGCAGATCGCATCAGCAATACAGCAGCAGTATGGGATCACTGCAATTTCCCATCTTACCTGTGTCGGAGCGACAAAAGAAGACATTGACCATACCTTAGATTCTATGAAAGAAGCAGGAATAGAAAATGTACTGGCACTTCGGGGCGACCGGCCAAAGGATTTTGAAGGAGAACCGTTTACAGATTTTCACTATGCATCCGAGTTAGTAGAGCATATCAAAGCAAGAGGAGATTTTTGCGTAGGAGGTGCCTGCTATCCGGAAGGGCATGTAGATGCCCATAATAAAAACGAAGACATTACATATTTAAAGAAAAAAGTAGATGCGGGATGTGACTACCTCACAACCCAGATGTTTTTTGACAACAACATCTATTATAATTTCCTCTACCGGGTCAGGGAAAAAGGGATCACGGTACCGATCATACCGGGAATCATGCCGATCACAAGAGCGTCACAGGTAAAGACAGCCTGTACGTTAGCGGGAACGAATATGCCGGAAAGATTCCGAAATCTGGTGGACTGCTTCGGCGACAATCCAAAAGCGATGCAGCAGGCAGGAATTGCTTATGCAACCGATCAGATCATCGATTTGATCGCAAATGGAATCCATAACATCCATGTGTATTCGATGAATAAACCGGAAGTAGCGGCAGGAATCCAGAAAAACCTGTCGGAGATCATCCATGATTAACAAAAAAGAAGTAGAGCGGTACTTAGGATACGGAAAAAATATCCCGGATGAGCGGACAACAGAACTGATAGAGGAATGTATCCGACAGATAGAAAAAATAGCACAGCCCCGGTCGATATACAGGATCTTCGATTTAAAATTAAAAGAAGATCAGATAGAAGCGGCGGGAATGAAGATGCAGAGCAGAAATCTGGCAAAAAACTTAAGAGGCTGTGAAAAAATCGTATTTTTTGCAGCAACCTTAGGAAACGAGCCGGACATATTAATGAACCGGTATTCCAGACTGCAGATCAGTAAGGCAGCAGTATTGCAGGCAGTCGGGGCAGCGGCGATCGAGGACTATTGTAACCAATGCCAGAAAAAAATCGAAGAACAGGCAGCGGCAGAAGGTTTTTATGTAAGACCCAGATACAGTCCGGGATATGGAGATCTGTCCTTAACCTATCAGGCAGAATTTTTAAGAGTGTTAGAAGCAACGAAAAAAATCGGGATTGTACTCTCGGAAGGCGGAGTCATGATACCGGAAAAATCAGTAACAGCGGTTATGGGACTGAGCAGGGAGCAGACTAAATGCCATGTCGAAGGCTGCGAGTCCTGTGAAAATAAAAATTGTGCATACAGACGGCAAGACTAAGAGGTAACTATGACGATCAGAGAAGAAATAGGAAAAAGAATACTGTTTTTTGATGGAGGAATGGGAACACTTCTTCAGGAACAGGGATTACAGGCAGGAGAACTTCCGGAAACATGGAATCTGAAGAATCCGGAGCCGATCATACAGATACATAAAGCGTATTTAGCGGCAGGGGCAGACATCATATTGGCGAACACTTTTGGCGCCAACCGCTTTAAATACGGAGAAGATTTAGAAAAAATCGTAACGGCAGGAGTAGCAAATGCAAAAAAAGCCGTAGCAGAGAGTGGAAAAAAAGCATATGTAGCCTTAGACATCGGCTCCACCGGAAAACTCTTAAAGCCGATGGGAACCCTGAATTTTGAAGAGGCAGTCGGGGTATTTGCAGAGATCATCCGAGTGGGAGAAAAAGCAGGAGCGGATCTCATACTGATAGAGACCATGAGCGATACCTATGAACTGAAAGCAGCAGTATTAGCGGCAAAAGAGAATTCCACATTGCCGATCATGGCAACGGTCATCTTTGACGAAAGCAAAAAGATGTTGACGGGAGCCAGTCCGCAGGTAGTAGTGTCACTGTTAGAAGGACTTGGGGTAGACGCACTGGGGATCAACTGCGGCCTTGGACCAAAACAGATGAAAGAGATTGTAAAAGAACTGCTGAAATATGCCTCCATACCGGTGATCGTCAATCCAAATGCGGGACTTCCGCGTTCGGAAAACGGAAAGACCGTCTTCGACGTAGGAGCAGAGGAATTTGCCGAAGACATGGAAGAGATTGTAACCATGGGAGCCTGGTTCGCCGGAGGCTGTTGCGGAACCACGCCTGCGCATATACAGGCAATGGTAGAAAAATGCAAAGAAATCACACCGGTGCCGATCACACCGAAGAACTATACCTTTGTTACCTCCTACTCTACGGCAGTTGAATTAGGCGGCAGACCGGTCATCATCGGAGAGCGTATCAATCCTACCGGAAAGTCCAAATTTAAACAGGCACTCAGGGATCACAACACCGACTACATCTTAGAAGAAGGGGTCAAACAGGAAGACTCCGGTGCACATATCTTAGATGTCAACGTAGGACTGCCGGAAATTGACGAAGCAGCCATGATGGAAACGATCGTTTACGAACTGCAGAGCATCATGCCGATCCCGCTTCAGATCGATACCACGAATATGAAAGCAATGGAACGGGCGCTCAGGATCTATAACGGAAAACCGATGATCAACTCCGTCAATGGAAAAGCAGAGATCATGGAACAGGTATTTCCGCTTGTAAAAAAATATGGAGGAGTCGTAGTCGGACTGGCGTTAGATGAAGATGGCATTCCGGACACCACCGAGGGCAGACTTGCGATAGCCGAAAAAATATATCAGACAGGTGAAAAATATGGGATCAGCAGAAAAGATATCGTCATCGATGCCTTAGTTATGACCATGAGTACAAATAACGAGTCCGCAAAGATCACGTTAGATACCGTAAAAGAGATCACGGCAAGAGGTGGAAAAACTGTGCTTGGCGTGTCGAATATATCCTTTGGACTGCCGCAGCGTGAGCTGATCAATGCAGCATTTTTTACAATGGCAATGAACAACGGACTCTCGGCAGGGATCATCAATCCAAATGCAAAAGCCATGAGGCAGGCATACGATACCTTCTGCGTACTCGGCGGATATGATGCCCAGTGCATGAATTATATTGAAAACTATGCAGTAACCGATGCCCCGAATGCAGCGGCAAAACCGGCCGCAGCGAAGCTCAACCTGACCGACAGCATCATCAAAGGCTTAAAAGATCAGGCGTATCGGGCAACGGAAGAAGAACTAAAGACAAAAGAACCGATGGAGATCATCAATGGGGAACTGGTTCCGGCACTGGATGTAGTCGGACAGGGATTTGAAAAAGGAACCATGTTCCTGCCACAGCTTTTAATGAGTGCAGAAGCAGCCAAGGCAGGGTTCGAGGCGATCCGGCAGTATGTGCAGAGTCACGGAGAAGCACAGGAGAAAAAAGCAACGATCGTCATTGCTACCGTCAAAGGAGACATCCACGATATCGGAAAAAATATCGTAAAAGTCCTGTTAGAGAACTATGGATATGAAGTCATAGACCTCGGAAAAGATGTGCCGCCGGAAAAAATCGTAGAAACCGTCGTGGATAAACATGCGCCGCTGGTCGGACTGAGTGCATTAATGACAACCACGGTAGTCAATATGGAAGAAAGTATCAAAGAACTGCACAAAGAAGCACCATGGTGCAAGATCATGGTTGGCGGAGCGGTGCTGACACAGGAATATGCAGACATGATAGGGGCAGATTTTTATGGAAAAGATGCCATGCAGTCTGTATATTATGCCGAAAGACTTCTAAATAGCTGACAGAACGCATGATTTTGTGATATTCTGTAAGAAAGGATTAGCAGATCATGCGGGAGGAAGTCATGGCAGAACGGTCAAAACAGAAATTAAAACTCATCTATGTGATGCAGATCTTAATGGAAAAGACAGATGAAACGCACAGTATCACTATGGCGGAGATGATAACTGCCTTAAAGGCATATGGGATTACGGCAGAGCGAAAGAGTCTGTATGACGATATTGAATGCCTGCGTACCTATGGACTGGAAATTATCGGAACGCAGGAAGGCAGAACTTATTGTTATCAGGTAGTTAACCGGCAGTTTGAATTGGCAGAATTGAAACTGCTGGTTGACTCTGTGCAGTCTGCAAGATTTATTACAGCCAAAAAGACAAATGAGCTGATCAAAAAAATAGAAGGATTAGCAAGTAAGTATGAGGCATCCAAACTGCATCGTCAGGTCTATGTGACACAGCGGGTAAAAACCATAAACGAAAGCATCTATTATAATGTAGATGCCATTCATACGGCAATCGCCGAAAATTCCCAGATCACGTTCCGGTATTTTCAATGGAATGTCAAAAAAGAAATGGAGCTTCGCAAAGGCGGAGCACTCTATAGAGTCAGTCCGTGGGCGCTATCCTGTGATGATGAAAATTATTACATGATCGCTTATGATGACGTAGAAGAAAAAATCAAACACTTTCGCGTAGATAAAATGCTCCATATCGAAATGAACGGAAAAAAACGCGAAGGAAAACAGGTATTCCAATGCTTTGACATAGCCGTGTACTCCAGAAAAATGTTCGGAATGTATGGCGGTGAAGAGCAGTTGGTAAAACTGCAATGTGTCAATGAGTTAGCCGGAGTCATCATAGACCGGTTTGGAAAAGAAATTCCAATGATACCAATAGATGAGCGGCATTTTACCGCAAGTGTCCGGGTGGCAGTCAGCCGTCAGTTCCTTTCATGGGTCATGGCATTAGGCGAGGGGGCAAAGATAATAGGCCCGGAACCGGTAGTAGAGCAGGTGCGGGAAGAAACAAAACGTCTGATGCAGCAGTATGACATAAAGATAGAGAGCACTTAGTGCAGAAACAGATTCATATAGAAATAAACCAACAGGAAAACAAATAAGAAAAAACATCATAAAATGTGTAGCGAGGAGAAGGAATGTACAAAATCTTTATGGTAGAAGATGATGAGATCATAGCAAGAAGCATACGGGAACATCTGCAGGCATGGAATTATGACGTATGCTGCGTAGAAGATTTTTCCAATGTAGTAGCAGAATTTGTCCGTTTTGACCCACAACTGGTGCTTATGGACATTACCCTGCCATTTTTTAACGGATACCATTGGTGCAGTGAAATCCGAAAAATATCGAAAGTACCGGTCATCTTTCTGTCCTCAGCGGCAGATAACATGAACATCGTCATGGCGGTCAATATGGGAGCGGATGATTTTATACCAAAACCGTTTGATCTCGAAGTGCTCACGGTTAAGATCCAGGCAATGCTGCGCCGCAGCTACGATTTTGCCGGAACAGGCAGTATGTTAGAGCATAAAGGAGCGATCCTGAATCTGAACGAGACAACGCTGACTTATCGGGAGCAAAAGATAGAATTGACGAAAAACGAATTTCGTATCTTAGAGATATTAATGGAAAATAAAGAAAAAGTCGTATCCAGGGAAACGCTGATGACAAAGCTATGGGAAAGTGATAACTATGTAGATGAAAATACACTTTCCGTCAATGTGAACCGGTTGAGAAAAAAATTAGAAGCCTTGGGATTGGAAGAATTTATACTTACAAAGAAAGGAATAGGGTATCGTTTGGGATGAAACTTTGGAGTTCATATCTGAAAAGAAATTTAGGATGGATAGCGGTCATATTGCTGACGATTTTTTCCATGTCCGTGATCGTAGAACTGAATGGCGTTCATATATCAGAGTGGATATATGGAACAATTCTCTGCATCTTCTTTTTACTGGTGATCGGAGGGGTGGATTTTTACCTCTATTATAGAAGACATCAGAATCTGCAAAAAATACAGGAAATCGTAAAAATTTCCGTCAATGCATTGGACATGCCCAAAGATCAGATCGAAGAAGATTACCAGAAGCTGTTACAGATTGTGCATGAAGATAAAGTAAAGGCAGTCAATGACTTAGAATCCGGAAAAAAAGATATGGCAGAGTATTACACCATGTGGGTGCATCAGATCAAGACACCCATCGCGGCAATGCGTCTGCTGTTGCAGTCGGAGGACACGCCAAAGAGTAGAGAATGTGCGGAAGAGCTGTTCCATATTGAACAGTATGTAGAAATGGCACTGCATTACAGCCGCTTAGATTCAGACACGACCGATTTTGTGATCCGAAAGACTTCCTTAGATGAGATCGTGCGGGAAGCAGTCCGAAAATATGCCAAACTGTTTATCCGTAAAAAAATCCGCTTAGATTACCAGCCGTTAAATATTGAAGTGCTGACGGATGAAAAGTGGTTAGAGTTCGTGATCGAACAGATACTTTCTAATGCCGTAAAATACACACCGAAAGGTACCGTTTCTATTTATATGGAAAACGAAGACACACTTATAATAGAAGATACCGGGATCGGGATACGGGCAGAAGACTTACCGAGAGTCTGCGAGCGGGGCTACACCGGCTATAACGGGCATAGCGATAAACGCTCAACCGGGATCGGACTGTATCTTTGCCGCAGAGTATTAGAGCAAATGTCCCACAGTATAGAAATAGAATCGGAAATGGGAAAAGGAACGCGGGTGAAGATCGGATTGATCACAAAAGAACGCATTCATGAGTAATCTTACAGGAATGTAAGAAACAAAGGGAAAATGTAAGCCGGATGAATGGCAGACATTTTCCCTTCTTGTTATACTGGGAACATAAAAGAGCGCGCGAAGAAAATCAGGAGGAAAAAGAGAATATGTCAATATTAGAGGTCAATCACTTAAAAAAAATATACACCACACGTTTTTCAGGAAATCAGGTACAGGCATTAAGCAACTTAAGTTTTTCCGTAGAGGAAGGTGAGTATGTAGCGATCATGGGAGAATCCGGTTCCGGAAAAACAACCTTATTAAACATCTTAGCAGCACTGGATAAACCGACCGGTGGAGAAGTCCTGTTAAATGGAAAGAACATCGTAGAGATCAACGAAAAAGAAATCTCTGCATTTCGAAGAGAAAATTTAGGATTTGTCTTTCAGGACTTTAACTTATTAGATAACTTCTCCTTAAAAGATAACATCCTGCTGCCGTTGGTCTTATCCGGTGTCCGGTATCCGGAAATGGAAAAAAGACTGCATCCGATCACAAAACGGTTAGGGATTGAAGAACTCTTAGAAAAATATCCGTATGAAGTTTCGGGAGGACAAAAACAGAGAACCGCCGTGGCAAGAGCCTTGATCAGCCGACCACAGTTAGTTCTTGCAGATGAACCGACCGGAGCGCTTGACTCAAAAGCAGCCGACGAATTGCTGCAGTTATTCAATGCGGTCAATCAGGAGGGACAGACCATTTTAATGGTAACACATAGTACCAAAGCAGCCAGCCATGCAAAAAGAGTCCTGTTTATCAAAGACGGCGAAGTGTTCCATCAGTTATACCGTGGAAACATGAACAACGAAGAACTTTATGCAAAAATTTCAGATACACTGACAATGTTAACGACGGGCGGTGAACAAAATGAATAAAGGAATGTATACAAAACTTGCGATCACCAATATCAAAAATAACAGGCAGTTTTATTTCCCGTATCTGCTGACCGGGATCATAACCGTAGCCATGTTTTACATCATGTGCGCATTAGAAAGCAATCCGGGGATACAGAGCATGCCGGGAGCAAAGGATTTGGGACTGATCCTCCGTCTGGGAATCGGTGTGATCGGAATCTTTGCAGTCATCTTCCTGTTTTATACAAACAGTTTCATCATAAAACGCAGGAAAAAAGAACTCGGGATCTATAACATTCTGGGAATGGAAAAAAGACATATTGCAAAAATTTTATCAAAAGAAGCATTTTTTACCGCGATAATAGCAATTGGCGGAGGACTGGTAACAGGCGTATTATTTCATAAGTTAGCGTGTATGCTCCTCTACCGCATGATAGGATTTAACGGAGGCATCACATTTTCCTTTTCAAAAAAAGGTGTTATGATAACAGCTATTCTGTTTGCGATCGTCTATCTGTTAACGTACATCTATGATCTGTTTCAGGTGCAGCTTGCCAATCCGATAGAGCTTTTACAGTCAGGAAATAAAGGTGAGCGGGAGCCAAAGACCAAAGCGATCATGGCAGTGCTTGGAGTTCTCTGCCTTGGCGCGGGATATTTCATAGCAATTACAACTAAGAATCCGATCAAAGCACTGACCCTGTTTTTTGTAGCAGTCATCCTTGTAATTATCGGAACCTATCTGCTGTTTACGGCAGGAAGCATCGCTTTGTTAAAAATTTTACGCCGCAACAAAGGATACTATTATCAGACAAAGCATTTTACATCCGTATCGGGAATGATCTACCGGATGAAACAAAACGCAGTGGGACTTGCAAACATCTGCATCTTATCCACCATGGTATTGGTAGCCGTATCGACAACAGTCAGTCTCTATGTAGGTATTGAGGATATCATGAAAGAACGATATCCAAATGAGATCAATATCAGTGCCTATTATGATACAGGAGCACCGGCAGAAGATAGTATCGCACCGATCGTGGAAAAAAGTGTCAAAGAGAGTGGAAGAAAGATCCGACATGAGGAAGACTATCTTGAATTATATTTTGCGGCGATCAAAGACCAGGGACAGTATTCTTTAGATAAAGAAAAAGTAAAAACAGCCGGCGACCGCGTCAGCGGATTTGTGGTATTGACCAGAGAAGATTGTAAAAAAAAGTATAACGAAGAAATACCGGAACTGGCAGAAAACGAAGTTGCTCTGTTCACGATCAAGAAGACAGACATGGACACACTCGTATTAGAAAACAGAAGTTACCATGTAAAAGAGATCAAACAGTTTCAAAACACAGAAGATTTCGAGACCATAGCAGATATAATGGATGAGTATTACTATGTTATTGTAAATGATGTGCAGGACATGGAACGCCTGTGGCAGTTACAAAAAGAGATCTATCAGGAAAATTCCAGCTCCATCTCAAGACAAGTCCGACTGGATATAGATGGAGACAGCGAGCAGAAAAAAGAATGTTTTGAAAACATCAAGACCGCACTGGAACCGGAACAGGCAAAAGCAAGGATATTGATCGACAGCCGCCAGTCAAATCTGGATGAATTTTATCAGATATATGGAGGTTTCCTCTTCTTAGGACTGTTCCTTGGAATTCTGTTTTTAATGATCACCGTATTGATCATCTTCTACAAACAGATATCAGAAGGATATGATGATAAAGAAAGATTCTCCATTATGGAAAAAGTGGGTATGAGCAATGACGAAGTCAAGGCAACCATCCGCTCCCAGGTAAGGACGGTGTTCTTCTTACCGATTCTCATGGCAGCAGTCCATGTGGGAATGGCATTCCCGATGATAAAAAGATTACTATCCCTGTTTGGCTTGAGCAACACGGCACTTTTTGCCGGCTGCATGGCAGGAACGATTCTTGTATTTGCACTGATTTATCTGTTGGTATTTTTAAAGACATCCAAAACCTACTATAAAATTGTAGGCGAGCAGGTATAAAAACCGGTGAAAAGATAAAAACTTACTTAGTGGCAGGATTCTCAATGCTATTAGTATAAGAATCCTGCCATAATGAGTATCATAATGTCCCGATACAGTGAATGATTATAAAACAATCACCATAACGCACCAGTAGCAGAGCTGTTGAAACAGTTCTGCTACTGCAATATATCCGGCAATGTGGATAGCCTTGTCGATATAAATAAAAAAAGTGAAAAAAAGAGTTGACAGGCATAAAGTTTGGTGCTATTATAAAAGTCCACCGCGCAATGGTGCGGTGCGAAAGAAATAAAAAAATGAAAAAACCTGTTGACAAACGCAGAAAGCTGTGATAAGATATAGGAGTTGTCGCGTAAGACAGCAGGACAGAGAACCTTGATAACTGAACAGTGAAATAACCTTGAAAGATTCAAAGAGAATAATTCAAAGAACAGCATCGAAAGATGCACCTAAACAGTAAATGGGAACCTTTTACTAAGAGTAGAAGGGGAACGGATATTCAGCCAGAAGATTCTGGAAGGATAAAAACTTTTATATGAGAGTTTGATCCTGGCTCAGGATGAACGCTGGCGGCGTGCTTAACACATGC
>ERZ827440.557-NODE-557-length-51029-cov-5.599914_pt1 | contig 51029 bp, 46 predicted proteins | sample MGYA00519774_ERZ827440 | MGnify/ENA primary metagenome ERZ827440 (study PRJEB31778, sample SAMEA3449302) | human gut metagenome | biome: human gut; feature: human-associated habitat; material: faeces | place: United Kingdom | collected 2010/2012 ... | reverse complement strand
CTTTCTTTAAATTTGATAAATGATATGATACGGTTGCTCCTGTTAAATTAAAACTACTTGATATTTCTCCTGCTGTTTTTCTACCATCTTTTAATAGTTCTAATATCTCTCTTCTTACAGGATCACTAATTGCTTTTAATGTTTCCGACATTCCCAAAATAATTACCTCACTTATAGTATTTCGATATATATCTAAATAGATTGTACTATTTTGTAACTCTAATGTCAATAACTATTTAGATTTTTTTCTAAATAGTTATATAAAAATAGATTAGTTGTATTTCAAACTAATCTAAACAATAACTTACTATTTGTAATTATTTAATTTTCTTAATTGGATGTCTTATAACTGTTTTTAATTTATTAACCTCACATTTTCTTGGGTCACTTAAATATATTTCGTGATGGTATCTTTCATCAGTTATGTCTAATTCATATCCGTTTTCTTTCATATATTCGTGCATTAAATTAACCGTTGTAGGTTCATCATCATAAGAACCCAAATGCATACATTGAACACATAGTCCCTCATCATAACTTAAAAACTCAACTCTTGAAAAATCTTGTTTTTTCTTTTTAGTTGCTTCTTCAATAGCCCAATCAAAATCTGCTCTTGTCACAAAGTCTGGTAATCTAATAATAGATATAAAGTGCATTGTATTTTTATTGTTATAATCAATAGTACCCTTTAAATCATCTTGCCACCAAAAACCTTCAAGTGGTGGAACAACATATTCGAAGAAACCATCAATTTTATGTGCTCCTTTATAACTCATTTTTATTGTATATGCAACACTATATAATAAACCAATGGTATTTTTATAATCTCCATTTTCTTCATTTGGATTTCCTTTTCCTCTAACGGCAATATAGTTCATTTTAGGAATTTTTACTATACTAGGTTTATTTTTAGGCATATAAAATTCTTTATATTCTTTTTTAAAATCAAAAGTCATATTTTTTTACCTCACTTTCAAAGGTAGTATATCAAATAAAATATGACTACGAATTGTCATATTACATATAGTTTTCTATACTTTTTTTCATTTTATCTATAACTATATTTTTTATATGACTAGGCGACATTATTCTTAATTTATCACCAAAAGAAAGTAAATATCCATAAAGCCATTCGTTTTCTGGAAGATTAGTATCAATTAAATAATTTCCATTTGGTAATATAGAAATACAAGATTCATCAAATTCATCATAAACTCTATAAGTCAAACTTTTATCAATTTCTAACTCTAAATGAATAATATCTTTTGGATCATCATATATATTTTCTTTTAATATTCTATTATTGCTTTCAAAAAATTCATTAGTATTTTTAATGTTTTTAATTCTCATGATTTTGTATAACCTATCTTCTTTTTTATATGTATCAAAAGCATACAAATACCAACTGTTATATTTAAAGCATAATTTTAATGGCTCAACTTTCTTAATACTTTTAGTTCCACTTGTACTAAAATATGTGAATTCAATTATATTCTTTTCTAATATAGCCTTTTTAATTAATTCAAAGTTTTCTTTATGAGTAGTTGAATTCCCCCATATTCCAAAATCAATATTAAACCATTCTTCATTTTCTTTGTTAAACACAGTTTTTAATTTTTCATATAAATTATTATCATTAATATTTAGTCCACTAATTTCCTGTAACGAAAATAATATGCTTTTTTGCTCATCATCTGTTAACAAAGTTTTGTCAAACTTGTAATTTTCTAACAAACTGATTCCACCATTTTTCCCTTTGCTCATATATATTGGTATATCGAGTAAACTTAATGTTTCCACATCTCTATATATTGTTCTGGTAGAAACTTCAAAATAATCTGCTAATTCTTTTGCAGTAATCATTTTCTTTGATAAAAGTATATATATAATTCCAAATAAACGATTATTTTTCATAAATAGATTCAACTCACTTTCTAATTAACCATTTTAGATATTTTACTTTCTATATTATTATATAAAATTTAACTTCAATTATTAATTTACTGTTTTTATATTTTGCTTCAATGATTAGAAATTTCTTCAAATAAATCACTTCTACATCTGCATATTTATATCCGTCTTTTACTGTGTAATATTATAACATAACAAGATTGTTTTTCAAATGTTCCACCAAAATATTTATGTATCAAGGTTATTTCTTTATTTTAGAAATAACCTTTTTTATTTTAGTATATAGAATTAGTATTCCTATACTTAATTTTAAAATTGCAATTAGCATACTTACTCAGCCTTAAAATAGTTAAATTGAGATGATTTACTCCACTCGTATGCACTCCACATATCCGTTTGATTAGACGCTGGATCAACCATAATAACATTATTACCATTTACTCCTGTGACTGCAACCCAATGTTGATTTCCCGGTGTTGCTCCTTTTACTTCTTCCGTCACAAAATAACCTGCATTTACATATTGAGTAATTAAGGCTAATTTTTCACTTCTGCTTTTTCCTCTTAAATTGACATTACCTACATATTTAAAGTTAGGAACAACTTTACTAATCGGTCCATAATATAAATTACCTCTTTCATCAAAGCCACCATTTTTATTTAATGCTTCTACAAATGTTCCCGGATTAAATGGTTCTATATTTGGTGTAGGTACTCCTGACTTTTCAATTAGTATTGCTATTGAAGTAACTAGGCAACCAATATTTCCTATTGTACTATTAGTATTACCTATTTTTATATTAGACCAACTCTGTCCTGCTTGTCGCCAATTAACATATTCGCCTGAATCAGTAGCACCATAAATAACTCCATTCCATAAACTTGCATATTTGTTATCAGTAAGTTCTTCTAATTGTTTGTTTTGAGCCGACGAAAAGTGATAATCATTTTTCATTTGTTCTAGTGTCTTTGTATTTATTTTGATATGCAATACTTTTTTCTGTACTTGTTTAGGCATTTCATCTGCATTAGTTCCTTGTTCTGTAACCATTTCATCTTTTACTTCTGATGTCAAACTATTCATATCCCAGAATATTTGTTTAATAACATTTTTCTTATTATCATCTATTGTCATTACATCTTGTTGATTCACACCATTAGATTGTTTTATTGTATATACTGTTAGAACATCTTTCCAACTTGCCATACTCCCCTCTAAAACATAATCGTCGTGTGGATTAGAGTCTTGAATAGATTGTAACTTATCAGAAAATTCCTGATTACATTCTGCTACAACTGTATTCATTGTAATAGAATTAGCACTCGTTTTTTGACTACTAAAAAATATACCAAAAATTGAACTACACATTAAAGCAACTAGACATATAACTATGATAACTATCACGGCTACCCAACCTCCTGCAACAATGGCAGCAACCAAAGCCTTTGTTCCGGCTATGATTGCTTTTATTGCAGATATTGTTGCTTTAATTGCCACCTTAACTCCTTGTGCAGTTCTCTTGGCTGTTTCTTTTGCAATTTGCGTTGTTCTTTTACTTGCCTTAATCGTTTCTTTGGCAGTCTTTTCAGTTTTCTTTGCCACTTCTTTACTTGTTTTAATAGCAGTTTTAGTATTTCTAACTGTTGATTTTACTTTTCTTTTATCTTTTATTTTCTTTTTTAATTGTTTAATTTTTGCCTTTGATTTCTGATAATTTTCCTTGGTTTTCATAAATGATTTTTGACCTTGTTTATTAAATTGATTAACACTTTCATCAAAGGCTCTATCAGTAGCAAACTTTATTTTATTACTTGCATATTCATTACTGTTAATATCATTACTAACAGTTTCTTCTGCTTTTTCTTTTGTTCTTACAATATTATCTTTAAATCTTTCGGTTTGAACTACTGCTTTGTTAATTGTTTTTACACCTTTTTTTGCTATATCTTTGACTTTAATGCCTGCCAAGATAACCACCTCCTAACTGTTAATTACCTTCGCCGGGTTTTGTAGTCATAAGTTTATATAGTTTAGTATTTGTTGGAAATTTATTTATAAATGGAACTAATGAACTACCTACTTTTAATAGCCCTTGTCCTGCTCCTACATTTGTGATATACCCCATTTGTAGTTCTGATATATTAAGTAATTTTGCTAATTCTAATCTATCGGTACTAGCCTGATTTAACATTACTATAAACTCACTATTAGCTAACATTGTTCTAGCAGTATGACTTTGTAATAAATCATCAACATTCTGTGTTATACCAGTACAATATGCTCCATACTTTCTCACACGCTTCCACAAAGTGAATAGGAAGTTAGCAGAATACTCGTGTTGAAATAATAGATAAATTTCATCAATAAAAATAAAGGTATTTCTACCTTTACTCCTGTTTGTGGTTATTCTATTTAAAATACTATCAAGAACTACTAACATACCAATAGGTAATAATTGCTTTCCTAAATCTAAAATGTCATAGCACAATAATCTGTTATTAGTATCAACATTTGTGTTTTTAGCAAAGGTATTTAAACTACCATTTGTAAATAGTTCAATCGCTAACGCAATTTCTTTTGCTTCTGGTTCATTTTGTTTTAATAATTCTTCTCTAAAATCTTGTAATGTTGGTGGAACACCTTGATAATTTCCTTGTTGATAATGTCTATAAACCGAAGCAGTACATCTATCTATAATACTTTTTTGCTTTGGTCCAAGATTATTTCCACCAATCAACTGTTCACATAGAGAAAGTATAAACTCTGATTTCAAAATTACTGGGTTAGCACCATCTCCATATTCACTATTTAAGTCCATAGCATTTATATGATTATTACTTGTTGCAGATATATGAATTACCTCTCCACCAAGGGCATTTATCAACTGTGAATACTCACGCTCTGGATCAATAATTATTACATCTGCATTAGGGTCACGAAGTATTACTGATACAATTTCGTTCTTTCCAGTAAATGATTTACCAGAGCCAGAAACTCCAAGAATAAACGAATTACCATTTAATAATTGTCGTCTATCTGCAATAATCATATTTTTACTTATAACATTTTGACCATAATAAATTCCGTTTTCGTGATTTATCTCTTGTACTCTAAAAGGTATAAATACTGCTAGACTTTCAGTAGTCAAAGTTCTTAATGCGTCTATCTTTCTAACTCCAAATGGCATTACTGTATTTAGTCCATCCATTTGTTGATATTTAAGTATTGAGAACTGACATAAATGTTTTCTAGCAGTAGTTAATAGACTTTCAGTATCATTATCTAATTGTTCCTTACTATCTGCCGTATGCACCATTGTTAATACACTTAAAAACATTCTTTGGTCACGAGTTGTTAAATCATCTAAAAACTCTTTTGATTCAATTCTTTGTTGCTCTAAATCATAAGGTATTACTGCACTAAAATTATTATTAGAGTTTTGTCTTCTTTGCCAGTTAGTTATATTAGTTTCAACACCTAATCTTCTATTCTCTACCTCTCTAACAGCCTCGTCCATAGGAATTGGTATGACATCAATACTCATCATCATATTTCTGTTTAAATCTGTAAGTTCTGCTACCATATTGTCCTTAATATAACTTGCATATTCTTTTAAGAAAATGACTCTACCATATTTCTTACCCATTTTAAAATAATCTTTTTCAAACTCAAAACTATCAGGGCATATAAAATCTTTAAAACTATGTCCTTTTTTCATATTTTGTATCATATCAAAAGTAAAAGCATTTTCTTCTCCTTGTCTATAAAAATCGTGACATAGTCTTAATCTATCTTCTGCCTCTAATTCAATACATTTTGAACCTAGTTGTGAAAAGTGATTTATTAAATCAGCACTAATTCTTGTAAAATAGTTTCTTGCTTCTTCTACACTTTTTTTATTAACTGAAACTGTTATAAATTTTTCTTGTGTGATTCCGTTTGCTCCTGTTGCTTTATCTAAAAGCATTTTATTATATTCTTTCCTATATTCATCTAACTTGTCATTAGATAATGGTAATAAAATATTTTTTTCAAAATCTATTTTATTTAATCTTCTATTTAATATAGTTATTTTAGTAGTTGCTCCTGTATCAAATGAATTTAATAACTCGCTATATTCTAAAAACATACCCTCTTTATCTGCCCTACTTGCAACTGCATAGTTTATATCAGTAAATCGGTAACATTTTGAATATTTATTTTTTCCTACTTGAAATATTCCATCTTGCCATATTCTAGTAACAGGTATAACATCTTGTATTCCTTTTGGCACTACAAATGCTTCTTTATCTTGTTTGAATAGTGTTCTTAATGTCTTCACTATTTTCACCCTCCTTTTCTAATTTATCTTTTAATAATTCGTAGTAAAAATTAACTGGTTTAAAAGTTAGATTCTTTGGTATTAAAAACTCTGATTTAATATAGGCGTATAAAAACTTTTCGGCTGTCATACCGTTATAAGTTACAAAACCTATTGCAGCAAAAGGTGCAGCACCTAATATACAAACCCAAGACAAAGTTTCTATTCCAAAGTGTCCTTTTAATAAAAAGTATAATAATACTGCTACACCACAAGCCAATATAGAAAAAACGAACTGTCTTAATGACAGTCCGAAGAAAATGCTTTCTGTATAGTTTCTTATTTCCCTATTTATTTTTACTTCCATTTGTACCTACCTTTCTTTGTCCTTTTTATTTTTATCAAATGTGTTTGCAAGATTTCCACCGGACAATACTTTATTAAAATCTTGCTTTGCTTTTGAAATACTTTCGTTATAATAATAGCCATACGCCCAGTCAATTTTTTTATCAGTGATTTTATAGTTAAATGCAATAATATATTCTTTACTATTGTCTTTCATTGTTTTTTCAATTAAAGCAACTGGTTGCTTATTTCTATAACCTAAATCTATAACATACATACCACCATCAAACATTCTAGTAGTATCTCTATCAATTGTTTCTCCAATAAATAAACTGTGTTGTTCTCTTATGAAATCCTTGTTATCGTTTACCCAACTTTCTAACATTTCATAAGAAGAATATTTTTCATTTTTGTATTCTTCGCTCTTTAAAAATTCCCCTGCAATCATATTGCAGAAATCATAACTAACATCATTTTCTGGTGTTGATGATTTTGAAAGCATATCATTTAACAAGTCGTATCCTAATACAAATGTGAAATATGCCTTTTCACTTTCTATAACAGTTTTATCAATATAAAACTCATCTATATAATCTCTAACATTTTGTTTTAATCCAATAGTATTTAGTGAAACTGTTTCTATTTCTTCCTTTTTGTCATAATCTTGTTCATTTTCATGTATATGGACAAGGTTTTCTTTTGGATTATCCAAATTTAAGTCATCAGCCTCTATAATATAACCTTTATATTTCATAGTATCATTTATTGCTAGTCCTTCAAAATATTGCATAACATCTGGTGTATCAAAACCAGTCTTTTTATCCAAATATTCTTTTGTAATTCCATTGTCTGCACAATATTGTAGATATGCTTGAACTCCATCTTTGTAATCAATATCTTCTGGATATAACTCGTGAATAGAGTTCCAAATAGAATAGTGAACTTCATCAGTCATATAGCCTATTCTTTTACCTTCTTCTAAATAGTTATAGATATAATAATCAAAATTATAATCCCACTCTGGAACTTCAAGATACCCTCCATCATACTCCTTAGTAAAAGGTGTAAACTCTATTGCTTCACCATAATCATCACTTGCTAATACAAAAATATTATCATTATCTGGATCATACAAAATATAATCAATGTGTTTATTTTGATGTTCCATTGAATCTTTTAAAAAAGTTTCTATATCATTTTTTATTTTTTCTATCTTTTCGTTCATTTGACACCTCCTTATAATCCCATCATTTCACGAACGACTCTATCAGATAATTTTATTGTTCCTACAAGCACTAACATATTGAAAATTAACTCTCCAATATATTTCCACACTTGCGTGACTGCTGCTGCATTTGCGTCCACTACTGGTGGTGAACTTGCAAATAGAGAGAATATAATACAAGATAAGACTATAATTGCTCCCTCTAAACAAACGGCACAATAAGATTTAATAAAACTCTTCCCAACACTTTGTGTAGGTTCTCCTGCAAAAGTAGATAACGGTATCGGTGCTATTGCAGTATAAAGATATAACTTAAAGAATCTTCCATAAACAGTCATTATCATTATGAAAGATAATACTGTAATAAATAAGCCACCAATTAGTGTGACTGCCCATAGTGGTATGGATTCAAAGAAACCACATTTTTCTACTGCCGTTATAATTTCTTGTGGTAATGTTGTGCTTGTTGCTCCACCTAGTCCTGAAGCCTGAATAATTGTAGATATTACTCCTTGAACTATCTTAAATAATGAAAGCATTAAATCAAGTCCATAAGTTACCACTATCTTTGCGACTGCGAATCGTATAAATAATTTAAGAGCGTGTTCTGGTTTCTTTACTTCTGTTATAGAGCCACAAGTTTTCATTACACCAACTACAAAGAATAAAACTAACAATGCAAGTCCTATGGCTTGAACAGCACCGTGAATATTTAGAATTACATTCCAAATACTTCCACCTTTAAAAGTTTCCGGAGTTTGCGTAACTAATTGCCATATTTCTCCTAACTTTGAGTTCCAAGTATCCAGTGCGTTTTGTAAATTTTGCACTACCCAATTATCGCTCAATATTAACACCTCCTTGTAAAAATAAGATGAGGACGAGTAGAATATTTACTCGCCCTTTGATAATTGCTTAACCTGTAATCATATTTAAAATTTCTTTTGCAAATGTGATAACAATACCACCTGCAACTGTCAAGAAACCATTGGCTCTTTGACTAGGGTCGTGACTCTTTAATGACAACCCTACTTGAACTATACCAAAGCCTAGCAGAATCATACCTATTGCTCTAATTAGTCCAAAGATAAAGTTAGATAAGTTATTTACAACTGCCATTGGATCATCTGCTGCTAAAACATTCATACTTGTTCCAATGGTTATTGCAAAAAGACTTACTCCTAATACATAAACCTTAAATAATTTCTTTCCTTTACTACTCATTTTTAATTGTTTACTATTTTTATTCATAAATTTCATTCTCCTTTTCCTTTAAAATAGTCTTCTACTTCTTCCGAAGTCATCAATTCATAGTCATTTGCTATATCTTCAATTTTTGTGAAATCATAGTTATCTACATTTTCATCAATACTAATTGAAGCAATAGCATTTTCTGTTCCTCCGTGTAAGTAAGGTTTTTCTTTTCCATCAGTAGTAAATGCTACATTCGGATGTTTTAAAATATCATACTTAAAGTCCATTACGGGTCTTTCTCCTCTTATAAAAAGAATTGCATATTTATTATCAAGTAACCTTACTTCATCTGGAGTTAGTAACTCCCTACCACTTATTTGATAGTTAGTTGAATAATTACCACTTCTACCACTTGATTTTCCATAAGTATTAGTGTCAATCGTTTCTTTCCCCAAGAGTTCTGAAACATATTTATGCGTAGATTGCTCGTTTCCTCCTAGATATAGAAATTCATCGCAGTTTCCTACTATTGACTCCCATTGCTTCTCAAAAAGTGCTTTTAATTGTGCTAGATTTTGAAGAATAATAGATACTGATACTTCTCTTGAACGCATAACTGAAAGTATCTTATCAAAGTCATCTGGAAGTGAAACATTGGCAAACTCGTCCATTATGAAATGAACGTGTACTGGTAAACTTCCTCCGTATTTATGGTCTGCTAAAAAAAACAACTGTTGAAACAGTTGCGTGTATAAAATGCTAACTAGAAAGTTAAAGCTCGTGTCGTTATCCGGTATAAGTGCAAATAATGCTGTTTTCTTTTCTCCTAATGATGGTAAATCTAATTCATCAGTAGCAGTTAAAGAAGCCAAACTTTCTAGGTTAAATTTTTCTAATCTTGCAGCCAAAGTAATCTGAATAGATTTCAATGTTTTAGCAGAACCACTATGATAATCACGGTAATACTTAACTGCAATATGCTCTGGTTCTCTTTCTTCTAATCTATTAAATAAAACATCTAATGGACTTACATAAGAGTCATCATCTTCGTGGACTTCTCCTGCTCGAAGTAGTTCCATAACCATTGGAAAATTTTGTTCATCCTCTGGTGCTTCGTATTTAAGATAAAATACAAGTGCTAGTAGTAACATACTTGCAGCCGTATCCCAGAACGGATCATTAGACTGACTACCCTTTGGTGTTGTTGACTTAAATAAATTGGTTACAAGTTTTTGAACATCATTGTCATTTTTTAGGTAAACGAACGGGTTATAGCAATGACTCTTTTCCATATTTATTAAGTCTAATACTTTTACCTCATAGCCTTTCTTTTTCAATAATTCGCCTGTGTCCCTCACAATTTCGCCCTTGGGGTCTAAAATTACCATTGAGGTATTGCATTGCATTACATTTGGTTTGCAATAAAACCTTGTCTTACCTGCTCCACTACCACCACAGACTAAAACATTTAGATTTCTTCTATGCTTTTTTCCATTTAACCCTATACAAACATTTTGAGTTAATAACTTATTTCTATCCATAGGTAGTTGTTTGTACTTTTTATTTATCTCATTTGCATTTCCCCACCTTGCAGAGCCGTGTTCTTCTCTCCTACGGTAATTCTTTTTAGTAGATAAATAAATTGTAATTGCCATTACATAGCCAATAATAAATATTATTATTACTTTTATTGAACTATCACACCAAGTAATATGAAAAGGATTACCAATAACATCTGAAAAATCTTTCATTATTTGTGGTAATCCCCCATTTACTGATGGTGCAATTAAAAGTGCTAACCATATTGTCGGTATTAGTCCAAGACAATACAACCACTTTGGATAACTAGAATCTGTATTCATCTCTCCTCATAGACCTTGTGAGAACTTTTTTTTTAGGTGGGGCGTCAATGGCTCTTAATAAAACCTCATCAACATATTCTGTATCTTTGCCCTCTTTAATCATTTTATTTCTAAACTCATTTAAAGCATTGATAAGAATACCTAACTCGTATTTATCAAGTTCTAACACTTTAATTTCTTCTTTCATAATTCCTCCTATCTTTCGTGTTCCTTATTTTTTTGTGCTTTTGAAATAGTTTCAAAATATGCACTCATTCTAGTATTTATATCTTCCATATTGCTACGCATAGAAGTTAATTCATTTCTTACCTCACTAGCACTCATATTTTTAAATACCTCTGGAATAGTGTTGATATTTATATCTGATACATCAATTCCATATTTCTTACATAACATATATGAAGTAGATTCACATTTAAAATTATCTAGTTCAGCATTTCCTGTTTCTTCAAGTGCAGACCTAGTTAGTTCTTTTGCAAGTTGTTTAAATATTGTTAGAGTTTCTCCACCCCTTTTAACATATAAAACATTATCTTTCTTACTCCATAGTGCAACTTTATCACTATTTGGAATTTCATCTACTGCCTTTATATCAACAGGACAGTCTTTTAAAAGAGCAGTTAATTTTACTCTATCATCATAATTGATAGTTCTTGGCTTTTGTGTAGAAGTTGTTTGTGATATATCAAACATTTTCTTAACATTGTATGAAATAGCAGAACTACCATCTGACCTTGTATAAGAATCTCCCGGTTCTAATATCTTAATACCATTTGCACCTTTCTTTATAAATGCTCCGGATTCTTTCCAATCATCAAATTCTTTTATTTGTGTAGCATTAGGATAAGTCGCAGATATTACAAGTGCATTACCAACAGAATATTTGTCGAATCTTCCTTGAACATCTAGGTATTGTTTATACTTGTTAATATCTGTTTTTATCTCATCTGCTGTTTTGTCCATTAAATCATATACTTCTTGTCTTTCTTGTTGCTTTCTTTCTCTCCAAGCATTTTTATCAAAAGATTTATTTGACTTAGTGGTATTATTATTAGCATTAGCCATTATTTGGTCAAAATCATTCATATTCTATTACCCTCTTTCCTTTGATTTTTTCTTTTTTGATTTTGGTTGTTTGTGTTTTGTAGTTTTGTTTTTTTCTGGTTTTTCTTTTTTAAGTTCATCTTTATCTAAATCTTTATCTTTCTTCTGTTCTTCTCTTATTGCTTTTATTTCTTCTCTAACAGATGGTTTTTCAGATTTAGTACCCTTGTCTGACTTGTTTTTGTTGTCTAAGGTAGGCTCTGACAGAGGGCTTTTTTCTGTCTTTGCCACTTGGGGGTTTGACATTTCATTTTCCTCCTTGCTTATAGGTTTAGATAAAATATCATCAACCAATTTTTCTTCGACACTCTTAATAACAACACCTTTATCTTTACTGTCTTTTGATTTTTGAATTTCACTTTTAATAGAAGCCGTATCAACAGTAGCAAGATTAAATCTATCAACAATACGATTTATTTTACTTGCGTCTTCTGCTCTAACCATAATGTCGACCATACCATCTACACTTTTACCTCTACTTTTTAAAGCACAAAATAAAACACCATATCTTTTTGCTTCCTCTGTGAATTTTCTTAAATCTTCTTCCTTAACAGTAAATACTTTAAGTTCTTTACCAGATTTAAGCATATTAGTAAGTCTTGTCTTACCTTTTGTTTGTTTTTGGTCTTTTAATATTGCAATCATTAGTGCAGCAACATTTTTTGCTCCACTTCCAGATAGTCTTACTGCTACCTCTAATCCTTGTAAACTCATTCTTACAATAGATTCAGCTGCGTCACCTGATGTGTTCATTTTTCTCTACCTCCTTTTCTTGATTTTTTTCATCAGATAATTCTTGAAGATTTTGTTCCATCTTCTTACTTCTTTCTATAATATCTTTACATAGCACCACCTCCTTTCGTAACGGATTTATTTCTTTATTTAAGTTATCTATTTGTTCTTTAATTTCTTCCTTTTCTTGTTTTGACTTTGACTTTTTATGTTTGTACCAGAGTTTACTTCTCTGATCCATAAGTTCTTCAAGTCTTTTTTCTTTATCTTCTTTAAACGCAAAAAACTGCTCGTCAGTTTTTAAATTATTTCTGACAAGCAGTCTTGTTTCATTTGATATTTCTTCCATCTTTCGGACATCAGCACGAATAGCAGGAGATAATTTTTGATAAGGATACTTTTTAGGAAATACTCTTAATAGATAACAATAGTGAATATATAAAGCATAAAATCCTTTTGGCTTTCGTTTTTTATAATAGTTAGCATTATACTTTTTCTTGTTACCATATTCTTCTATAAAAGGTACTCGTTTGATATATTCTTCATCAATTCTTTGCTTAATTCTATCAATAGAATATTCATTACCGAAGTATCTTTCAATGCGAATATTTTTCTTATACGGGCTTCTTTTTATACTTAACTTATTGCCTCTATAAATTAACTCATAGTCCATTGCTTTCATTAAATCTTCAAAGTCATAATAAGAAGTAGCCATACCTATTGCTCTATCTAAATCATTTTTAGCAACAGAGTAATAATTAATTTTATTGTTATTATCTTTTTGGTAATTAGCAAAATTGATTCTACTATTTCTGCAAGGCTTTTCTTTCAATACCGACAAGCCATATTCTTCACATAAAGAATCGGATAATCTTCTTAATTCTGCATAAGTTTCTCTTTTATCATAATATCTTTTTCCATCTTTAAATGATACAGAATTTATTACAAAATGATTATGATAATGATTAGTGTTAAGATGTGTACTAACAACAACCTCAAACCTATCTCCCCACATTTCTTCGGCAAGTCTTACTCCAATAGCGTGACATTGTTCAGGAGTAACTTCTCCCTCTGCAAATGACTGAAAGGCGTGAAAGCCAAGTATTCCTCCAGTCTTACCATATTGCTCTTTTGTAATGGTCATTTCTTCTAATGCAGTTTTAGGATTACAATTCACACCAGACACATAAAATTGTTTTTCTGTTTTATAATCCGCTTCAACATAATCAATAACATTGTGTAAATCATAATAACTATCTTTACCATAATCGCTATTGATAGTCTTTTCAATATTAGTAGTATAATCTATTACATTATCTAATCTTTTTTCTATTTTCCATATTCCTGTCGTTGCAATCTTTCCCACTCCTTTCATTTTTGATATAAAAAAAAGAGCAAACCATTTCTGATTTACTCAATAAATTGTAATTTGTCTTATTATATGGCATTCCAAAAAAATAAAAATATAAATATGCAACCCCAAGCATTATTTGTTTTTTCTTTAACTATTAACATACCATAAATTATTATAAAAGTAGTCAATGCTTCAAAAATTGTATATAAATCAAAACCCACCATACCATGAATTAGTACACAAACTATACCACAAACAATAGCACCATAATTTAACCACTTATTTTTGCTTATATATCTCTCGTTTATTTTTTTAGATATTACAACATAATTAAAACCTTCTACAATTCCCCAGACAAATGCTATTAAGATATATCCTAATATATTAGTCGGATAATTTGAATTTAAAAATAAACTTGTAAAAAAGCAACCTTTTAATGGTAAGTATGAATTTATTTCATTATTCACTAACAGAAAAATCATAGATGGAATACATACAACTAATGATAATATTATTGTTTTAAAAAAGTTATTTTTTACTAATCCATATTCTTTTAATTCTTCTTTTCTATAACAAATAACAATTAAACTTCCTAACCCAGCTAAACTAAATTGAATCAACATAACAGGTATAAATCTTAGCCATATATTCATTTCACTTGTTTTAGCAAAATTCATTATATCATTACCAAAAATCAAATAAATAATTAGCGGTATTAAGGTAGCATATATAATAATATTTAAGTCTTTATCTGCTTTTTTTTGTTCTATACTAAGTTCTTTTTTTCTCATATTCACTTACTCCTTTTTTAACCATACGAATCACTATCTTGCGTTTAGATTATATCTCAATGGGCATATAATTTTCAACTGAATTACTTGCCCTACTTATTGTAATTTGTTATTATCTTATATATCTTTTATTTATATTTAAAATTAGTATTGATACTATTATTGTTACAATTAAAGTTATGCAACAACTTAACAAACTATAATTAAATACAAATATTGCAGATAACCCATTTATTAAACAATGAGTTAATATACAAGGAAATACACCTTTCGATACCTTTCTTATTGTTGCCAAAGCATAGCATAAGGTTAAACACATTATTCCAAAAAGAAAATAGTTCATATTTGCATTTGCTGTTCCTATTATAAAAAATATTGGTAAATGCCATAACCACCAAATAATAGAAGTAAAGATTGTTGCTATATGAAATCCAAATTTCTTTTCCAATTCAGGTTGTAAAATCATTCTCCATCCAACTTCTTCATTTCCACCACCAAATAACATCATTGGTAAAATTACTATAAGCATAAATATAGGAGCACCAAATTTAAATCCATTTATTGCACACCCCAAAACATAATAAATCAATACAAATAAAATTACTAAAACATAAGTCCAAATATTATGTTTTATATCAAATATCTTTTTTAACCATTTTTTTAAATTCTTAACTTTGTTATTTCTCTTTAGTGATATATAAGAGGCAATAGTTGGAGAGAATCCCCCGATAATGTGCATAATCCTTAAAAATATATTATTTATTGTCAAGTTAAATATTTGACTAATTAAAGCACAACCACCCCAAAATATTAGCATTATAACAAATGTTATTATTAAAAATTCTTTCACTAACTTTTTATTCATAAATACTCCTATCATCTCTACAAATTACTATTTTCTAGTCTTCATATATAAAAAAACAAGCTTTTACATTCTCAATAAAAAGATGTAAAAGTTTGTTTTTCCCTACTTTGGTTGGGCTAGCTAGATTCGAACTAGCGCATGTCAGAGTCAAAGTCTGATGCCTTACCGCTTGGCTATAGCCCAATATATATTTTTTGCAATAAATTTATGGGGTGGAAGATGGGACTCGAACCCACGGTCTTCAGTGCCACAAACTGACGCGTTAACCAACTACGCTACATCCACCATCTTGCATCTCTAAATCAATGCAGTTATTATTTTACTATTTAATTAATTATTTGTCAATAGATGTAAAAGATTTTTTTATAAAATCCTATAATTAGGCTTTTTTTGTAAAAATGCATATAACAAAAAATAAAACACAAAATACATGTAACTCACAAAATTATATTGTATAAAAAAATCCTTCGTCTATAAGATTTTTCATCTCATGTATTTTGTATTTTATAAATATTAATTATTCAGCTTCTCTTGCTAAAACTACTAGTCTATATGCATTGTTAGATTGACATGTTACTAAAGAAACCTCTCTTTTACCATTTGTATTTCTTTGATAAAAAGATGTATCTGATTCCTCTGTTGTATACTTATTGTATATTGTATATGCTCTTCTTGTTCCTGTTTCCCAGTCTGTTATATATATAGTATCCCCAACCTGAAGCTTTTTATTACTTCCAAAAAATAATCCACTTCTGTAATTATGTCCCATTATTACAGTATTTCCAACATTATTTAATCCTACACCATATTGAATTGCAACAGATACTTCAATGGCATTGGCATCTGTAACTTGCCAAGATCCATTTACTTTGTCTCCTAAAATAGGATACTGCAATCTTACTGTTGGCATTTCTATTTTTCCTGCTACATTGTAACCTTTATATTTTAATGCGTCACTTGAAATTCCTCTTGTGCCTCCATTTTTTGGTGTTTGTTCTTGTATCGCTTGATTTTCCTGTTCATCTGTATATAATGGATCATCTGTTGTTTGATTTACAACATTATCAAATTCATCAGTCAAAAAATTATCTGCATCTGAATTTAATTTATATTTTTGATAATATTTATAACACAAATAACCTGCTGTACCTATAACACCAATTATAAGTACTGCAAGTAATCCGCGTTAGAAATTTATCATATGCGCTCTTACCCATTTTCTCATTCCTTTCGATATTTTTTATTTAATACATTTCTTCTTATACAATTCCTTCTCCTAGTTTTTTACCTGCTATTATATGAAAATGCATATGCATAACTGTTTGACCAGCATTTTCTCCACAATTATTTATTACTCTAAATCCTTCTTTAGCAAAGCCTTCTTTTTTTGCTATTTTATTTATTGCTTCATATATTTTTGATATTATATTATCATTTTCTTCAACATCTAAAACATTGTCATAATGTTTTTTAGGAACAACCAAAATATGAATTGGTGCCTGTGGATTCAAATCCTTAAATGCTGTTACATTTTCATCTTCATATACTATTGTTGATGGAATTTCGCCATTTGCTATTTTACAAAAAATACAATCACTCATATTACTTCCTTCTTTCGTCTAATTTTATTTACTTTTTTATTATAACATATTGACATACTTTTTTCTACGCCAATTTATTTTTTTATTTGTTTTTTGGGGATGGTCCTGCTTTTCCCTTTTCAGGACCGTCCCTGCCTTTTTCTTACTCCCATGCTTAATTTGGCAGGATTGTCCCCGTTTTTGTTTCTTTCCCTTTTCAAGGACCGTCCCAATTTTTAGTTCGAATTTTCACCCCAAAAAACAACATATCCATTTTTTTGAATATGTTGTTTTCTTTTTATTCTTCTATTAAAACTGCTTTTATTCTTCTTACTCCTGCTGAGCTTGATTCTTCTTTTTTTATTTTGAATTTTCCTAGCTCTGATGTATTGCTTACATGAGGTCCACCGCATATTTCTGTTGATACATCTCCTATTTTGTATACAGTTACTATATCTGGATATCTTTCTATAAATTCACATTCTGCCCCCATTTTTATTGCTTCTTCTTTTGGCATTTCTAATTTTTCTACTGGAATTGCCATTTTTATGTATTCATTTACTAGGTCTTCTGTTTGCTGTTTTTCTTCTGGTGTCATTTTGCTATCATGTGAAAAATCAAATCTCATTCTTTCTGCTGTTATGTTGCTTCCTTTTTGATGTACATGACTTCCTAGTACTTTCTTTAATGCTGCATTTAATAAATGTGTTGCTGTGTGGTATTTTGTTTCCATTTCTCCTGTTGAAGCAAGTCCACCTTTGAATTTTTGCTCTGCACCTTTTCTTGATAATGCTTGATGCTCTTCAAATTTCTTTTTAAATCCTTCTATATCTACAGTTAAACCTTGCTCTTTGGCAAGCTCTTCTGTAAGTTCAATTGGGAATCCATATGTATCATATAATTTAAATGCAATATCTTTTGATATTTCTGTTCCTTCTATATTTCTTGTTAATTTTTCAAATTCACGTAAACCTTTTTCTAATGTTTTATTAAATTTATTTTTTTCATTAGCTAAAACTTCTAATATAGCTTTTTCATTTCTTTCAAGCTCTTTGTAATATGGCTTATATTCATCAATTACAACTTTTGCAAGCTCTTGTTCCCAATTACTGTTTATATCTATATCTAATTTTTTAGCATAACGAATCATTCTTCTTATTAATCTTCTTAATATGTAACCTTGGTCTGTGTTTGAAGGTTTTATTCCTGCATCATCACCACTTAATATTACAATAGCTCTTATGTGATCTGCTATAATTCTCATGCTTCTTGTATATTTTTCATCATCATAATTTTTTCCAGAAACTTCTTCTATTTTTTTAATTAAATCTGTCCATATTGATGATTTATAGTTATCTGTTTGTCCTTCAAGTACTGCAACAACTCTTTCAACACCCATTCCAGTATCAACATTTTTATTTTTTAATGTTTCAAATGTTCCGTCTGGTTTATGATTGTATTGCATAAATACATTGTTCCATATTTCTACCCAATTATCATTTTCTGGATCAAAATCAGATGGAACTTCTTCATTACTTCTCCAATAGAATATTTCAGTATCTGGTCCACATGGTCCTGTAAGTTCCATGTTTGGCCACCAGTTATCATCTTCTCCTAAAAATGCAATTCTATTTTCTGGAATTCCTAATGATTTCCATAAATCTGCTGATTCATTATCTGCTGGTACTATATCGTTTCCTTTAAATACAGTTACAGATAATTTTTCAACTGGTATTTTTAAGTATTTTGTTAATAATTCAAAACTCCATGTTATAGATTCTTTTTTGAAGTAATCTCCTAAAGACCAATTTCCTAGCATTTCAAAAAATGTATGATGTGTTTTATCTCCAACTTCATCTAAATCATTTGTTCTAAAACATTTTTGAACATCTGTTAAACGTGTTCCTTCTGGATGAGGTTCTCCTTTTAAGTATGGTACTAATGGTTGCATACCTGCTGTATTAAATAAACAAGTTGGATCATTTTCTGGAATTACTGGAGCACTTGGTATTATTTTATGTCCACGCTCTTCAAAAAATTTTAAGTATATATTTTTTAAATCTACTTTTTCCATATATTTTTTCGACTCCCTTTTTAAACAATTTTTCGTCAATTATATTACAAATTATGGTAAATTGCAATAGTTTGATTGTTTTAATAAACTTGGCAATAACGTTGGCACATATGAAAATACAGATTTAGCTACTATAATGTTAAATTTAGCCAACTAAAAAATTATAAAAATGGCGAATCAATTTGTGATTCGTCATTCTATTTTTAGTTGTTGGCATACCTGTCCTAAGTTTTGAAATTTACATCAAACAATCTTGTTTTGCCTCACTTACAGTTACTTTTGCTATTTTATTTATTAAATCATCTTTATCTGTTTTATGCTTTACTACAATATAATTTGTTGTATGTCCTTTTAAATATTCTCCTTCACGCTCTTCGAATAGAACTTCTACTTGTTTACCTATATATTTTTTGTTGTAATTGTATTCATTTTCATTTGATAGTTCTATTAATTTTTTACTACGCTCTTCTTTTATTTTTCCATCTATTTGATTTGGCATTACTGCTGCCTTTGTTCCTTTTCTTTGTGAATATTTAAAAATGTGCATTTTGTAAAATGCTATTTCTTTTAAAAATTCGTATGTTGTATTAAACTCATCATCTGTTTCGCCTGGAAACCCAACTATAATGTCTGTTGTTAATGCTGCATTTGGAAATTTTGACCTTAGTCTTTTCGTTACATCTCTAAATTCTTCTGTTGTATATCTTCTGTTCATTCTTTTTAATGTTTCTGTGCATCCGCTTTGTAATGATAAATGAAAATGGTCACATATTTTATCTAATTTTGATAATCTTTCCACAAACTCATCTGTTATTATTGTTGGCTCTATTGAACCTAATCGTATTCTATGTAATCCTTGTATTTTATTTATTTCTTCAAGTAAATCTATTAAACCAATATTTTCACCTTTAAAATCTCTTCCATATGATGCTATATGAATTCCTGTTATTACAACTTCATTTATTCCTTCTTCTACAACTTTTTTTATTTCTTCTATTACATTTTCTATTTTTCTACTACGAATATGACCTCTTGCATATGGAATTAAACAATAAGAGCAAAATCTGTCACATCCATCTTGTACTTTTATAACAGCTCTTGTTTTTTCGGTATATGTTGTTGTTCCAAGCTCTACATAATCTAATTTATACATTACATCTGATACAAGGTCTTCTGCTCCTTTTTGTGCTATATGATTTTCTACTATTTGTATAATATCATTTTTTTCATTATTTCCAATTATTAAATCTATCTCCGGTATTTTTTTAAGCTCCTCTTTTGCAACTTGTGCATAACATCCACATGCTACCAATGTTGCATCTTTATTTATTTCTTTTGCTCTTCTAAGCATTTGTCTTGACTTTCTATCTGCCACATTTGTTACTGTACATGTATTAACTATGTAAACATCTGCATACTCATCAAATTCAACAACTTCATACCCGTGCTCTATAAATTTTTGTGCCATTGCATTAGTTTCGTATTGATTTACTTTGCATCCTAAAGAGCAAAATGCTACTTTTTTTACTTCATTCATTTTAATTTCTCCTATACTTTTTGACTATTACTGATTTTAGCAAATTTCAAATAAAAAGTCAAATTTATGTAAATTTTCAAAATGGCAGGGTTGGTAATGGTGGAGGTTCTTGTCAGTGTGGGGGTTGTCAATGGGTGTCAGTGGGGACGGTGTCAACCATTGACAACCATTGCATAAAACTGTTTTCATAAAAGTTAAATATAATATTGATATCATAAAAATTTTTTTATATACTATATATAATTATAGTTTGCCTAAATAAAAATAAAATTACCTGAAAGGATCTTTTATGAAAAATCAAAAACATGCTAAAAATAAAAAAAATAATTTAATGTTAAATCTTCTCATTATAATTTGCATTATTGCTATACTTTTTTCATTGTACAATATTGCTCATTGGATATTAGAAAATAAAAATGGTAATACAATGTTATCTACAATTCAAAAACAAATAACAATTTCATCAGAAGATGTTACAATTGATAACCATACTGTAAAAAAAATCAATTATGACTTTACCAATTTACTTTCTACTAATCCGCATACTATTGGATGGATTAATGTACCAAATACAAATATAGATTATCCTATAGTAAAATATACAGATAACGATTATTATTTGAATCACTCCTTTGATGGTAGTGAAAATTCAGCAGGATGGGTATTTGCTGATTACCAAAATAAATGTGATGGCACAGATTATAATACAGTAATATATGCACATAACAGAAAAGATAAAAGTATGTTTGGTAGTTTAAAAAATGTTTTAAAAACTGATTGGTATTCAAATGAAGATAATTTATACATCAATTTTTCCACATTAACAGAAAGCCATGTGTATAAAATTTTTTCTACAATTGTGTGTAATGATACTGATGTAGGAAATTATACTCATACAAGTTTTTCAGATGACACAGATTTTTTAAATTATATTAATAAATTAAAAAACGCCAGTACATACAAATTTAACACTGATTTAGCTAATACTTCACACATTATAACTTTGTATACTTGTCACGGATTAAATAATCAGCGACTTTTGGTTTATGCTACATTGGTTGAATAATTTAAAATTACATATAAAAAAAATGCAAATATGAAGATAATACTATCTTCTATTTGCATTTTTTAGCTCTCCAGCTAACGCTTTATTCTCTTTCACCATAATAAGCTTGAAGCATTAATTCCTTAATTTCATGAACTAATGGAACACGTGGATTTGCAGTTGTACATTGGTCTTCAAAAGCCATTTCTGATAATTTATCAACTTTTGCTAAGAATTCTTGCTCATCTACGCCTGCTTCTCTTAAAGTTTTTGGAATATTTAAATCTCTATTTAATTCTTTTACAACTTCTATTAAAGAATCTACACCTTGCTCTGTTGTTTTTGCTTTTAACCCTAATCTTTTAGCTATATCTGCATATTTTTGATCAGCTATAAAATATTCATATTTAGGGAATGACACAAATTTTGTTGGTTTTGTTGCATTATATCTTATTACATATGGAAGAATTATTGCATTTGCTCTTCCATGTGGTATGTGGAATTCTCCTCCTAATTTATGTGCTATTGAATGATTTACTCCTAAAAATGCATTAGAAAACGCCATTCCAGCTATACAACTTGCATTATGCATTTTTTCTCTTGCATATTGATTATCTCCGTTGTTATATGCCTCTCTAATATTTTTATATACTAACTCAATCGCTTTCATTGCTAAACCATCTGTAAAATCTGATGCCATATTAGAAACGTATGACTCTAAACCGTGTGTTAAAACATCCATACCAGTATCTGCTGTTACGCTCTTTGGTAAGCTTTTAACTAAATCTGGATCAATTATTGCTACATCTGGTGTTAATTCGTAATCTGCTAAAGGATATTTTTTATTTATTTTTTTATCTGTTATAACAGCAAAAGATGTAACTTCTGATCCTGTTCCAGAAGTTGTTGGAATACAAACCATTTTTGCCTTTTCACCTAATTTTGGAAATTTGTATGTACGCTTACGAATATCCATAAATTTAAGTTTTAATCCCTCTGCATCTGCTTCTGGGTGCTCATAAAATAGCCACATTCCTTTAGCTGCATCAATAGGACTTCCTCCACCTATTGCTATAATTACATCAGGATTAAATGTATTCATCATTTCAACACCTTTTTTTATTGTATCAAAAGACGGATCTGGTTCAACCTCTGCAAATATCTCTGAATGCACATATTGAGATCTTTTTCTTAAATGATATAAAATTTTATCAACATAACCTAATTTAACCATACCTGGATCAGTTACAATAAAAGCTCTTGAAATATCTTGCATTTTTTCTAAGTATGCTATTGATCCAGCTTCAAAATATATTTTTTCTGGAACTTTAAACCATTGCATATTAACTCTCCTTTTTGCTACTCTTTTTATATTTATTAAATTAACTGATGATACATTAGCAGTTGTAGAATTTCCTCCAAATGTTCCACAACCAAGTGTAAGTGATGGCATATTTGTATTATAAATATCTCCTATTGCACCATGTGTTGATGGTGAATTTACTATAATTCTTCCTGCTTTTACAGTTTCTGCAAATTTTTCTATAGTATTTCTATCTTCTGAATGAATTACTGCTGAATGTCCTAATCCACCAAATTCTAACAATTTTTCTGCTAATTCTATTCCTTCATCTGAATTATTTACAATATAATAAGCCAATACTGGACTTAATTTTTCCTTTGAAAATGGATATTCAATTCCAACTCCATTTTCTTTTAGCACTAAAACTTTAGTATCTTGTGGTACTTCAATTCCTGCTCCTTTTGCAATATTATATGGACTTTTTCCAACAATATCTGCATTTAATGCACAACCTTTTTCTTCAATAAACATACTTCCTCGTAATTTTTTAGTTTCACTATCACTTAAGAAATAGCATCCTGCATCTTTCATTAAAGCTTCAAATTCCTTTTGAATATCTTTATCTATTATTACAGATTGTTCTGATGCACAAATCATCCCATTATCAAATGACTTAGACATAACTAAATCATTTACAGATGTTTTCAATTTTGCTGTTTTATCTATATAACAAGGAACATTTCCTGGTCCAACACCTAATGCTGGCTTACCAGATGAATATGCTGCTTTTACCATTCCGGTTCCACCAGTTGCCAATATTAAATTAACATCTGGATGATGCATTAACATATTTGTTGCTGTTATAGATGGCTCTTCAATCCATAAAATACAATTTTCAGGTGCACCAGCTTTTATAGCTGCATCTCTAACTATTTTTGCTGCAGCAACACTACATTTTTGCGCTGATGGATGAAATCCAAAAATTATTACATTTCTTGTTTTAGCTGAAATAATTGATTTAAACATTGTTGTTGAAGTTGGATTAGTTACAGGTGTTACACCTGCAATAATTCCTATTGGCTCTGCTATTTCTTCATAACCTTCTTCTTCATTTTCATTTATTACACCAACTGTTTTATCATATTTTATACTATGATAAATATATTCTGTTGCAAACATATTCTTTGTTATTTTATCTTCATAAATTCCTCTTCCAGTTTCTTCAACTGCCATTTTTGCAAGTTCCATATGATGTTCTAATCCTGCCATAGACATTGCTTTAACAATATTATTTACTTGCTCTTGGTCAAGTTTTAAGTATTCCTCAGATGCTTTTTTAGCTTTTTCTACTAAACTATCAATCATCTTTTTTACTTTGTTATCATCAGTAATTTCGTTTGACATAAATTCCCTCCTTTTATCTATTGTTTTATTGAATTATATTAATAAAAATTATAAAAGTCAAATAAATTTCATCGACCTTTTTTGCACTTTTTCAAAAAGAAAAGATATTTGATAAAAATCAAATATCTTTTCTTTTATTTTACATATTTATCTATGTTTGAATCTGTTAATTTAGTTTTTATTTCTTCAAAATTGTATTTATCATATTTCTTTTGATCTGCACTGTATTCACCATTCTCATCTGTTTCATAAGAATCTAGCTCTATAATTTCGCCATTTGAAATCTTATAATATGTTAATATACCAGTAGACATATTTTCTGATTTTATAATATTATTTGTAGAATCAACTGTTACCTCACAATAATCTACGCCAGCATGTTCTTTTGATGCTTTAACTTTTCCATCTTTGTAACTTACAATAACTGCTATAGAAGAATCCATAACCTGTGAACGTACAATATATTCAGGTTTATTATTTAATTTCATAAAATAATATGTATGATCTTCATCAGCACTAACATTTGTTTTTAACCAATTTTTATCTTTTAATGCTTTTTTTATTGCCTCATTTGCTTCATCAGTATTTTTTAAATCACTATCATTATTTGAATTGTTTTCTACAACATTTTCATTAGTGTTTGCGTTGTTTTCTGATTTTTGTGAATTTGATATTTGAGTTTTTAAATCATTTATCTCATTATTTGCTACATTTAATTTATCAAATAAGAAATAACCTCCATATCCAATTCCTGCCACTAATAATATTATAATTATTATTAAAATAATTTGTCCTGCTTTTTTCATTAGTTTTCCCCCTTCTTTTAAATTTGATAAAATCATACCATTAATTCATTTTTTAATCAACTATTTTTAAAAATTTTTCCAATACTATTTAAATTGAATACTTTCAATAAAATTGTTATATACCAACATATTATTATCTACAGATATTTCAGTATCTGAAAATATACTTACAATATATATTTTACCATTACTTTCGAACCAAAAATCTTTTTGCTTCATCCACTTAGAATCATTTAATACTGTATATGTTATTTGATATCCTTCAAAGTTTCCAATTTTTTCTTTACCTTTACTTATCTCTTTATGTTTTTCTGCATTTTTAACATCATACTTATAATTTTCATTATTGTTTGCAATTTTTTCTAAATCTGCACCATATTTTTCTTTTAATTTATTTGATTCATCTTCTGAGTATTCATATAATTGAATATTTATTAAATCACCATATGAATCATTTGTATACATATTTACTGATTTATCCTCTATGTCAACATTCCATTTACTTGGAACATTAAATATAACACTACCATTGCTCATACTTTCTGTTTTATCTAATTTATTTTTTTCGGCCTTGTTTTGACTTTGTTCAATACTTAAATCAAATTTTCCAACAAGTTCTTTTTCATTGTTTTCACCCAGCAAGTAAATATTAAAGATTATTTTTTTATTATCTGTGCTAAAGTTTGGAAATAATAATTTTTCATTTTTTATCCAATCATTCCTTGTATATGTATATTCTGATGATAATAAATCATTTCCAAGCTCATCCTTTACCTCAAATAAAAACTTCTCTTCTTCACTCCATCTTGGATCATTATACTCACTTGAAAGTGCACTTATATCTTTTTTAGGCTCTATTTTATTTTCATCTTTCACACCATTTTGATTAGCAAATATTGTTATATTCATTAATGTTGAAAACTCACTTGTTGAAATTGATGTAACATTCATTGATATTGGAGTATAATTAGTTTTTATCGCAATTCTATTTGTATCTTTTAAATTTTGTTCATCATAAAAACTTACCTTGTTTTCAACTTTATTATTTTTATCTAACTTCAAATCAAAATTCCATTCACCTTTAACTCCAGCTATCTCTGTAACTTTAATATTTAATTCAAAACTATTTAAATTTGATTCAAATTTTTCAATTGAATATAATGTTGAAATTACGTACGTGTTATCATTTCTTTCAAAGTTTTGCTTATCAACATCTATATGAATATTTTTATTTACCATAGTATCTACAACTATATTATCACTATTTTTTATAAAATTTAGCTCTTTATTAGATTGTATTTTATAATTTACTATTACTGCATTTTGATCAATTGCATATGTCTCTAATGTAACTGATATATCACTATTTAAAACTTCATCATTTACCGAAACAATACTATTATTATATTTATCTTCATTAATATTAAATAAACCAACTATCGATTTTCCAGTTATAGCTGCATATATTGTACCACTTGCTAATACAACCCCTGCAAATGAAGCTGCAATTGAAGCTACTTTTTTTGCTTTACTAGGTTTTAATTTTATAACATTATTTTTCTTTTCTTCTTTCTTAACAGTATTATTTATAAAATTATCAAACAAGTTATTTATATTATCAGGAACAGTTTCTGTCTTATTAAATAATTTTCTTATTTCATCATCATTATTATCATTTTTCATTTTAACACACTCCTTTCTTCTTTTCTAATATTTTCATTATTTCAGCTTTTGCTCTATGTAGTCTTGACTTAACTGTTCCTTTTGGCATCTCTAATATCTTTGCTATTTCATCTTGTTTAAAATCATTATAGTAATATAAAATTACAATTTCTTTTAAATCATTATCTAATTTATCTAAAATCATTTTCATTTCTATTCCTTCATCAAAATTAGATTTTTCTTGAATATTTTCAACATACTCAGATTCAAATGGAATTATCTTGCTTTTCTTTCGCAATATGTCATAACATTTATTAATTATAATTCTTGTCATCCATGTTTTAAAATATTTTTCTTCTTTTAAAGTTTCGATATTCTTATATGCTGTTTCTAACGCATCTTGTAATGCATCTTCAACATCATCTTCATTCTTTAATAAAGCTTTTGCTGTTTTATAAAAACTAATCCTATTATCATTAATTCCTTTTATAAAAACTTCATTTAAATTTTTTTTGGCCATTTTTTCTCTCCATTTTCTTTTGATTAACTTACTATTCTTCGAATAAATAACTTAACATTCTAATCCAATCAACTCCATATATGTATAATGTTTCTCCATTATAATTAGTACTATATACAGTTATTCTTTCTTTGTATTCATCCCAAGTTTCATTTTCATAATCCCAACCATCATCAATTCCAATCATTTCTCTTACCAAGTCGCTTGATGATACTGGATCTATTACTACCATTTGATAATATATATCGCCTAATAATTTTGCTTCACTATCTGATAATTTTTTTACATTAATTACATAATCATAGTCATCTTCTTCTGTATTATCTAATATATCAACATGCTCTTTTAATGTTGCAGTTTTATTTACTAAATCAACTTCTACATATTTATATCTAACACTATATCCACTGCTTACAGGAATATCAAAATTTTGCTCATATAATGTGAATTTATTTAAATTTCCCTCATTTGTATTTGAAAAATTTTCTTGGTATTCACATTCTTCTTCAGAATTTTCTTGATCATTTGCATCTGAAAAATTTTCTTGATATTCACATTCCTCTTCTTCTACATTGTCATCAGTAAAGTTTTCTTGATATTCACATTCCTCATTTTCAATTGGTTTTTCCTCTACTTTTTTATTATCTTTTACTACTGTTTTTTCTTCTTCATTATCTTTAGTTTCTATTTTATTATCAAGCTCTTCTTTTTCACTACTAGTAGCTACTTCATTACTAGTAGCTACAATTTGATTTTGCTCTGTAATTTTTCCCTCGTTTAAATCTTTTTTAACATTTGCTCCAAATATACTTGTTATGACTACTACAACAGTTCCTACTATACTAAAAATTATTTTTTGTTCCATAAAAATCAACATCCTTTCTTTATTTATTTAACTATTAGACGCACATAAATAAAAAAAGGTTCATTTTATTTTAATTTTTTTTAATTTTTTCAAAGAACAATATTATAATATCCTAATACATATTAAATATCAATAAGGTAAAAAGCAAAAAAGAACTACAATTTTTATAGTTCTACTTTTACTATTTAATTTTTTTAATTAGATTATATAACTCCATTCTCCTCTTCATGTATAAAGATGTCTGCATTTTTACATAGCATAAATATACCATAATTAAAACTAATCCCCAATTATGTGCATATAATACAAGTAAACTACATCCAAACAATAATATTGATAAACTTATAGTTGATACAACTTCTGTAATTTTATAGGCTTTTGCTCTTCCACAAAAAATACACAATGCGCTTTTTAATATTCTACCTCCATCTAGTGGATAAATTGGAATTAGGTTTATAATTGCTAATATCAAATTTATATACATTATATCAACTTTAAAGAAACATATCATTCCCAAAATAAAATTAATTAAAGGACCTGCTATGTATATTATTATTTTTTTTAGCTCTAGTATGTTTGATTTTAATATCTTTTTATTATAATCTACTATTGGATTTATAAATGATATTGAAAATCCTATTGGCTTAATTTCCAGTACTGATGGTTTAAACCCTAAACATACACCAGTAATTAGATGTGCCATTTCGTGTAAAAATGCAAATATCATTAGTAATATGTATAATTTTATCTGATTTGTTAGAAAAAATATTAATGCAAATATTAATATTTTTAAATCTACCTTTATTTGCATATCATCACTTATACTCCTTTTAATAATTCTATTTACAATTATAATTAAACTTTAAAACTGTACTAGATATTCTGGATTAACTGCTCTATTTTCCCTTCTAATTTCAAAATGCAAATGTGGTCCTGTTGCTTTTCCTGTTGACCCAACTTTTGCAATTTCCATTCCTTGATTTACTTTATCCCCCTCTTTTACAAGTAATTCACTACAATGAGCATATACAACAACTACATCATTATTTTGAATTTTTAAATGTATTCCGTAATCACCTTTTGAAGATGCTTCAATTACAGTTCCATCCATAGCTGATATAATACTTGTTCCAGTAGTTGCACCTAAGTCAATTCCTTTATGATTTGCAGAAACAATTTCTGTTGAATTTCTTGTTCCAAATCTCGATGTTACTACACTATTTTGTAATGGATTTATAATATTAAAATTTGTCTTTATGTATTCTGCATCACTTTTCATTTCATCATCTGCTGTAATAAAGTTAGCAGTTTTTTCTATAAAATCTTCTGTACTTCCACCTATCCCAAGTTCCATATTTTGATTACTTGATTGCTCTTGAACTTCAGTAACATTCTGATTTCCATCATCTGTATTTGAATTTTCATTTTGAGTTTGTTCACTACTTTTATCATCTTGATTTTGATTATTTTCACTATTTTGTGATTCCTGGTTTTGTTCACCTTCATTATTCTTATTTAATTTTTTATCTATATCCTCTAATTTTGCACATACATCTGTATATATTTTATTAAAATTCACATCATAATTTAATACACTATTAATATTTGAAATATATATTTTTATTTTCTCATTTGGAGAATTTTTCACATAGTATATTCCACAATATATTAACAAACAAACCAATATTTGAATAAACATTTTTTTAACTTTTGAAGTTGGTTCACTTTTTGTAAAATTATCACTTGATATTCGTAAATCTGTATTCCTGCGTCTTTCTAAAACATCCTCTGCTCTTCTAATACGCTCTTCATCACTAATCAATCTATCCATATTAATAGCATCATTCCTTATCTAAAAAGTATCTCACTATTAATATATGTTTAGTATTAAAATATAATGCTTACAATTAATAATAATCCTAAAATTGCACTTGTACATTTTAATCTTCTCAATTTTCTTTTTACACTTGTATTATCAGGCTCTGTTTCTTTTAAATAATCAGCTATTATCAATTCTGCTTCTTTAATTACAAATTTTTTGTCATCCTCAGTTCTTTCATTTATATTTTTAAATTTATTTGAATACTCATGTTTTTTTGCTTTTTTATTTTCTTTTAATATAATTATAGCCTCCTCAATTGTATTAGATGGTACATCCTTTATTCTTATAATATTTCTCATATTTTCCATACCTATATACCTCCTAAAATTTATATATAGATATTTTTTCCATATTTTGTATTGTTATTCAAAAGTTTTTATAATTCCATCAGAAATTTTTTTTGACAAGTCCATTATTTTTGATAATGAAATATTTTGCAAACATCTAAAATTAAGTTCATTATCATTGTAATCTTTACCAACAACTACTTTTATTCCTATATCGCCTATTTTTTTCTTACTTTTATTAAGACCTCTTCCTATTATAATTCCATCATCTGCAATATATATGTTTCCAATTTCACTTTCTGCAGACAGAGCTGCATCTATTGCTACAACATATGGATTTTTATATTTTAATTTTATTTCTCTCATTTTTTGACTCATATTACTAAATGTTAAATTTTCATTTAGGTCTCCATATACATTAAAATTTTTATCTACGCCTTTTAATAAAGACCCTGTAATTGGTCCTATGCAATCTCCAATAACTCTATCTGTACCTATACAACAGAAAACTATGTTATTGTCTTTATTCTGCGTGATTTTTGATTTTAGTTTTTTTATAAAATTTATATAATTTTCATCCTCTTTCAAAATTTTCCTCCATATCAATTCTTTATATTAAGAATATGTAGAAAAATTTATTTATATTCATTCAAAAAAAATAAAAGAGCTTTCAAAATTATACAAATAGGCATACTACCTAATAATTATAATTTTGTGCTCTTTTTAAATTTAAATATTATTATTGATTTTTAAATAAAAAACAATTTTCGTCATGAGAATAAATTACACCTATTGCCTGCAAATACGAGTATATTATTGTTGATCCAACAAATTTCATTCCTCTTTTTTGCAAATCTTTTGAAATTTTATCTGATAATTCAGATGTTGTTTTATTAACTTCATATATTGTTTTATCTTGAGTAAATTGTTTTAAATAATTGTGAAATGTTCCATATTCTGTTTGTATATTTTTAAATATTTTAGCATTAATTATACTAGCGTTAATTTTTAATTTATTTCTTACTATTTTTTCGTTTAATAATAATTCATTTATTTTTTTGCTATCATAATTACATATTTTATCAATATCAAAATTATCATATGCTTTTTCAAAATCCGCTCTTTTATTTAATATACACTCCCACGAAAGTCCTGCTTGAAATGATTCTAATATTAACATTTCAAATAAATATTTTTCATTAAAATTAGGTTTACACCATTCTTCATCATGATATTTTATATATAGTGGATTTTTTAAATTACACCATTTACATCTACTCATAAAGTGTTCCCCCTTCTTATTCTAGAAAGTCTTTTCAATGTTTTGGTATATCTATCTAATTGTATTTTACCGTTATTATCACATTTTTTACATACTTTCAACGAGTTTTATCACATTTTTTACATTGTTTTTTGTCAAAATATCACATTTTTCACATTCGTAGTAATTTTTCTAACAGAACCATCTTATAGAGCCGTCCCCTTTGTTGGTACAGAAAACTTGCTCATATCATTTTTTTCTAATTTTAAAAGACTAATTTTATTATTAATTCCTCCACCATATCCAGTTAAAGATCCGTTAGTTCCAACTACTCTATGACAAGGAATTATTATGCAAATTGGATTCCAACCAACAGCTCCACCTACAGCTTGTGCAGACATTCTTTTAATATATTTTTCTTTTGCAATTTCTTTTGCTATATCGTTATATGTAACCACTTTTCCATATGGAATTGAATTCATTATATTTATTACACTTGCTCTAAATGGTGTTAGATTATTTATTTTATATTTTGGTATAAAATCAGGATTTTTTCCTGAAAAATATATGTCTAACCATCTTGATGTTTCTTTAAATATTTCTAATTTTTTTTCATCACAATTCAATGAATGTTTATTTTCATCCCTTGACCCCTCAAACCAAAGACCTGTGATATATTCCCCATCACTATTCATATGTATTGTAGAAAATCCTGATGGAGTTTCATATTTCCATTTGTATGGCATTAAATTTGTTCCTCTTTATATTATAATTCAATTTATCTAACAATAAATTACGAAAGATAAAATAATATTGTCCATCAATATTACGCTCTTTAATATTTGATAATAATTTTATCAAATATAATAAAATCTTTCTATTTATCAATTTCATTTTCCTTTACTAAACTATATATTTTTAATAAAAATTTGTTGTAAAATCGGCAACTTTTTTATAATTATAAGTGAAAAATATTTTTGATAAAGTTTATAACTTTGTGATAAAAACTTTCTTTTTTTACTACAACTAATGATTTTTCATCTTTTATTTGTTCCTTATTTATCTCTTCATTATTGTATTTACTATTTTTAAACAAGTTTTCCGGATTAAATTTTTCTTCAATTAATAGCCTATCATTCTTTTTTAGTTCACATCTTTTTTTATCATCCACCAAAAAATCCCTATATATTACTGAAAGCATTACTTTTGTATCGTATATAATATTCCAATTGCTTATATTTTGATTATAATCAATATTTACACTATAATTTAAGTTTCTATTTTCTTTTATTATCTTAATAAATCTTTTTGGAATCTTACTTCTTAATTTTTCATCCATATGACAAATGATATCATATACTTCTGTAAATACATTGTTAATTGTATTTATTTTTATATTATCTTTCATCTCTATCTTTATCACCTTTATTTTCTTTTGATTTATTTATAATATTTAAAATATCTCTTCCTACACGTCCATAATCTTTTTTTATTTCTTCATCTTTTTTTCTTCTTTCTTCTGTGTTATCTACTTTTTTCTTCATTATTTCTTGCCACCTCCTTTCCTTGCTCTTTACTTAGAGCTTTATAAAATGATTTAAAATTTTTAACCATTCCTTCTCTTTCTTCTGGCTTTGTCTCAGCAAAACACTGCTCAAATTCATTTATTGTTACTGTTGGTTCATTATTATTTTTTTCACTATATTCTTGTATATAACTAATATCTATATCACTTGAAAAAGAATAATTTCTTACTCGGTTATTTCTAATTTTCTGACAAATTAACTCTGCTTTTTCTCGAGATGGACTATTGTTAAAATCTTCTATCATATCACCAACTAATCTACTTTCAGTTTCCAAACATTTATCTTCGTCTATAATTACTATTGGCAATTTTTTTCCTGTTGCTTCGCAGAATTGCTCCGAAGCCATTTGTGCTTTATCTATATTAGAAATTTCCCCATCTTTCCTAAATACAACTATATAATCAGGCTGTCTTTTTTCTCCACCTTGTATTCTTGTAAAATCCATTTCATTATATCCTACTGTCTCATTTATTTGCTGATCTGGCGATAAATATCTTTCACCATGTCCCGCATATGACACAAATTCAGCACCAGAAGAATATATATCACAACTACCTGAAAGTGTTAAACTCTCCTCTTTCATATCACTAAAACCATAGCATAGATGTGGCATAGGAGCTCTTCCCAACATATCCCTTCTTATATAATTTGCACAGAAGTGTTGTGAAGCCAGAGCAGGTCTATTCCAATCTTTACAAAAATTGTCAGGACTATTTACAATAAAGGGTGCTATTGATGTAATAATCATGTTAAAATTTGCAATATTACCATTTTCATCAATAGGTACTTCATATATATTATCACCTAAATTTTCGCATTTTTGAGCTTGATCTATTGTAAATAATCCCTTATTATATAATTTTCCATATTCATTTTTTAAATTTCTTTCCATTGCAATGCTGTTAACATTTTTAACCGGTTCAACATTTTTAAATATACTATTAAGAATCTCAGTGTCCTCAATAGATAATACCTCGACTACGGATTTTATATAATATTGTAAGTCTTCATCTTCTATATAATCTATGCCATCAGCATATTTCTCTATTAATTGTACAATTTCCGACTTCGGTTGTCCAAATTTTGAAATACATATAGCATTTATTTTATCGTCTATATCTCCACTTTTAAACATCTCAATACATTTCTTCTGTTTTATGCTTTCAAAATTTTTCACATCTTCAATACATTCAATTTCTAAATAATTCTCATGTAGTAGGACTGTCGTTAGGTCTTCAATATCTTCGCTCTGCATTTCATCAATATTATCAATTGTTTCAAGTAATTTAGTATATGTACCAATATTGTCTAATATTCTTTTACACAAAGGTGTCCAATCTTCACTCTCATAAAGATCTAGACATCTTCCTAATAATTTTAGTTCTTTCTCATTTAAAGTTAATATGTCATCTACTCGTTCGGGATAGCAAGATATTTGATTTATTCTATTTTCTCCTAATATTTGTAAATATTTATTATCTAATATTTCAAATTTTGTTTTTATTATATCATTATTCTTTTCATACATTCTTTCAATAATCTGTTTTTTTTCAGTTCTATTTTCTCTTTCTAAAATATAATCTAAATTCTTATATAAAAAATCAACATCTTCTATAATTGTATGATCAAACCCCAAGTCATAAAGCCAATGAATATTGTTCTCATTCAAATTATCATTGACTAATTTCAAAACAAATTCTGATGTCCAACCTAATTCTGCTACTTTTTCTTTTGTTAGAATTTCATCTATTTTTCCTGTTGTTTTTATTAAATCACAAATTTCATACGAACTCAATCCCAATTTTGCCATTTTTTCTTTTGTTAGATATTCATCTATTTTTCCTGTTGCTTTTATTAATCTAGAAATTTCAGACGAACGCAATCCCAATTCAAGTTTCTTATGTTCAGTTAAATAATTATCTATTTTTCCCGTTTCTTCTATTAATTCACAAATAGATTCAAAATTCAATCCCAATTCTGTTTTCTTTTCTTTGGTCAGATATTTATCTATTTCTCCTGTTGATTTTATTAAATCATTAATAGTTTTTGAATTCAATCCCAATTGTTGTACTTTATCTCCTGTTAAATAGTCTGCTATTTTTCCTGTTTTTTTTATTAATATACCAATAGAGTATGAATCCAATCCCAATTGTTGTACTTTGCCTTCTGTTAGATACTCTTCTATTTCCCCTGTTGCTTCTATTAATTCACGAATATCAATTTGATTCAATCTAAATTCATTTATTCTATTTGGGGTTAAATATTTTTTTATTATTTCTGTTTTTCCTGTTGCTTTTATTAGATTATACATATTTATTGAATTCAATCCCAATTCTTGCATCTTATTTCCTGTTAAATAGTCTTCTATTTTTCCTGTTTCCTCTATTAATTCTATAATTTGATTTGAATCCAATCCAAATTCTTCTCTCTTCTCTTTTGTTAAATATTTTTTTATGTTCCCCGTTTTCTTTATTAGACTGAAAATTTGATTTGGATTCAAGCCCCATTTCTTCACATCTCCTGTTGTTAGATATTTTTCTATGTTTCCTGTTTCCTCTATTAACTCATAAATTTGATCTGAATCCAATCCTAATTCTTCTATTTTATCATCTGTTAAATATTCTCCTATATCTCCTGTGGCTTTTATAAATAATGTATATATACTACCTTCCCAGTTATTTTTTCCATTGATTAAAGTTTTAATTTCATTTTTTTCCAACAGTGCAGCTTCAAAATATGACATAATATCGGGATCATATTCACCGCTAAAAATTGCTTCTTTCATTTTTTCTTTTTGATTTGGTTTAATATGAATATTATTTTTTATCCATCTTATTAAACTCAAATCATCTTCAGGTTCTTCACCCTCACTAATTTCTTCTAAATACTCTTCTATTTTACCAGTTTTTATCATATCTAATAATTCATCTACATCCATCTCATGCATCATTTGTACCTCCAACAAAAGTATAGTTATATAATCTATAAAAATTATAACAAACTTTTAATCACTCATCAAGTACATTTTTTCAATTGTTTTAGACCTATTTTTGCCTTCTTTAATATTGTTATTACAATTAAATCTGATACCTTCATAATATCAAAAATAAAAAGAGATTTAAATTTTCAATAATTTAAATCTCTTTTTATTTTTATCCTTCTATTTGTTTTCTTACTTCTTCAGCAAAGTTTTCTTCTACTTTTTCGATTCCTTCACCTTTTTCTAATCTTGCAAATCTGTTTATTTTTGCATTTTTTTCTTTTAATAATTGAGAAACTTTGATGCTTGGATCTTTTACGAATTCTTGATCTACTAAGCAGATTTCTCCGTAGAATTTTCCAATTCTTCCTTGAACCATTTTTTCAGCTATTTCTGCTGGTTTTCCTTCATTCATTGCTTGAACTTTTAATATTTCCATTTCTTTGTCAACTCTTTCAGCTGGAACTGAATCTCTGTCTAAGAATTCAGGTTTTGCAGCTGCTATTTGCATACAAATATCTTTTGCAAGTTCAGGTGTAGCATTTTCCATATCAACTAATACACCAATTTTTCCATCTCCATGGATATATTTTTCAACTGTTCCAGTTGTTTCAAATCTTTCAAATCTTCTTATTGTCATGTTTTCTCCAATTGTTGCTATTTTGTTTGTTAAAACTTCTTGAACAGTTTTTTCTGGATCTGAAATAGATTTTTCAGCTAATAAATCTTCTACTGTTGCTGGTGCATTTACAGCTATTTGTTTAGCTATATCTGCAACAAATGATTTGAATTCTGCATTTGAAGAAACGAAGTCTGTTTCTGCATTAACTTCAACAACTGCTCCTACTTTTCCATCTTCTGATATATATGCATCTACTAATCCTTCTGCAGCAACTCTGTCAGATTTTTTAGCAGCTTTTGCTATTCCTCTTTCACGTAATAATTCGATAGCTTTTTCCATATCTCCATCTGCTTCTGTTAAAACTTTTTTGCAGTCCATCATACCTGCACCTGTTTTTTCTCTTAATTCTTTTACTTGGCTTGCTGTTACCATTGTAATACCCCTTTCTAAATGTTATTTTTGGAATTACAGTGCTTGTTTTTAGCTACTGTAAAAAAATAAGCTCCCACAATATTTTATAATGTAGGAGCAAATATATATCCGCCCTAGCAATTAGGACTGTATTTACTTAATTATTCAGCTGATTCAGTATTTGATTCTGCAGCTACAACTTCTTCAATTGAAGGAGCTTCTGAAACTTCTTCGAAGTTTGTTTCTGTAGTATCTTCTGATTCACCTTGATGTCCTTCAATGATTGCATTTGCCATTACATCTGCAATTAATTTTACAGCACGTATAGCGTCATCATTTCCAGGTATTGCATAATCAACATCCTCTGGGTTACAGTTTGTATCAACTAAACCTACAACTGGAATGTTTAATTTTCTAGCTTCTAATATAGCTATTCTTTCTTTTTTAGGATCTACTACAAATAATACTCCAGGAATTTCTGTCATATCTTTAATTCCACCAAGATTTTTTTGTAATTTGTCCATTTCTTTTTTAAGTAATATTACTTCTTTTTTAGGTAATACATCAAATGTACCATCTTCTTGCATTGTTTCTAATTCGTTAAGTCTTTCAACTCTTTTTCTTATTGTACCAAAGTTTGTTAGCATTCCTCCTAACCATCTTTGATTTACATAGTACATTCCGCTCTTTTCTGCAGCTTCTTTCATACATTCTTGAGCTTGTTTTTTTGTTCCTACAAAAAGAACTTTCTTTCCTTCTTCTGCTTGACTTCTCATAAAGTCATAAGCTTCATCAATTTTCTTTGATGTTTTTTGTAAATCGATAATATGGATTCCGTTTCTAGCTTGGAATATATATTCAGCCATTTTTGGATCCCATCTTCTAGTTTGATGTCCAAAGTGAACACCAGCTTCTAGTAATTGTTTCATTGCAACTACTGCCATTTTAATTTCCTCCTTTTTGTTTTTACCTCCATAAAAGTTCAAACATTATAAAAAACTTATAGTTTTATAAGCACATTTTTATAACTAGTTTTATGTGTGTATTTTTAACGAAATTATTATACCAGCATTTTCCGTAAAAAGCAAGTGTTTTCACAAATTATTTTCTACTATAACAATCAAAAAATGTTTTTAATTCCTAATTGTAAATAAAAAATATATATGATATCCTATATATATAATCTACGAAAGGAAAAATTGTAAAATGAACTTTTATAATATGAATAAATCATTGGGACTTGCCCAAGATATTGATATTGATAAGGAAGCTTATTATTCAACAAACATCTTTATATTAAGTGATAATTCACAGATTTTAACTCAAAATTTTATGCTTCCTAATATTTCTAGAAAATTAGGATCTTACATTATTTTAGATCATAATAATGAAATGTATAATCTTACGCAAAATGTATTTAGCTCTTATGGATATAGTATTGAAAAACTTGATCTTGAAACATCATACAATTCATTTTCGTCTACTGAAAACGAGAATGATATTATTAATTTTTCTAATTCTATTTTAAAAAATAGCGCTTATCTTAGAAAACTTTTAAATACTAAATATAAAGGAAATAATGATTTCTACAAAAAAATAGAATTAATATTACGTTTAATTTTAATATATATGATGGATAAAGCATCTTATGAAAAAAGAAATTTTAATTTTTTAAAGAAAATAGTGCTAAAACTACATCAAAATGATTTAGCATATTTTAAGAAAATATTTAGTAATATTAGTGTTTCTTTAGAAACAAATACCAGTATTTACTTCTTAGATTATCTAACGGAAGATTATTACAACGAACTAATATCAGCTCTCGCAAAATTAGTATCTGATTATCCGGAAAGCAATGCCAGCCAAAATACAGCTTTATCAAAAGTTGAAGATTTTTATAATGAAAATAAATTAGCAGTATTATTCATAGATACATCAGATAGATCAGTTGAAAACTCAATGTTTTGTAGTAAATTGGAAGATTACTTAAAAAATGCTAATGATTCTAGAACTATTCCAATTTTTTTAACTTATGTTTCATTAGAAAACGTAGGATATATTAATAATTTATCAATCATAGCAAGATATTTTAGAAATCCAAATATCCTACATATAGTTAATTTTAGTAGTGTAGCAAAGATAATAAATTTATATAAAAAATCTTTACAAGATATCTTTAATGATATCCCATATGGTATTATTTTTTCAACAGCAAATGAAAAGAATATAAAATATATGCCAAAATTGCTAATGAATCCTGCTATATCTGAAATGATGAATCAAATATTAGTTAATAATAAATACTGTATTGTTTATAGAAAAAAAACTAAAACTACATTAGAACCTATAATGTCAGAAACAGAACAGATTACAAATCAAGATACATCTCCACAAAATTCATCTCAAAGTTTTTCAAACACACAATTAGATTCTGTTGAAACTGAAGATGAATTACTTGCACTACTAAAACATGATATAGACTCTGAAAAAGATTCATTAAAGAAAAAACACTTCACTGAATTATATAACTTTTTTTCAAGAGCATAAAAAGGATGCTAAACATAGCATCCTTTTTTTACATCATCATACAATATATACAACTTAAGATTAATTGAATAATTACTATTATGTTTGTAATTTTAAAGATTTTTTCAATTTTTGCTCTTTGTTGTATAGTATTATAAAACTTCCCAATTTGAACCTCATTTAATTTCATATACCCTTCTATATCATCAATGTACACTGACTTTCCACTGCTTTTGCTATAATGCGAATACTTTTTTTTAGGTGCTATATTTTTATATAATCCATTGGATATAATTCCACCTATAATATTTCCAATTCCAATAGTAATAACATAAAAAACAACTATATATGAATATTTACTACTATTCATCATCTTTTTTATAGCATCCGGTAAATTGTTTGAAAAAATTATCATAGCCAACATAGTCACATATGCACATATAAATCCAATTACTAGTGATAAAGATTCCACGCGTAAGAATTTTCTTTTGATTGTTTTATCATAACGATTTGGGCAGTTTTCTAATATTTTTAAAATATCTGACTTATATTTATAAATTTCTTCCTCATATTCTGATCCCTCAAAAGAATATGAAATCTTATCCTCATTAAAATATAAATATATAGCGATTCTTCTACTTTCACTATTTGAAAGTAACTCATTATTATTTTTTTTATTTGAATAAGATGATGTTAAAAATATAATATCAATTTCCTTTATGTTAAATTTATCAATTGTTTTTAATTGTTCTTTAAACCACTCAAAATCATCTTTTTTTAGCTCTTCGCCTGAATGCAAAACAATTTTGTAATTTAAATTATTTTGAACACCTCGAAATATATCTACTTTATGCTTTCTATAATATTTTAATTTCTCATTATATGCATATAATTTGCCATAATGCTCTTTTTCTACTTCTAAATATTCTGCTATTTTTAGAATAGTTTCTATAGAAATTATTTTATTATTAATTGCATCAAAATTCATTTTAATCTCCTTAATTAAATTACTCTTTTGTAATTTGTATTAAATTTCACAGTCCATAATTTTCTAAAATTTTTTTCCTAATCAGCTACCTTACTTTGTGCTAATTTCATTGATAATAGCTTACTTATACCATTTTCTTCCATTGTAACACCATATACTGTATCTGCAGCTTCCATTGTTCCTTTTCTATGTGTTATTACTAAAAATTGTGTATCAGAGCAGAATTTTTTCAAATATTCTGCATATCTATAAACATTAACATCATCAAGAGCTGCTTCAATTTCGTCTAATATACAGAATGGTGCTGGGTTTATTTTTAATATTGCAAATAATAAAGCTATTGCTGTAAAAGCTTTTTCTCCTCCTGATAATAACATCATATTTTGTAATTTTTTACCAGTTGGTTGTGCTTTTATATCAATTCCACATTCCAATACATTATCTTCATCTTCTAATATTAACTCTGCTTTTCCGCCTCCAAATAATTCAACAAAGACCTCATTAAAGTTTTTGTTTATTAGTTTGAACTTTTCAACAAATTGTTTTTTCATTGTATCTGTTATTTCAGAAATCATTTTTCTAAGTTTAGATATTGTATTTTCTAAATCCAATCTTTGTTCGCACATGAAATCATAACGCTCTTTTGTTTTTTTGTATTCTTCAATTGAATCTACATTAATACTTCCTAAGTCTTTAATTTCTGCTCTTATGTCATTAACTTCTTTTTGTGTAGTTTGAACATTTTCAACTTTCTTATAGTCAGTTGCATTATTTGGTGTTAATTCATATTCTTCCCACAAATTATTAACAACTAAATCTATATCTTGTTCCAATTTTGTCTTTTTAACATCTATTTTTACTAAATTTCCTTTTAAGTCTTCTAATAAATTAAATTGATCTGTAATATCTTTCTCAATTTTATTTAGCTCTTCATTCTTATTAGCTCTATCTAATTTTAATTGCTCTATTTTTTCAGTACTTGTTGATACACTATTTTTTATTTCTATAATTTGATTTTTTAATGATTCAATTTTCTCTTTTAGCTCAATATCTTCTCGTTTTAAATCTTCTATTTGGTCATTTTTTACAGTAATTGCATTATTATAATTTTCAATATCTTTATCTATTCTTTCAATAATTTCATCAATTGAAGATCCACTTTCATCAAATGAAGATACAGATATTTTTAAATTTGTTATATCAAAATTTAAATCATCAATATATTTTTGATTTTCACTATTGGCCTCAGCAAATTCTTTAATTACAATAGACAATTCATTAATTTCTTTTTCTAAATCTTCTACTGAATTTTGAATATTTTGCTTTTGATTTTTAATATCTGCTTTTTGGTTTTCAATTTTTTCGTTTTCATTTCTTAATTTACTAAGTGTATTTTCTAATCTTAAACTTTGCTCTTCCACAGATAACATTTTTTGTTTTTCTGTTGCATATACAATATTTATCTGTTGAATTTTTTCATCTAATTCTTTTGAATCTTCAACAAACTCTGAAATAGATTCTTCATAATCTTGTTTACTTCTCTTTGTTTCACTTATTTTATTTTGCAATACTTCTATTTCTTTTGCTAAATTTTCTATTTCTCTACCTCTACCTAAGATATTTACAGTTTTTTGAGCAACTGAACCACCAGTAATTGCTCCTGATGCATTTATTATATCTCCCTGAATAGTAACAATTCTAAATCCATATTTATTTTCTTTTGCAAGAGCTATACCAGTATCCATATTATCAACAATTACAGTTCTTCCCAATAAATTATAAACTATTTGAGTATATTTTTTGTCAAATTTAACAAGATCTGCTGCCACACCAATTACACCTGGAAATTTTCCTTTTATTTTATCAATTTTACTACCTTTAATTGAAGTTATCGGTAAAAAAGATGCTCTTCCCATATTATTTGCTCTTAAGTGATTTACTAATTTTTTTGCAACTTCTTCATTGTCTGTAACAATATTTTGTAGCATTCCACCTAAAGTCATTTCAATTGCAGTTTCATATTTTTTATCAACAGAAATTAAATTTGCTATAATTCCATGTACACCTTTATTTAAATCTGCATTTTTATCACAATCTGTTAATAATAATTTAACAGCTTTCGCATATCCTTCTTTTTCTTTTTCAGTTTCAATTAAGAATTTTTGTCTAGAATCTTTCATTCTAAGCTCATAAGACATTTTGTCAATTTGCTCATTAAATTCTTTTATTTTATTTTCAATTTTCTCTTTTTTATTGGAATTTTCCTCTAATTCTTTAGTAGCACTATTTTTTTCAGATTCAATTTTTTGGAACTCTTTTGACATATCTTGTTTTTGTGTTCTAGTTCTATCAAGCTCTGATACAGTCTCTTGTATTTCTGTTTTTATGCTTTTTTGTCTTTTTTCAATATTTTCGAAATTAGCATCTAAAGAACTTATTTCTATGTTTTTTTCATATTTTAAATCAGTATTTTTTTCTATTACTTGCTTTTTAGCTTCAATTTCAAGCTCTTTAGTAGATAGTCCTTTTGTAAGTTTGCTTAATTCAGCTTCCTTTTCTTCAAGCTCTTTTTCAAATTTTTCTTTATTAGAAAATAAAGAATCCTTTTTTTGCTTTTTGGTATCCTTTTCTTCTTGTAAATCTTTTATTTTTTGTTTTGAATCTTCAATTTCTGATAAAAGCCTTTCATTATTCTCTTTATTATGTAATATCTTTTCATTTGAAATTCCTATTTCAGAATTAATTTTTTCTATTTGATTTGTACTTTCAAATCCAATATTTTGGCACTTTTCTATTTCTTCAATTAATTCATCTATTTGTTTTTTCAATGTGCCTTTTTTATTTTGAATATTATTTAATTTTTCTTCTTCATCACTTTTTTGATTTTCTAATATTTTTAAATCTTCAACAACTTGCTCAAGTTTTTCTTTATATGTTTCGATATTATGAATAAATAATCCAACTTCAATATCTTTTAAAGATTCATGTAGCTCTAAAAATCTTTTTGCTTTTTCTGATTGAATTCTAAGAGGATCAAGTCCTGCTTCAATTTCAGATAAGATATCATTTATTCTTAATAAATTTAATTTAGTTTGCTCCAATTTTTTTTCAGATTCTGATTTTCTTGCTCTATATTTTACAATACCAGCAGCCTCTTCAAAAATATGTCTTCTATCTTCTGATTTATTACTTAAAATTTCATCAATCTTACCTTGACCTATTATAGAATAGCCATCTTTACCTATACCAGTATCCATAAATAGCTCTAAAATATCTTTTAATCTACATGGTGTTTTATTTATAAAGTATCCAGTTTCACCACTTCTATATATCTTTCTTGTGACAATGACCTCTGCATATTCCACAGGTAACTCACCATCTGTATTATCTATAACAATAGATGCTTCTGCAAATCCCAAAGATTTTCTATTTTGTGTTCCAGCAAAAATAATATCTTCTGATTTCGCACCTCTTAATGATTTCATACTTTGTTCACCAAGAACCCATCTAATACTATCTGAAATATTACTTTTTCCAGATCCATTCGGTCCAATTACAGCGGTAATTCCTGGTTTAAATTCTAAAACTGTTTTATCTGCAAAAGATTTAAATCCTTGCAACTCTAATCTCTTTAAGTACATCTTCTTTCACCTTTCATATGTTGATTTTCTTTGTATATCATATATTAAAATTTATAATTAATCAAGTAAAATTTAGGCTAATATGAGCTCTTTAATAAACAAAATACCTATAAAACTTCTATCGAAAAAAAAAGCAAGACACATAGTCCTGCTTTCCGAGCGTTATTTTTTATACGTTATGAACAAGAAAAAAAACAAAATTAAAATTGAAACTTTAATAATTGTTGATAAATTAACAATTCTCAAATACTTGTCGATTTCTTTTTGAGAATTAACATTATCAATTGGATGTTTTTCAACATCATAATTAGCAAAAACATACCAATATTTTTCATTATCACCTTTGTAAACTTTAATTTCATCCGCATTTTTCACATCAATTTTTTCGCAAAAAATTATTTCATTTTTAGCGTTGATTAATTGAGCTCTTTTATATTTACTTATAAAAGCAAATGATAAAATAATAAAAAATACTATGAAAAAAATTTTTAAACGTCTCCGCTTCAATATAATACGCTCTCCTTTCTACAAATTTAAAGTGCATTTAGCAATTTACATATATATTGTAACATGTTATTTACATAAAATCAATACCTTGCATTTTTCTATAAAATAAAGATACGAAAAAGTCTATTCATGTTTTATTTCTCTTTTCTATTATATACTTTCAATAAAATATTCCTGAATTACTTTTATTAATTCTTCTTTAACTTCTTCAATACTCATCCCTTCAATTTGAGCTCCTGCTAATGTTATATGTCCTCCGCCACCTAGTTTTTCTAGTATAACTTGAACATTTATATCACCTATTGATCTTCCACTGATAAATACTTTTCCTCCATTTTTTCCAATTACAAAAGAAGCACTTATATCGCTAATTGTTAACAAAGTATCAGCTGCTTTTGCACATATTATATTTGCATTTGCATCCTTCTTATCGTATGTTGCAATAGCAATACTATTATATACAACCTCTACATTTGAAACAATTGATGAAATTGTATTATATGTGTCCAAATCACTTTGGAACCATTTCTTTACTTTTATTATATCCACACCGCATCTTCTTAAATATGCAGCCGCATCAAATGTTCTTACGCCTGTTTTAAATGTAAAATTCTTTGTATCCATCATAATTCCTGCATATAAAGCCTCAACTTCAGTTGTTGATAATTTTATATCATTTTTTGAATATACAATAAGTTCTGTGACAAGCTCTGAGGCTGAAGATGCATATACTTCTTGAAGAGATAATATTGGATTTTCAATATATTCTGTGCTCATTCTATGATGGTCTATAACGACTATTTTATTTGTTTTCTCTAATAACTCAGGAACTTCTACATATGTCCTTCTATTAGTATCAACAACAATTACTAAAGAATTTGAATTTATTTTTTCTAAAGCAACTTCTTTACCTATAAAAACATCATCATATTCCTCAATTGTTCTTATATTTGCCATAAATTTGTCAAGGCTCATACCTGTAGTTTCATTTACGATAAAAGCATCTTTTTGTAATGATTTGGCCATTCTGTAAATGCCAAGTGCTGACCCCATACAATCAATATCACTATTACTATGACCCATTATAAGAATATTATCTGAATCTGTCATAATTTCTTCAAGCGCTTCTGCTACAGTTCTTGCTTTAACTCGTGTTCTTTTTTCTAACTCCTCTGTTCTTCCACCAAAGAAAACATATTTTCCATTTTCCCTTACTACAGCTTGGTCTCCACCGCGGCCTAAAGCTATATCAATTCCTGCTCTAGCATTCTTATATTTTTTATAATTATTTTCGCCTTCACTAGACATTGATATACTTAAGGTTGCTTGAACTTTTTCTGGAATATTGATTCCTTTTATAGTATCAAGAATAGTAAACTTTTCTTCTTCTAATTTTTTTAAATTTTGCTCTTCACATACTAACACAAATGTATCTCTTTCCGATTTTATAACAATTCCTTTAAACTCATTAGTCCAATCATATATATTCTTTTCTATTTTAGCTAAAATCTGGCTTTGATCTTCACCATCTATTCTTTGCATCGTTTCCTCATAATTATCAATTTTTATAACTCCAATACATACCTTTGTGGATTCAATTCTTTCTATTAATCTTTCCTTTTCTGTTTCATCAAGAAAATATAGTGTTGCCATATAATTTTTCTCTTCTTTTTTGTCATTTGATTTTGTTTTAATATATTCACCAATTACTTTATATCTTCTCTTTTCAATAACTATATTAGTAATAATTTTATTATCTTTAATTTTTTCATTATTCTCAATTTCAAGTTTTATATCTTTTAATAATTTTGTTAAATATTTATTTATATCACAATTATTAAACTCTTGAACAAACTTTGCATTTTTCCAAATAATGTTACCATTGGTTTCTGCCATTAACAATGGAAATGGTGAGTTAATTAATGATCTTTTTGATACTTTATCAACATTAAAGTTTAGTTCCTTAATACGTTCAGATAATTCAGCCTTACGCTTATTATCTGTCCATAATGTATACACCACAATTATTGCATAAATAATTATAGATGGTATTATACATATAGGTTTTAACATACATATTAATAAAAGCAATATAGCAATTATCACTAAATAAACTTTAGTTTTTGATACTAATGCATCAAAAAATTTCATATTATTATTCGACATCTATATTATACTCCTTTTCTTTTATCCTCAGATACGGACTATTTTAAGCTATTCTGATTGATTTGTCAATTTATTTAGCTCTGCCTTTTTTTGGTATTTATATTCTACCCAATCTGTAATCAGTAACTTAATAACTGCAGAAATAGGAACTGCTAAAAACATTCCAAGTATACCAAAATATGCTCCTCCCACGGTTACGGAAAATATAACAAGTAATGGGCTTATTTCTAGCGATTCTCCAACTATTTTTGGATTTATAAAGTTAGCATCTATTTGTTGTAATATAATAACAACAATTGCCATTTCGATTGCTTGTGATATGCCACCAGTAAGTATTGTTAATATTACAGAAATAGTAACTGCTATTATCGCACCAAAATATGGAATTAAATTAAATAACCCAATAAACAATCCTAACATAACAGCATATTTAATATGCATTATTGACATTGCAACAGACGTTAAAATTGCGACAACAATTGCATCCAAAAATTGACTAGAAAGAAATTTACAAAAAATTTCATTTGTTCTATGAAAATATTTTCCTATATTTTTATACGATTGATTATTAAAAAATGCACCTACAAATTTTTTTATAAAGTCAATAATTTTCTTTCTATCAAGTAATATATACAAAGACACAACTAAAGAAACAAACATATCAAATATTCCAGATGCAAAACTAATTACACCTTGGGCATATTGTCCAATCATATTTAAATTTATATAGTCTTCAATTTTGAATCCATTAAATTGATTTATAACATTCATAAATCTTTCGCTTTTGAATATAGAATCTTCTGGTAATGCCATTATGCTTTCTTTAATACTTATGTAATATGACTGAAAATTGTTTACTAAGTCCTGGAAGCTTGATGTAATTGCAGGTACCAAAAATCTAATTCCTATTATAATCAATAATATAAACAATATGTATACTGTAAAAATGCTTAAAGGTCTTGCACGTTTTTTTATAATCTTTACTTTTCCATAAATCTGTTCAAATTTTCTGGATGGTATATATAAAATATATGCAATTATTATTCCCACTATAAATGGTGATAATACAGAAAACAGGTTCGAAAACCACATTTTTATATCTGCAAAAGAATCTAAAATTTTATATACTAATATAAGTGCAAGGGCAAATGAAAACCAATACATCCATTTACTTATAATTTTTTTATCTTTTTTCATACTATTTTTTTCCTTTCGTTTAATATCTTTATAATTATATCATATATTGTATTAAATTTCCATATTATGTTAAATAATTACATCATTATTTGACAAAAAAATATGTAGATAAAAATTATCTACATATTTTTTCTTTATATAATATAAACTATATATTTTTAAAACTCATATATATAACATTCTAAATTTCTTCTTCCAAAACTTGTGCACTCTGAATATGATGACATATAGACATCTAGTTTATTATTTGTAATTGCTCCACCTCTATCTTGGACTACAAACCATCCACCATTTGGTTGATTTGCAAAATATGGTATATATATAATTGTACCTATTGCATAGCCTTTTCCAGCTGCTACAGTATACCATGGGCTTGCTGTTGCTCCGCAAGATGTTTTTGTATTTCCTCCACAAGATGCTGCGCAATATGCTGATGTATTTAATGTTGTTACTTTTGGTGTTAATCCCTCTACTTTTGATGCAAGTGATGAATTACTATTTGATATACTAGGCTTAGCTTGATTTTCAACATTTGCTGTTGATGTACTTATTGTTGAAGAGCTTCTTGATGTAGCTGTTGCAATTTTTTTATTTTTTATTTCTTTAATACAATTTACTGGATTTTGAATAACCTCTTCTGATATTTGAGCCTTTTCTGTTTCCTGTCCATTTAAATATTTTACCTTATATGTTGCTTCTTTTGTTCCATCTACACCGTTTTGAACGATTTTTTCTTCTTTTGGTCCATCTCCAGTTGATAAATCTTTTGTTTCTGTTTCATATGCTATAGTAACTTGTTCTTTTATTATTTTTTCTGTTACAGAATCATAACTAGATAATACTTTTTCCATAGATAATTCTTCTGATGTTTCATCCGTATTATTGTTTTCTGAAGTGCTATTATCCTTTGTTATTTTTATTGTTTTATTATCAGAAATTTCTTCATCTGTTCCTGGTATTATTTTTTCACTTGGCAGTACTATTATATGATTTTCATCTAGAATTTCTGACACTTTTGTTTTTGATGTTAGCACATCCATTTCATACCCATTTGAAAGTATAATCTTTACATTATTTAGTTTTGAACTTGCTGCCATAACTCCTATTCCCATAATGAATAATAAAATTATGCTAATTGATATAACCTTTTTTAAGGATATCGAAGCTTTATCATCTTTCTTCATAAGAATTTCGTTCCCTCCTTTTTTAGCAACATGCTTATTATAGCATTTTTTATATTATTTGTCAAATTTTCTGTCTATTAGATTACTACTTGTCTTTTATTAAATTATTATATTATATATTTTATTCCAAATTTGTAAATATATTCCTATTTAATGCCAAATACTTTTAATGCATTTTCATATGTTGCTTTAGCTACCTCTTCTATAGTAATATTCTTAATTTCAGATATTTTTTGTGCTATATATATTATATTTCTTGAGTCATTTCTTTTACCTCGATGAGGCTCTGGTGACAAATATGGACTATCAGTTTCAATTAATATCTTTTCCATTGGAATTTTTTCAATTATTTCATTTACATTTTTTGAATTTTTAAATGTTATTGGACCTGCAAATGAAGTATAAAATCCTTTATTTAATCCTGCTTTTATTAAATCCTTGTTTAATGGACAACAATGAAAAATTCCTGGCTTTTCGAATTTTGTATTTTTAATTATTTCAATTGTATCCATAATAGCATCTCTAGTATGAATTACTATTGGTATATTTAATTTATTGGCTATTTCTATTTGCCTTGCAAAAGCAAATTTTTGAAGTATTTTATTCTCCTTATTCCAATAATAATCTAACCCAATTTCACCAATTGCTAAAACTTTTGGGTTTGAACTTGCAAGTGATTCTATTTCAATTAACTGGCTTTCAAGCTCCTGTTTAGAGCTTGGTATATCATTTGGTGATATTCCTGATGTAGTATATATAAAATCATATTTATCTGCTAATTTTATTCCAATTTTTGATGATTCTAAATCATATCCAGCGCTAATAAACTTTGTTATTCCACATTCATAGATTTCCTGAATAACTTTATCTCTATCATCATTAAATTTTTCATCATTATAATGTGCATGCGAATCAAATAATTCCATGTGTATTCTCCTTTTAATATATTTCTACAATAGCAGAAGCTATTGCTAATCCCTTTATGTGTGAAATACTAATATCAATTTCTTTTATAAAATTTATATTTTTGATATTAGCTTGTGGTCTTCCGATTTGAGTCATTTAAAATTTCAATATCTTTCCATTTTATTATATATTTATTTTTTAAATTATATGAAATTGCCTTAAAAATTGCCTCTTTGGCTGCAAACCTTCCAGCATATGACTGATATTTATTTATACCTTTACTTTCGCAATATATTATTTCATTATTAGTATAGACTCTTTTTTTAAATCTTTTTTCATATTTATCACAGAGCCTTTTTATTCTTTCCGTTTCAATTATATCATTACCAATTTTTAATTTCACTAT
>ERZ827440.546-NODE-546-length-52272-cov-4.288412_pt1 | contig 52272 bp, 50 predicted proteins | sample MGYA00519774_ERZ827440 | MGnify/ENA primary metagenome ERZ827440 (study PRJEB31778, sample SAMEA3449302) | human gut metagenome | biome: human gut; feature: human-associated habitat; material: faeces | place: United Kingdom | collected 2010/2012 ... | reverse complement strand
TTTTAATGGGTGGAGATATGATAGAATATGTGTATGAACAAGAAACTACATTTGCAAAATTGCCAAATAAATTCGAGGCTGGAACGCAAAATGTAGAAGGGGTAATTGGACTTGGAGCTGCAATAGATTATATAGAAAGTTTAGGATATGATACAATAGAAAATATTGAACGTGAGTTAACAAATTATGCAATTTCAGAATTATCAAAATTAGATTATGTTGAAATATATGCTACAAAAAACAGAAAAAACCATTTAGGAGTAATTTCTTTTAATATAAAAGGAGTACATCCACACGATGTTGCAAGTATTCTAGATAGCGAAGGAGTATGCATTCGCTCACGGAAATCACTGTGCTCAGCCTCTTATGAGATTTTTAGGAATTGATTCTACTTGTAGAGCAAGTTTCTATTTCTACAATACTAAAGAAGATGTGGATAGACTTATAAAAGGATTAAATAAAGCATATAATATGTTTGAGAAATATATAGGAGGAAAATAAAACGTGAGAAGAGGAACACATCAATATCCATTCAGAGGAAAAATGGTGACTTTATCTGATATTTCTAGATATTATAATAATAAAGGAATAGAATTAAATCATACTATGTTTACAGCAGAGGTAAAGAAAGTTGCAGATAAAGTTGGAAGAGAAAATATAACAGAAGAACAAGTTTTAAATTCTGTTAAAAATACACTTTGTAAAAAGAATTTGGGAACAGTTTTGCCTGAACATAGGGAAAACTGTATAAAAGAATTTGGGCAAGATTTTTGGAATGATTTAGTAGCTAGAAAAACAGCTATTGGTCAAGCAAGAAAAGCGAGACTGGAAAGTGAAAAAAAATTTAGAGAGAGTATGAAGGTAGACCTAAACCTAACACCAGAAGTAAAAATAACTGAAAAAAATATAATTGAAAGAGAGGTTAAAGATGGAGGAGCTAGATAGCATATATAATGAATTAATAATGGAACACAGTATGAACTCATATAACAAAAAGAAATTAAAAGATGCAAGTTACGAGGAAATTGGACATAACCCAAATTGTGGAGATGAAATTACATTAGAAGTAAAGTTAGATGGTGATATTATAGAAGATATGGCCTTTTCTGGTCATGGTTGTGCAATTTCACAAGCTTCAACATCAATAATGATAGATACTCTAAAAGGAAAGACTGTAAAAGAAGCTCAAGATATAATAAAAACATTTATAGGAATGATAAAAAGAGAACAGGAAAGCGAAGAAGAACTAGAAAAATTAGAAGATGCTATAGCATTTAAAAATATAGCAAATATGCCAGCAAGAGTAAAATGTGCACTTTTAGCATGGCATACACTTGAGGATATATTAAATAAAAATGAAGAAAATGGGAAAGGAAGCATTAATTGCTGTTGTAAATAATATGGAAAATAAAAAAGTATTGTTAGGTATGAGTGGTGGTGTTGATAGCTCTGTTTCTGCTCTACTTTTAAAGGAAAAAGGATATGATGTAATAGGAACAACCTTAGAATTATTTGTAGGAAGCAGTTGTTGCAATACAAATACTTACATAGATGCAAAAAATGTATGTAATCAAATAGGAGTACCACATTTTATCTTTAATTATAAAGAAGAATTTAAAAAATATGTAATTGATGATTTTATAGATTGTTATGCAAATTGCAGAACTCCAAATCCTTGTATAGAATGTAACAAATATATGAAATTTGGCTTAATGTGGGAAAAGGCCAAAGAAATGGGATGTAATTACATAGCAACAGGTCATTATGCTAAAACAGAATATTCTGATGAATACAAAAAGATAGTATTAAAAAAATCAAATGCGGGTAAAAAAGACCAAAGTTATGTATTATGGAATATTCCAAAAGATTTAGTAGAACATATAGTATTTCCTTTATCTGATTTTGAAAGCAAAGATGAGATAAGAAAAATTGCAAAAGAAAATGACCTAAAGGTTGCCAATAAACCAGATTCAGAAGATATCTGTTTTATTCCAGATGGAAATTATAAGAAATTTTTAGAAATAAATTCTGACATAAAGCCAAAACAAGGAAATATTGTAAATTCCAGGGGAGAGATTTTAGGAAGACATACAGGGTTATACAATTACACAATTGGACAAAGAAAAGGTCTTGGAATTTCTAATAAAGTACCTTTATTTGTTCTTGGATTTAACAGAGCAAAAAATGAGGTTATTGTTGGAGAGGAAAAGGAGCTTTATAAGTCTGAGTTGGAGGTTAAGGACATCAATTTATTGTTATTTGATAAAATAGAAGATTGGCTTGATGTTGAGGTTAAAACTAGATATTCAGCAAGACAAGCTAAAGCTAAAATCGTACAAGATGGGGATAGAATTAAAGTTAAGTTTTATGAACCTCAAAGAGCGATCACTCCGGGACAGTCTGCAGTGTTTTATATTGGAGATATTGTTGTTTGTGGGGGAAAAATTTATATATAATATTAATAAATAATTAATGAAATCTTAACAAAGTTATGCTATAATAACTTCGTTAAGATTTTTTTAAGGGGAAAAAATGAAAGTACTACTATATACAGAAAATGAAAAAATATTATCCAAAAGTGGTCTAGGAAAAGCCATAAAACATCAAATGAATGCTCTAAAAGCTGTAAATATTGAATACACGACAAATCCTAAAGACGATTTCGACATAGCACATATAAATTTTTACGGCTTAAAATCATATAGACTAGCCAAAAAGCTAAAAAAGCAAGGCAAAAAAATAGTATATCACGCACATAGCACCGAAGAAGATTTTAGAAATAGCTTCATATTTTCAAATCAAGTATCAAAACTATTCAAAAAATGGCTGATAAAGTGCTATACACTTGGAGATGCAATAATTACACCAACAGAATACTCAAAAAAACTATTACAAAGCTATGGAATAAAAAATGACATATATGTAGTATCAAACGGTGTGGAATTAAAAAATTTTGGACACGACGAAAAAGCAGGTAGAGAATTTAGAAAAAAATATAATTTCAAAAAAGAAGATAAAATAATTGTTGGAATAGGATTATATATTGAAAGAAAAGGAATAATAGATTTTGTAGAACTTGCAAAACAAATGCCTAAATATAAATTTATATGGTTTGGATATAGTCCATTAATTTTCTCAAGAAAGAAAGTTAGAAAAGCTGTTAATACAAAACTAAATAACCTAACATTTGCAGGATATGTAGAACAAGAGACAATTTGCCAAGCTTTAAATGGATGTGATGTGTACATTGCACCAACTTACGAGGAAACAGAGGGAATAACAATTATAGAAGCGGCAAGTTGTAAAACTAATATGGTTGTAAGGGATATACCTGTTTTTAATGGTTGGCTTGAAAATGGAAAAAATGTTTATATGGCAAGAAATGTTAGTGAGTTTAAAAATAAAATAGAGGAAATTGTTAGTGGAGAGTTACCAAGTTTGGTTCAAGAGGCTTATAACATAGCTGAGGAAAGAAAAAGTGAAAACATTGGTGAGAAATTGAAAAATGTATATCAAGGTTGTTTAAATTAGAAAGATATATTTAAATTTAATAAATAATTAATGAAATCTTAATAAAGTTATGCTATAATAGCTTTGTTAAGATTTTTAAAAAGCACCACAAAACGAAAAAATCAGAGGGGAAAATAAAAATATGAATATAGGATTATTTACAGATTCATATCCGCCATACATAAATGGAGTATCAACAAGTGTATACAACTTAAGAGAAGCACTAAAAAAACTAGGACACACAGTTTATATAGTAACAGTAAATGATAGTATAATAAAACACGAATATGATGAGAAAGAAAAAATATTAAGGATACCAGGAATACCAATAGGAATATATGATTATAGACTAAGTGAAATATACCCAGTATCAACTGTAAGAATAATAAAAAAATGGAAACTAGATGTAATACATTCTCACACAGAATTTGGAGTAGGAATATTTGCAAGAATATTAGCAAAGAAATTCAAAATACCACTAGTTCACACATATCATACATTATATGAAGATTATACACATTACATTACACATAATCATTTTAATAAATTAAGCAAAAAAATAGTAAAAGACTTAACAAAAGTATATTGTGTGAAAACAGCAAAAGAAACAATTGTACCAACAGACAAAATATATAAGTTATTTAAAGAAAAATATATGATAACCAAAAATGTAAGTGTAATTCCGAGTGGAATAGACATAGAAAGATTTTTTGAGGAAAATGTAGAACAGGACAAAGTTGAACGAATAAAAGAAAAATATGGAATAACAAAAGATGATTTTACAATTATATTTGTAGGAAGGCTAGCACAGGAAAAAAATATAGAATTTTTACTAAATGCACAACAAAAATTAATAGAAAAAAGAATCAATAATATAAAACTATTAATAGTAGGTGATGGCCCAGACAAAGAAAATTATATAAATATAACTAGAAAACTAAATATATTTGATAAAGTAATATTTACAGGAAAGATTGAACAAGATAAAATACAATATTACTATCAATGTGCAGATGCATTTGTTACGGCATCAAATTCAGAAACACAAGGGCTAACAGTAATAGAGGCAATGGCAGCAGGAGTTGTTCCAATTTGTATAAATGATATGGCTTTTATTGATATGCTTCCTAAGAAGAGTTTATTTAATAATCAGAAAGAATATATAAACAGGCTTATAACATTTTCTACAGATGAGGAACTAAGAAAAGAATACAAGGCAGAAATTAGAAAAAAAGCGGAAGAATATAGTTCTAATACTTATGCTCAAAGAGTGCTTAACGTATATAGTGGAGTACTAAATGGAGGAAAAAAAGATAACACATTAAAAAGTAGGGAATTGATAAATGAAAAGAAAAAAATGGTTGAGGAATTTGTTTAATATAGTTACAATTATTATGACTGTATTAATTGTAATTTTTATTATTTATGGAATAAAGCTTGGAATATTTAAAGATAAAAATATTTTGATTGATTATATAAAAAAATTTGGAGTTTTTGCACCAACGTTTTTTATATTTATTCAAATTATACAAGTGATTTTTCCTGTAATACCAGGAGGAGCAAGTTGTTTAGCAGGTGTTCTTGCATTTGGACCAGTAGGTGGCTTTATTTATAATGAAATTGGATTGGTAATAGGATCTATTGCAGCATATTATTTATCTAAAATATATGGTTTGCGACTTATAAATAGCTTGTTTAAGAAAGAGCAGGTTGATAAATATTTGGGATATATAAGAACAAACACTTTTGAAAAGGTTTTCTTTTGGGGCATTTTTTTGCCAGGACTTCCAGATGATCTTTTATGCTATATTTCGGGATTAAGTAATATTTCTTTTAAGAAGTTTTTGGCTATAGTTATTTTAGGTAAGCCTTTGGCTTTGATTATGTATAGCGTTTTTGCTTATGTAATTTAATATGATTTGGGATATAATACTTGGATTAGGTTATACTAATTTAGGTATTTATTTTTTTCTTAAAAGATATTGTTTCGTATCTGTTACGAAAATATTACATTTTCTTTACATTTGTGTGATGTGTGTTGAATGAAATCAACTTGTGTAGTAAAATGTGTACATAGTAAATTATGTATGAGATTGAGAGGAGAAATTTGATATGAGAAAATATGAGGAAAATACGGGAATTACTTTGATAGCTCTTGTTATAACAATAATTGTACTTTTAATATTAGCAGGAGTTAGTATCTCTATGCTAACAGGTCAAAATGGAATATTGAATAGAGCGGCAGAGGCAAAGGAGAAGACAGATCAAGCGCAAAAAGAAGAACAAAACACGATGTTAAGTTATGAAGATGAGATGAGCAATTATTTAGGAGTTGATTGGGAATCTGCTAAAGCTAATGCAAAAGCACCTGATGAACAAAAAGAAGAGCGAAATAATGGCGTAATTGGTATAGGAACCAATGGTAAAGCAGTTAATATGGATTTATGGGAATATACTAAATTAGATGATGGAACATATGGTTTAAACACAGAAACAAATTTAAATACAGAAGCAAGTGCTGGAGTTACATCTGGATATAAAGGAGATTTTTCAGAAGAAGGAAAGATTTCAGGTACAATTCCTCAATATATAAGCAGTGATAATGGAAGTACGTTTCAAGCTGTTACTGATTTGAAGTGGCTATTTTATAATTGTGCTGATTTAAAAGTTATGCCTAAATTACCTGAAACAGCTAAGTCAATGAGATTTACTTTCAGAGATTGTACTAATTTAAGTGTTGTTAGTGATATTCCTGATGGTGTTACGGATATTTCTAGATGCTTTTTAAACTGTTCAAGTATAGTTAATGCACCTAATTTACCAGATACAATAATTGATATGTCAGTGGCTTTTACTGGATGTTCTAATTTGAAATATTGTTATAAACTTCCTAGAAATGTCCAAGATTTAACAAATACTTTTTCTAATTGTAGTAATCTTATAAGTGTTACAGAGATACCAGAAAGTGTAATTAGTATGCATTCAACGTTTAGTTTATGCGTAAATTTGAAATCTGTTGGCAAAAAAATTCCGGCAAATGTAAAGGATATGTATAAAACATTTCAAAGATGTACTAATTTAACAGGAACATTAGAAATAGACGCAAATTTAACAGGAGCAACTATTGACAATAGATTAGATTACGAATATTGTTTTGTAGATGCAGTAACTTCTGATGGAGCAGCATTAAAGCTTACAGGAAATGAAACATCTGTAAAAAATTTATTAACTACAAAATCTGAAAATTCTAATATATCATAAAAAAATAAAATCTGATATTTTCAGATTTTATTTTTTATCAAATATAATAAAATAGTTATTTTCTTGACAAATCACCTCAAAAATATTACTATTTACCCAACAAAAATTATTTCAAAAAATTAATTCAAAAAGAATAAAAAACCAATTAAAATCTTAAACTAAAATTGAGGTGAGAAAATGGATATCAAAAAAGAAGAAATAGACAAACAAATAGAAATTCTAAAGAAAAAAATATCTGAAAATAAAGATAAAAAAGAAATAAAAAAAGAACAAAAAAGATTAAATAAAATGTTAGAAGAATATCTAGAAAAACAAGAAATAAAATAATACAAAATACAATAATGCTTCCTTTATAAAGCATCCAAAATTTGCTAGTATAAAGCAAAAAAGAAAAGGTGATAAAATATGAGAAAAGCAAGTACTATAAAAATTGGAGAAACACTTCAAAAATTGAGAAAAAGTTTTGGATATACACAGGAAAAACTGGCAGAAGAAATTGAAGTTTCTACAAGATATATAGGAGATATAGAACAAGATAGAGCTAAGCCTTCTTATGAAGTATTAATAAAAATATGTAATTTGTATAATATAAGTTTAGATCAAATATTTAGTGAATATTTAAATATAAAAGAAAACAAAATGGTAGAATATGGGGTATATGGATATCAGAATTTAGAGGATGAGAATAAGAAAACGATTGATTATTTGATAAATTATTTTAACAAAAAATAGAAATTAAAAAATAACAACCAATACTTTAAAATTTAAGGTATTGGTTACATTTTTATTTCAAAAGCTTTCTAATCTCCTCAAACAAAATAGGTTTAAACTCCTCAATAGGCAAAGGCATATTATACAAAATCGAATTAAAAGAAGTAGAACTTGCAAGTTCAATAATCATAAACAAAGTAGCCTCAGGACATTTAAGTTTAATATTATTTTTCTCAACACCATTCATAAAAATGCTAAAAATAGAACCATCATCATAAGGCAAATCAGCTATTTTATTCATAGCTTGGTTATAAATTCCTAAAGATAAATTTTTAGAAATAAACTTAAGAAGCAAATGGTTTTTATTTAAAGCATCAATAATATGTTCAATAATAAAAATAATTTGGTCCTCAAAATTCGAAATTTCCGTTTTCCTTAAAGCTTTTATGGCATCAGCAAAAAGCTTTCCGAGATTTTTTTTCAATTAATTTATTTTGAATGTCATATTTATCCTTAAAATATAAATAAAAAGTACCTTTACCAACCCCAGCACTTTCGGCTATATCTTGTATAGATGTTTCTTTAAATCCCTTTTTAGTAAATAGGCTAAAAGCAGAGCTAAGAAGAGTTTCCTCTTTTATTTTCTTATTTTCTTCCGATTTTTTCATAAGCATATACCTCAATTCTTTTCATATATTATTTCTGTATTATGTAACTTATTATCCCACAAAAAGAAAAAATAGTCAATAATTTTAATAAAAAATATTGACTGATGGTCATAAAAGTGCTACAATGTTTAAAGTTAAAAATGACTAGCAGTCAAAATATTCTTAAAAGAACCGGGCCCAAAAGAACAAAAGAACAAATGGGACCAAAAAGAACCGACCCTAATGGGGCAGAAAGGAAGAAAAAAGTATGAAAAAATTTGGTGAATTTATATGTAAACACAAGATAGTGATACTAATAATAGCAGTATTACTATGTATACCATCAATATATGGAATGATGGCAACAAGAGTAAATTATGACATATTATCATATTTACCAAGTAACATCGAAACAGTAAAAGGTGAAAAAATCCTGTCAAACGATTTTGGTATGGGATCATTTTCAATAGTACTCGTAAAAGATATACCGCAAAAGAATCTAATCAATCTGGAAAATAGGTTTAGAGAGATAGATTCTGTAAAAGACGTAATTGGAATAACAGATGTAACAGGAAGTCAAATTCCGGTAGATATGTTACCAGATGATGTATTAAACAAAATTTACAAAGAAGATGGAACAACAGCAGTTTTAGTTACATTTGAAGATGGAATTGCAGAAGATAGAACATTAGATGCAATTCAAACCTTAAGAGACATAACTGATGAGAATTGTAAAATCAGTGGAATGTCTGCAACAAACTTAGACATAAAAGATATATGTAACTCAGAAGTAATAATATATGTAATAATTGCAGTTATACTATGTGCGATAATCCTAGGAGTTGCATTAGATTCGTATGCAATGCCATTTATATTATTAGGAAATATTGGAATTTCAGTATTATATAATATGGGAACAAATGTCGTATTTCATGAAATATCATATATAACAAAAGCAATAAGTGCGGTGCTACAGCTAGGTGTAACAATGGACTTTGGAATATTTTTGTACCATAGTTACAAACATCAAAAAGAAACAGAAAGTAATAACGATAAGGCAATGGCACTAGCAATAGCTGATACCTTAAAATCTGTTGTAGGAAGCTCACTTACAACAATAGCAGGATTCTTAGCATTATGCACAATGAGCTTAACACTTGGAAAAGATATAGGTTTAGTTATGGCAAAAGGTGTTGCATTAGGTGTAATTTCTACAGTAACAATTTTACCAAGCTTAATATTAGTTTTCGATAAATTAATAACAAAAACAGCACATAAAGATATTTTACCTAAATTTACAGGAGTGAAAAACTTCGTAATAAATCATTCTAAAGCTATTGCAGTAGCATTTGTTGTGATTTTACCATTTGCAATTTATGGTTATACTCATACAGAAAGTTATTATAACTTAATGAGTGGACTTCCAAAGACATTACCAAGTGTTCAAGCAAATGATACCTTAGCAAATGATTTTGATATGGTTTCAACAGAACTTGTATTAATAGACAAAAATATACCAGATGATAAAGTTGCAGAAATGCTTGAGAAAATTGATAATTTAGATGGAATAAAAATGAGTTTAAGTTATTCAAAAATAACAGATAAGCTAAATATGCCAGCTGAATTTTTACCAGAAAGTATATTAAAATTATTTACAAGTGATAAATATCAAATGATAATAATAAGTTCAAAATATGAAAATGCAACAGATGAGTTAAATAATCAAATTGCTGAGGTAAATAACATAATAAAAACTTATGACGAAAATGGATTAATGGCAGGAGAAGGTCCACTTATGAAAGACCTAGTTGAAATTGCAAACCACGATTTCAATAGTGTAAATACATTCTCAATTGGAGTAATATTTGCATTAATGTTTATAGTGTTACAATCTATCTCACTACCATTTATATTAATAATAGTAATAGAATTTGCAATATTTATAAATATGGGAATACCAGCATATATGGGACATCAAGTACCATTTGTAGCATCAATAGTAATAGGAACAATCCAACTTGGTGCAACAATAGATTATGCAATTTTAATAACAAATAAATATATTCAAAAGAGAAAAGAAGGCTTAAGCAAGAAAGATGCTATGGACTACGCACTTGGAACATCAATAAGTTCAATAGTTGTAAGTGGTTTATGCTTCTTTGGAGCAACATTTGGAGTGGGTGTTTACTCTCAAATTGAAATGATAAGTTCACTATGTATCCTTATTTCAAGAGGAGCAGTTGTAAGTATGATAAGTGTAATATTAGCACTTCCAACATTTTTGATGATGTTTGATAAAATTATATGTAAGACAACAATTGGGATGAAAGAAGTAAAATGACACAAATGGACCGGTTCTTTTTGTGTCAATTGGCACAAAAAGAACCGGTCCCAATGGGGCACAATGAGGCACAATTGAAAGGAGATAATTAATTATGAATAATGGAGTAAAAAAAGCTATCTGTATAGCAAGTACGGTTACAATGTGTGGATTATACACATTGCCAATTTATGCAATCAATGAAAAAGACACAATGTATTGCAAGGCAAATAATATAGGAGTTGTTTACAAAGAAACTTCAAACGGAGAAGAGAAAAATGAAGATATGCCAATAGATACATCTATTAAATATTATTTGGATGGAAATGAAATTTCTATTGATGATTTAAAAGGAAAATCTGGAAAGGTTAAAATTGAAATTAATTTTACTAATAAAGATAAGAAAATAGAGACAATTGATGGCAAACAAGTTACAATGTATACGCCTTATATCGTAGCTTGTGGCACTATTTTGGATAATGAAAAATTTTCAAATGTTACAATATCTAGTGGAAAAATAATAGATAACGGCTCAAATTCAGTTGTTCTTGGAATTAGTATGCCAGGTATGCAAGAAAGTTTGGATATTGATGAAATAGACATTCCAGAAAATGTTGTAATAGAAGCTGATGCCAAAGATTTTGAATTAGGAAATATGTATATGTACATCGAATCAAATGTATTTGATAATGATTTGGACTTTTTAGATGAGTTTGATGATTTATATGAACAAAGTAAAACTCTAAAAGATGCAAGTAACCAGTTAGTAAGTGGAAGTAAAACTTTAAAAGATGGTGCAAATACTTATTCAGAAAAAATGGGCGAATTTAACACAGGTGTTGCTAGCTACACTAATGGCGTAAATACAGTAAGCACAAATTATTCTAAAATAAATGATGGAATATCTTCTGTAAATGAAAACACTAAAAAAATAGCAGAAGGAAGTTCTAATTTAGCAAGTGGAATAAAAGATTTAAAAAGCAACTTATCTACTATAATTTCAGCAATTGGAAGCATAAAAACAGGAGCAGATGCAATAGATGGTGGAATTTCTAAGATGGAAACAGCTGTTGAAAACAATATCGAAACTTTAACAGCATCTACATCTAAAGATTCTGAAACAGCTAAAACTTTAGCAAAATTAGGAACAGCAACAGAAACTTCAGTTGCAAGTTTAAAAGCAACTAAAAATGCATTAGAAAAAACTGTAAGCACTATGGAAGATGGTAAAACAAAAACAGAATTACAAACAGAAATTGCTAAATTAGATGAACAAATTACTACATTGGGAAAAAATACAGCTACTGAAAGAGCAGCATATAATAAAACTATGGAAGCTGAAACAACTGGGGTTTTAACAGGATTAAATACTCTTAAAACATCTTTACAAACCTTAAAAGGAGTATCAAGCAAAGTAACATCGGGAATTAACCAGTTGGTTAGTGGTTCACCAGAATTACAAGCAGGATTAGATAAATTAGAAAGTGGATCAAATACATTATCAAGTGGGGCTAAGAGCCTAAGTGATGGAACAAGTACATTGTCTAGTGGAGCTAAAGAATTAAAGAGCGGAATTGATACTTTAAATTCTAATAGTGAAACTATTAAGAGCAGTAGTAGTCAGTTAAATGATGCAGCTAAAACATTATCTGATGGTGCTAACACTTTATCAGATGGAATGAAACAATTTGATAATGACGGTATTAATACTATTTATAACTTTGTAAATGGTGATGTTAAAGGAGCTCAAAATAGAGTCGAAAAATTGATGGATTTGGCTAAAAATAGCGGTTCTTATAAGTATGTTTTAAAAGTAGATAATTTAAAATAATTTGCTTGACTTAAAAATAGTTTTAAGGTAAAATTTAGAAAAATAAATATTCAAAGGAGGAAATAAAAAATGGAATATTTAGAAAAAGTTTTAAAGAAAACAGGAGTTACATCACTTGTCACATCAATAATATTTGCAATACTTGGAGCAATTTTAATTGCAAATCCAGAAGGAACAATAAAATTTATTGCAATCATTTTAGGAGTAATGTTTGGGCTAGTTGGTTTATATAAAATCATTAATTACTTTGAAAATAGAGGAAAATACGATTTTTACAATTATGATATAGCTTATGGAGTTATAGCAATAGTACTTGGAATTGTAACAATTTGCTATAGTACACAAATAGGAGCAATTTTTAGAATACTTATAGGTTTATGGATTGTTTATAGTGCAATTCTTCGAATTAACTTATCTATAAAATTAAAAGCAATCGAGTCAAATGTTTGGATATATAGTTTAGTAATTGCTTTAATAATGGCAATATGTGGAATATTTATCATTTGCAATTCAGGAGCTGTTATTGTAACATTAGGAGTAGTTGTAGTAATATATTCTGTACTTGATGTAATAGAAAGCATAATGTTTTTAAATAATGTAAGTAAACTAAGTTAATCTTAGTTTTGAGCCGTTTTTGCTCGGTTCTGGTTGGATACATTTTGGTTTTGCCACCCTTGTGTGTCGCAACTTTCGGATTAAATAAAAGATATGAAAGTTGCTCCAATCGCACTCACTAGCGTTCGTTTGGTCGCTTACGCGGGTGCCCAAACCAAAATGTATCCAACCAGAACCGAGCAAAAATTGGTGAATTGGAAGAAGTAAGTTTTCGGAGGATGTCAAAATGGAAAAAATAAAGAAATGGTATAAAGAGATTGCAAAACTATTGTACAATATCAAAGTTGACCGAATTGGAGAATGCTCGGCCCAGTGTGCGTATTATACAATATTATCTTTTATACCATTTATTATTTTACTTATCACTTTAATTCAGTATACAAATATTCAGCCACAAACGCTATTTGAAGCAATTTCTAAAATTATCCCATCAGGTATGAATGAATTTGTTTTAAATATTGTTCAGGAAGTATATTCAAAATCGATTGGTACAGTTTCAATATCAATTATATTTACAATTTGGGCAGCTGGAAAAGGACTGTTTGCATTAACAAAAGGATTACAAGTAGTTTACAAAACAAATGACAAAAAGCAAAGTTCATATATATATTTAAGACTAAATGTATTGTTAGAAACTGTTTTATTTATCATTTTAATTGTTGCAGGGCTTACAATGCTTGTGTTTGGCGACAGCTTAAAAAATATAATACAAGAACATTTTGGAGGATTTGAAAATTTTAATATAGTTTCATCCATATTTACAGAATTATTATTTATTTTTGCAACATTTATTGTGTTTTTGCTTTTATATAAGTTTATGCCAAAACACAAAGTAAGCTTTAAGAGTCAATTATGGGGAGCTATTTTTGGTGCTATTGCTCTTAATGTGGTTTCTTTTGTCTTTTCAAAGTACTTATATATTTTTAAAGGATTTTCTTGGACTTATGGAAGCTTGACTACTTTAATGCTTATAATGATGTGGACTTATTCGTGTTTTTATACGGTGTTTTTGGGCGCTGAATTTAATAAGTGGGTTAATAGAGTTAAAATATAAAATTTCGTATTGGGGACGGTTCTTTTCACGAAAAGAACCGTCCCCAATACGAAAAGTTGACATAAACTCAAACAAATGATATACTAATAAAGTCACATGTTAATAAACATAAAAACAGGAGGAAACACTATGAAAATTATTGTTGCAACAGGGAATAAGGGCAAACTCAAAGAAATCAAAGAAATTTTTTCTGAATATGAAATAATTTCAAACAAAGAAGCAGGCTTTGACATTGATATTGAAGAAGATGCAAAAACTTTTGAAGGAAATGCGTTAAAAAAAGCAAAATCAATTGCCGAAGTTTCAGGAGAAATTTGTCTTGGTGATGATTCAGGCATTATGATTGATTGTTTCAATGGATGGCCTGGAGTGAGAACTGCTAGATGGATGGATGGTACTGACAAAGAAAAAAATCTTGCCATTATCGAAAAAATGCAGGGAATTCCCAAAGAGCAGAGAACCATTCATTGGGTAACAGCTATTGCTATTGTGGACAAAGAAGGAAATAGTCATACAGGTATACATAGCGTGGATGGAACGGTTGCATTAGAACCGCGAGGAGAAAACGGTTTTGGCTTCGACGAGATTTTTGAATTACCAAATGGAAAAACTTTAGCGGAGCTTTCTGATGAAGAAAAAAATGAAATCGGGGCTAGAAAAAAAGCACTTGAAAAAGTGAAGAAAAAAATAATTTAATAGTAGAAAGAAAAAGGAAGAGTGAAATTTTATACTCTTCCTTTTTCTGATTGGGGACGGTTCTTTTTCGGAAAAAGAACCGTCCCCAATCAGAAAAAATGTATATTTATTTAAACTTTGGAAAAAATTAAATCAAAGGAGAATGTAAAATGATATACACAATAACTCTAAACCCAGCTTTAGATTATATAATAAAATTAAAAGAGCTAGTACCAAACGAAATTAATACATCTGAATCGGAATACATCCTTCCAGGAGGAAAAGGAATAAATGTATCAATAATACTAAAAAGATTAAATGTAGAATCTGTAACTTTAGGCTTTATTTCAGGATTTACAGGCAAAGAAATTCAAAAACTTGTAGAAAAAGAAAAAATTCAAACAGATTTTATAAATCTAGAAGAAGGACATTCAAGAATAAATGTGAAAATTTTAGAAGATGAAAAAGAAACTGCAATAAATTCTAAAGGACCATTAGTAGATAATAAATCAATTGAAAAATTATATCAAAAATTAAGTAATCTAAAGGAAAACGATATTTTAGTTCTATCAGGAAGTATACCAAAAGGAATAAAAGAGGATATTTATGAGGAAATATGTGAAAAAATAAAAGATAAAAATGTAAAAATAGTTGTAGATTCAACAAAAAAGTTACTGTTAAATACATTAAAATATAGGCCATTTTTAATAAAACCAAATCATCACGAATTAGGAGAAATATTTAATGTTCAAATTTTAAATCAAGACCAAGCAATAGAATATGCTAAAAAACTTCAACAAAAAGGAGCACAAAATGTGCTTGTATCTATGGGCGAGAAAGGCTCAATCCTTTTAGATGAAAATGGGAAATCATACAAAAAAGCTGCTATTTCAAATAAAAATGTAATAAATACAGTTGGAGCCGGAGACTCTATGGTTGCGGGTTTTTTAGCTGGATATTTAAATTACAAAAATCACGAAGATGCCTTAAAATTAGGAATTGCATCAGCATCTGCTACTGTAAACAATGTGTTTTTGGGGACAAAAGATGAAATTAATGAATATTTTAACAGCTTTTAGTTAAAATAAAAATATCGAACTTTTTGAAATTGGGACGGTTCCTTTTACAAAATGTCCCAAAAAGAACCGGTCCCAATGGGACATTTTTCACAAAAGGAACCGTCCCCAATACAAAAAAAGAAAGGAGATATCTCAAAAAATGAAAATAACAGACTTAATAAATAAAGATGCCATTGACTTAAATGTTCACATATCAACCAAAAAAGAGCTAATAAGAAAAGCAACCGAATTAATGGCACAAAACGGAAACATAAAAGATTTAGAAAAATATGAAAATCTTGTTCTAAAGAGAGAGAAAGAAGGTTCAACTGGAATTGGAGAAGGAATAGCGATTCCACACGGTAAAGGTGAATGCATAACTAAACCTGGACTTGCAGCAATGGTGATTCCAAATGGTGCGGATTTTGACGCTTTGGATGGAAACAAGGTTAATTTATTGTTTCTAATAGCTGCACCAGATACAAAAGATAATATTCATTTAGATGTTTTAAGTAGATTATCAACTTTACTAATGGATGCAAGTTTTAGAGAAAATCTATTAAATGCAAAATCAAAAGATGAATTTTTAAAAATAATAGATAATGCAGAAAATGCAAAATTAAATAAAAATGAAAATCAAAATAATGGCTATGAATTACTTGGAATTACAGGGTGTCCAACGGGTATAGCTCATACTTATATGGCGGCCGAAGGCTTAGAAAATGCTGGAAAAGAAATGGGTCATTTAATAAAAGTAGAAACTCAAGGTCAGTCTGGTGCACAAAATGTTTTGACAGATGAAGAAATAAAAAGGGCAAAAGCAATTATAATTGCGGCAGATGTAAATGTAGATTTATCTAGATTTAATGGCAAAAAAGTTTTAAGAACAGGTGTTACAGATGGAATTCGTAGACCAAAAGAGTTGATAGAAAAGGCCTTAAATGATGACATACCTATTTATCACGGTACAGGTTCAGAAGGGGATGGAAATGGAGAAAATGCTAATTCAAATAAAGGTGGAAAAAATATCTATAAACATCTAATGAGTGGTGTTACGCATATGTTACCATTTGTTGTAGGTGGAGGTATTTTAATTGCTATTGCATTTTTACTAGATGATTATTCAATAAATCCCGCCAACTTTGGTATGAATACACCAATTGCAGCGTTTTTCAAAACAATTGGAGGTATGGCATTTGATTTTATGCTACTAATTTTATCAGGTTATATTGCTATGAGTATAGGTGATAGGCCGGGACTAGTTGTAGGTTTTGTTGGTGGAGCAATTGCTAAAGCTGGAACAACATTTACATCATTTAGCAATCCGGATGAAGTCCTAGTAAGCTCAGGTTTCTTAGGCGCTCTTCTTGCAGGTTTTATAGGTGGATATGTAATTTTGCTTTTAAAAAAAATATTTAGTTTTATGCCCAAAAGCTTAGAAGGAATTAGAACAATTTTAATTTATCCTGTTGCAGGTGTGCTTTTAATAGGAATTATTATGTTATTAATAAACCCATTTGTTTCGGCGATAAATACAGGATTAAACAATTTCTTATTTTCACTAAGTGGTGTAAATAAAATTATTTTAGGAGCGATACTTGCTGGTATGATGTCTGTTGACCTTGGAGGACCTGTAAACAAAGCAGCATATACATTTGGTACAGGTATGCTTGCAGAAGGTCATTATGAGATAATGGCAGCCGTTATGATAGGAGGAATGATTGCACCACTTGCAATTGCATTAATTGCAACATTTTTCCCTAAAAAACTTCCTAAAAAAGAAAGACAAGCAGGACTTTTAAATTATGTTATGGGATTATCATTTATATCAGAAGGAGCAATACCATTTGCATCTGCTGACCCACTTAGAGTTTTACCATCATGTGTGGTAGGGTCCGCGGTATCTGGAGCAATGTCTATGGCATTTAATTGTACTTTAATGGCTCCTCATGGCGGAATATTTGTACTTCCTCTTATTGGTAATTGGGGTTGGTATTTGGTTTCTTTGGTTGTGGGTTCTGTAGTTTCTATGGCGATTATGACGGCTCTTAAGAAAAATGTGTGGGAATAGAAAGCACTTTATGGTTAATCAAAAAATAGTAAGGAGTTGAATATTTTGATAAAAGATACAATTATAATAGAAAATGAAACAGGACTTCATGCAAGACCTGCAACAGAAATTTCAAAAGAGGCTATGAAATATAAAAGTGATATAAAATTTGTTGTAAATGGAAAAACGCTAAATGCCAAATCTCCACTTATGATTATGGCAGCAGGAATAAAATCTAAATCTGAAATGGAGATAATATGTGATGGCGAGGACGAAAAAGAAGCATTAAAAGGTTTAATGACAGTAATTAAAAATCAAATTGATAAATAAGGAGCTAAAAAAATATGCTAAAGGGAATGGGAATTTCTGATGGAATTGGAATAGGAAAAGCCATCATATTAAATAATGAGGATATTAAGCCAGAAAAAATTAGAACAGATGATATAGAACAAGAAAAAAAGATTTTTTTAGATGCAATCCAAAGTGTAAAAGATGAAACCAAAAATTTAATAAGTACTTTAAATGGAACAGAAAAAGATATAATGGAAGCATATTTGGCAATTTTACAAGATGATACATTAGTTCAGGAGACAATAAAAATTATTGAACAAGAAAAGTGTAATGCAGATTATGGAGCAGATGTTGGTTTTAATAAAATTATTCAAATATTTGAGCAAATGGATGACCCTTATATGGCAGCTAGAAGTAGAGATATTGCAGATATGAAAAGAAAAGTTTTATCTAAAATTTTAAATATAAAAGAAATAAATTTATCAAATTTACCGATTCATACAATTTTGGTTGCAAAAGAACTTTCAACATCAAATACGGCAAAATTAGATTTAAAAAATATAGAAGGAATTATAACAGAAATTGGAGGAGAAAACTCACATACAGCTATTATGGCAAGAACTCACAGAATACCTGCGATTGTGGGAATTAAAAATGTTACTAATTTAATAAATGAAGAAGATGTAATAGCCATAAATGGTAAAACAGGAGAAATATTTATAAATCCATCAAAAGAAGAAGAAAAAAATCTAATAGAAATAAAAGAAAAATCTGATGACATAAAAAAAGAATTAGAAGAATATAAAAACAAGCCTTCAATTACAAAAGATGGACACCAAGTTGAACTTATGGCAAATATTGGAGATGTGAGCGATATTAATATTGTAACAGAAAATACAGCAGAAGGTGTGGGACTTTTTAGAAGCGAGTTTTTGTATATGAATTCTGATGATTTTCCAACAGAAAATGAACAATTTGAAGCTTATAAAAAAGTTGTTGAAAGTATGCCTAATAAAAAAATAGTAGTAAGAACTTTAGATATTGGTGGAGATAAAAATTTGAAATATATGAAACTTCCACAAGAGGAAAATCCTTTTTTAGGGTATAGAGCAATAAGGATTTACCTAGATAATATTGCATTATTTAAGGTTCAGTTAAGAGCAATTTTAAGGGCTAGTTACTATGGCAATTTGGCAATAATGTTTCCAATGATAGCTTCTGTTAAGGAACTAGTTGATGCTAAAAAAGTTGTGGAAGATGTAAAAAAAGAATTACGAGAAAAAAATATTTTATTTAATGAAAATATAAAAATAGGTATTATGATAGAAATTCCTTCAGCTGCAATAATGGCAGATGAACTTGCTAAAGAATGTGATTTCTTTAGTATTGGAACTAATGATTTAATTCAATATACCTTAGCTGTTGAAAGAGGAAATGAGAAAGTGGCAAGTCTTTACACACATTTTCATCCAGCAGTTATTAGGCTTATTAAATATGTTATTGATTCAGCTCATAATAATGGAATCATTTGTGGTATGTGCGGGGAAGCGGCAGGAGATAGTTTATATATTCCTTTGCTTGTAGGTATGGGCTTAGATGATTTTTCTATGAATGCTAATAAGATTTTGGAAAGTAGAAAGCTAGTTAGAAGTCTGGATTATAGTGAATGCAAAATCCTAGCAGATGAGGTTTTAAAAATGGTTCATAGGGAAGAGATTAAAGAAAAATTGAATAAATTTGGAAAATAATTGATTCGATTAACATAAAGTGATATAATTGGGGTATTGCAAAATAATATTTGTTTGCAGTGCCCCGTTTACCTATAATAATAAAAGGAGAAGAAGATTATTATGGCAAATGCAAAAGTAAACATTAACGAGTTACATAAGGTAGCTTCATCGTACCGCGCAGACGTAAACATTTGGGAAATTCAGAGAGAAGCAGAAGAGTTATATAAGGCTATAAAGCTTGTTGGAATCGACAATGTTACAGAATCATATTTAAGAGATGATTTTATAGAAGACGGAAAAGCGGGAAGAAATATGTCCAAAAGATCTAGAACCCTTGGAGCATATCTTATGTTAAATACTCTGCAAATGAGTGATAGTGCAGCAAGTATAAGTAGATTAGAAAAACATTATGGTGACATTTCTATGGAAGCTGGACTTGGATTTTTGTTCGGAAAGGCTAAAGTAGGATTAACAACATTGCCAAATGTTAAAATAATCGAAAAGTATATTGGCAATAATCAACAGTTGGAAGAGCACTCGAACGAAATATACATCCAACGGTTGTATAACTTAATCGAGCGTAAAGATGAAAGTGTTGATTTATTGTCATTATGGCTTGAATGTCAGCGGTTATATGAAAGTGTGATAACAGTCGGAATGGAAAAAACGATTGTATGGCTGTATGATGAACACTTGAAAAAGGTAACATTTAAAGGTTATAAAATTCCTGAAAGAATTCGTGCCTTTTCGATGTTTGCGGTTGTTCATATGTACAGACTGCGGGATGACAATTTTCATATGCAATTTTTACAGGAAAGATATGGTTTATCTTCAGAAGTAAGAAATATTTTAGGAGATACCAATATTTTCAAAGATAGTGTTGACAATATGAAATGCATATCACTCAGAGAAATTGTTGGAAGATACCTTAAAAAAGAAATAGCAGGAGGATTACCAAATGGACCTATTTGTATGCAGGTACCTTATGACGCAATAGAAATGAAACGCATTAATTCGGAAGACTATGAGATGATTTCACTTTTATGGACGGCATTAGAATCTTTCTATAAGCTGACCAAAATTGTAGGAATAGACAATGTAAGAGTGAGATATATCGATGCCAACAATAAGAATATTGAGCAGTCAGGTAGAGAGCTTCCTGCAAGGATTCGCGCATTTTGTGAAGAAAGTGTTATATATATGTACAGAATGAGCGACAGTAATGCAAGCAGGTGCAGACTTGAACAGCATCTCGGTCTGGAATATTCCAGCAAATGTATATTGGGAGATACAAATGTTGTTTCTTGCGGAAGTAACAGCTTCCCTTGTGTAAGCTTAAGAGAACTTGTAGAAAAACTTTAATATTAGTAACTTATAAACTAAAAACGGGGCAAAGGGTGTCAGCTTATACTGATACCCTAAAATTAATTATTTTCAACAAACAAAGCCTTGGCAACCCAAGGTAAAACCTCATCAAAACTATACCAACCAGAACTTTTACTAGAATTTTCAAGACCGTTTGGATTAGAAACATAAACTAAATTCTCATCAGTTGCAAGTAATGCCATATAATGAGAAGCGGTTGTCCAACGATTGTTATTAGGTTTATTCCAAACACAAATTAAAATAGGTCTATTAGTTTTCAAATGTTTTACAAAAGTATCTTTAGAAAGATGAGAACTATCATAATAAAAATCAGTATTTTTAATGCCAAAAGTATCAGACAATTCTTTAGAAATTTTATCATTATTAAGAATAGGATAATATTTTTTTCTTAGTTTCTCAGGAGAATAATTTTTATTATAGCCACTAAGGATAATTGAAATAGCAGTTATTCCACAACCATTTTCTTCCATTGTGCCACCCCAATATCTATGACTAGCCCAAGAAGATGAGCCATTTTGTTTATATTCTTTATATGTTTTTTGATTTACATCAACTGTTGTAAAAGTAGTAAAATAACCGTCCTTACCATCAACTGTTTTTTGACCAATCCCTTTATAATTTTCATTTTTATCAAGTTTTATTACATCATAATCATTTGAATTTTTTTCTGATATAAAAGAATTGCTTTTATAAAAATTTTTAAAATAAATAATTCCAATTAGTATTATTATAATTAATAATAATTTTTTTATATTTAATTTTTTACGTTTTTTCATTTTTAGCTCCTTTTATTTTTTCTTTATTTGTATTATAATAATAAAGTAAAATTAAGGCTTTAAGAAAAAATGAATAAAACTTAAATTTTTTATTAAGAAAAATAAAATTTGTAATATTTCTGTAATATAAATGTAACAATACTTTTAACCTTACAGACCAAATAATTATAAAAATTTACCCATAAAACTGTTGCAATTGCAACAGTTTATTTTTCTTTTAGTGTTATAATTCATTCCATCACGAAGAGGAGGAAATGAAAAATGAAAATAATAAAAAGAGATGGAACAATTGTAGAATACAACCCAGAAAAAATCAAAAATGCAATAAAAAAAGCCAATAACGACGTTGGTAGAAAAGAAAAAGCAACCAATGAAGAGATTGAAGAAATAATAAAATATATAGAAGAACTAAACAAAAGAAGAATATTAGTAGAAGATATTCAAGACATAATAGAACAAAAATTGATGGAAATAGGAAGATATGAGCTTGCAAAACAATATATAACATATCGTTATACAAGAGAATTAGTAAGAAAAGCAAACACAACAGATCAATCAATAAAAGAACTAATAGATGGAGAAAGTGAATATTGGAATACAGAAAACTCAAACAAGAATGCTAAAATAGTAACAACACAAAGAGACTATTTAGCAGGAATAACAAGTACAGATATAACAAGAAGATTTTTGTTACCAGAAGATATTGTAAAAGCACATGATGAAGGAATAATACATTTTCATGATGCAGACTATTTTGCACAAAATGCTTTACACAATTGTGACTTAATAAACATTGAAGACATGTTACAAAATGGAACAAATATAAATGGAGTAATGATAGAAAAACCACATAAATTTATAACAGCAATGACTATAGCAACACAAATAATAACAGCTGTTACATCTAGTCAATATGGTGGAGCTACAGTAACAATGACACATTTAGCACCATTTGTAAGAGATAGTTATAACTTTTATTTGAAAAAATATGAAGATAGAAAATTTAGTAAAGAAGATTGTATAAAATATGCAAAAGAAGATTTAGCAAAAGAGATTAAAGATGGGGTACAAACATTCCAATATCAAATAAATTCAATGACAACAACAAATGGACAATCACCATTTTTAAGTGTATGTTTCTATTTAGGAGAGACAAAAGAATACAAAGAAGAATTAGCTATGATAATAGAAGAATTCTTAAATCAAAGAATTCAAGGAATGAAAAATGAAAAAGGAGTATATATTACACCAGCATTCCCAAAACTATTATATGTACTAGAAGAGGACAACATTAAAAGAGATAGCAAATATTGGTATTTAACAGAGCTTGCAGCAAAATGTACAGCTAAGAGAATGGTACCAGACTACATATCAGAAAAGAAAATGCTAGAATACAAAATAGATCAAAATGGTAATGGAAACTGTTTCCCATGTATGGGATGTAGGTCATTCTTAACACCATATATTGACCCAAAAACAAATAAACCAAAATATTATGGAAGATTTAACCAAGGTGTTGTAACAATAAACTTAGTAGATGCTGCATTATCATCAGACAAAAATATGGATGCATTCTGGAAAATAATGGACAAGAGGCTAGAATTATGTCATAGAGCTCTGCAATTAAGACATGAAAGACTAAGTAAAGCAACAAGTGATGTTGCGCCAATTTTATGGCAACATGGAGCACTAGCTAGACTTCCAAAAGGAGCAAGTATACACGAATTACTTCATGGTGGTTATTCGACAATATCACTTGGATATGCAGGACTTTATGAATGTGTAAAATTCATGACCGGACATAGCCATACTGATAATGGAAAAGGCAAAGAATTCGCAATAGAGGTAATGCAAAGATTAAATGATAAATGTAAAGAGTGGAAAGAAAAAGAAGATATAGATTATAGTGTATATGGAACACCAATAGAATCAACAACATACAAATTTGCAAAATGTTTGAAAAACAGATTTGGAGTTGTAAAAGGAATTACTGATAAAAACTATATAACAAATTCATATCATGTTCCTGTATTTGAAGATATAGATGCATTTTCTAAGTTAAAACTTGAAAGCGAATTCCAAAGATTAAGTCCGGGTGGAGCAATTTCATATATTGAAACACCTAACCTACAAAGCAACATAGAAGCTGTTTTACAAGTAATCGAATTTATATATAACAATATTATGTATGCAGAATTAAATACAAAATCAGACTACTGCCAAAAATGTGGTTATACAGGAGAAATTTTAATAGATGATAACCTAGAATGGTATTGCCCTAATTGTGGTAACAGAGATCACGATACTTTAAATGTTGCAAGACGTACTTGTGGATATATTGGAAGTAATTTCTGGAATAAGGGTAGAACACAAGAAATAAAAGAAAGAGTTTTACATCTTGATAATAAAGATGATGAGTAATTTTTGACCCATTGGGACCGGTTCTTTTTGGGACATTTTCCAAAAAGAACCGTTCCCAATACGAAAAAAGGAAGGAAGATAAAAATGAGATACAACAAAATAAGAAAAATGGATATATCAAATGGACCAGGAGTTAGAGTATCAATATTTATGCAAGGATGCGCATTTAACTGCAAAAATTGCTTTAACCCAGAAACACACGATTTTAAAGGTGGAAAAGAATTTACAGACGAAACAATAAACAGAGTACTAGAATTATGTGATAATGAAAATGTAGAAGGTTTATCTATCCTAGGTGGAGAACCAATGCATCCAAACAATATTGAAGGAACAACAAAACTTGTTAAAGCATTTAAGGAAAAATATCCAAATAAAAATATTTGGGCTTGGTCAGGATATAAATTTGATAGAGATTTGGAAAATAAAGATGCTATGAATTATATTGATGTTCTTGTTGATGGACAATTTGTTGAGAGTGAAAAAAATCCTACTTTAGAATGGAAAGGTTCTAGTAATCAAAGGGTTATTGATGTTAAGGAAAGTAGGAAATGTCATAAGGTTATAACTTTGTAATATATTAAATGGACCATTATTTTGAAAGAAATATTTGAATAATGGTCTATTTTTAGGTTGAAATTAAATTGACATAAAATATAAAGAGTGCTATAATTTGGTCAATTGCTTAATTTGGCAAAAAAATCAGAAAGGGAAAGGATTACATTATGAGAAAAAAATCTAAAAAAAATTCAAAAACGACACCAACAATGATAGAAAATGCACCTTTTGAAAATTTGTTTGAGATTTTTGATGCAGATGCGAGAAACAATATCATTGAAACTATGTTCCGGGATAGAATTAATTTAATCGAACAGTACAGCAGGCAAGAAATTAATAGTTTTCAAGTAAGTAAGATCCTTGGAATAAAAGGCAGGATTATAGCAAGTTCAAATTATATAGAAACATGCGACCAAAAGAAAACTGAGTTTCAAGTGGGAATTAAAGAACTTTCGGAAGAGATAAAAGAACTTAGACAAGCTGTAGAATTATTACAGAAACGAATTCTAAAATTAGATGAGATTCAAAAAAATTATCAAAAATATCTTGAAGGACAAAATAATGAATTGAAAGATGAAGAAGAATTTTCAAAAAAGATAAATACAGTGGCATTAGTCCATCCTACGTGTAGTGTAAAAGAATTAACATATTATGGTTTTTCTATAATTCACGTAACAAAGCAGGATAGAAGAATATTCAAATTAATAAGACCTGATGAGATTTTTGAATTTTCGGAAAGTGATAGTTTGATAGTTTTGCCACAATACTATTCAGATTATCTTAAAGAACATTACGATAGTAGTGCGGAAAGAAGTATTATTGCATACTGTGAAATGGTAGCACACAGAAAAATTGAAATGGATAAGGATGTTAATATTGTTACACTGTTTAATAATGAAGACATTCAAAAAATATTAGAAATTAATGGATTAATGTAATGAAATGAAGAAAGCCCAAATGGTAGATCAATTTTTGATGACTATTTGGGCTTGAGTTGTTGATAGCCTAAAATCTTAACAAAATCTTAATAAAATCTCTCTTTTATCTTAACAAAATATCTGTTATAATAAAAATGTTCACAAAAGAACCGGTCCCAAAAGAGCAAATGGGACCAAAAAGAACCGACCCCAATGGTCCCAAAGGAGGCAAAAAATGCAAAACATCCTAATAGTAGATGATGACAAAGAAATAGTAAAAGCAATAGAAATATATCTAGAAAGAAAAAAATACCAAATATTCAAAGCATTTGATGGAATAGAGGCATTAGAACAGATAAAACAAAATGATATCAATCTAATAATTTTAGACATAATGATGCCAAACAAAGATGGAATAGAAACATTAACAGAAATAAGAAAAGACAAAAATATACCAGTAATTTTACTTTCTGCCAAATCTGAGGATATAGACAAAATACATGGTTTAAACCTTGGTGCAGATGACTATATAACAAAACCATTTAACCCTGCAGAACTAATTGCAAGGGTAAATGCTTTACTTAGAAGATACACAAATTTTGAAACAGAAGAAGCAAATAATAAAAACATAATAAAAAATGGTGGATTAATTATCAATGACGACTTAAAAAAAGTTACAATAGATGGAAAAGAAATAAAACTTACGCCAACAGAATATAATATCTTAAAATTTTTAACAGAAAACAAAGGCAAGGTATATTCAATTGAAGATATATACCAAAAGGTTTGGAAAGATGACTATTTTGCATCAGATAATGTAATTGCCGTACACATAAGACATATAAGAGAAAAAATAGAAATAAACCCAAAAGAACCAAGATACTTAAAGGTTATTTGGGGAGTAGGATATAAGGTGGAATGTTTATGAAAAAATCAACAATATTCAAAGCTATAAGTTTTTTATGTATACCGATTTGCATAATCGCAGTTATTTTGTCAATATTTGCAGTGTATGTAAAAAATGGAACAGATTTTAATGAAAGCAAATATTATGCTTCAAGCCCATTTGTAACATCATATATAGATGATTTATCTAATGTTTGTAATGACTTAATATACAATAATGAAAATTATTACAATATAAAAGATGGCGAAAATATAATATATTATACAAATAGGCAATTATACAATAGTAATGTAAAAGATTTTAAATATCTTGTTATTTATAACAATAAAGCCATAACAAATATTGAAATAAGCAAAGAACTAAATACTATTGATAGCATAAAAGAATACATACAAAATCTTCAAGGATACGAAAATGTAAATATCCAAAATGGACTTGTGAACTCTACAAATGATTCCATAAAAAGAATAAGCACGGGATGTTTAAGCACATTTACAAAAACATATTATATGATAGAAGATAATGAGAAAAATTACTATAAAACAAGTTGTACTGATTTTGAAATATATAGTTCATATAAAGCGGAATTTAAACAAAATTCTAAGGAAATTGCTATTTCTAATATGCTAAAAAAAGTACCATTAATAAATGATGGATGTTATATTATAATTCCAATGGGTTCCATAATAGCAATGCTTATGGTTATATATTTAGCTGTATCTATTGGAGAAGATAAAAAATTAAATTATTTTGATAAAATTCCTCTAGAGATAGTTGGATTTGTAGCAATTATAATTTCGGTAATACCATTTATATTTTTATCTGACTATTTTTATAGTACAGGAAATGACTATGTTGGTGGAATAAGCATAATAATTACAGTAGCATTATTTATTTATGTTATTGCATGTGTATGTATGATAACATTTATAAGAAGATTAAAAGCAAAAAGCTTTTGGAAAACAACAATAATAGGTAAAATTTTTTACTGGTTTAAAGATGTACTTTTAAAAAATATTTCATATTCTATAGGAACTACGGCAAAAGTAATATTAGTATTTTTATTAATTGGATTTATTACATTTTTGATAATGCTTATTTTTAGAGGTGCACTTAGTGTTATATTGATAATTGCATTATATGGCTACATAATGTATAGGACAATTATATTTTTCAAAGAGTGTTCAAAAATAGAAAAGAAAATAGAAGAAGTAAGAGATGGAAATAATCAATTGCCATTGGATGTAAATGAATTTTCATCAGAATTTCAAAATGTTGCAACATCTATTAATAATATTTCAGAGGGAATAGAAACAGCTGTACAAGAAAGAATGAAGAGCGAAAGATTGAAAGCAGAATTAATAACAAATGTTTCACATGATATAAAAACACCTCTTACATCAATAATAAATTATACAGATTTGCTAAAAAATGAAAAAATTGATAATGAAAAAGCAAATGAATATATAGAAATTATATATAGCAAGTCACAAAGATTAAAAAGGCTTACAGAAGATTTGATAGAAGCATCTAAAATACAAACAGGAAATGTGTCTTTGAAAAAAGAAAAGATAAATGTAATAGAATTAATAAGGCAAGCTGTGGGAGAATTTGAGGATAAATTTAGTAAAAAAGGATTAAATACTATAATAGATTGCAAGCAAAATGAAATCTTTATTTTTGCCGATAGCAGATATATGTACAGAATTATAGAAAATTTATTTAGCAATATTTCTAAATATGCTTTGGAAAACTCTAGAGTATATATTGATATTGGTGTTTTCGGAGATGATGTTAATATTGCTATAAAAAATATATCTAAAGATAAATTAAATATTTCTGCTGATGAGCTTATGCAAAGGTTTGTTAGAGGAGAAAGCTCAAGAACCACTGAGGGAAGTGGACTTGGAATATCAATTGCACAGAATTTAACTACTCTTCAAGACGGAAAGTTTGATTTGGTTTTGGATGGAGATTTGTTTAAGGTGAGAATGAGTTTTAAAATTATATAATTTTTTTTAATAAGACCGTTTCTTTTTCCATTGGGACCGTTTCTTTTCGCGAAAAGAAACGGTCCTTTTACGAAATATAATAATTTTTTTTATTTGCAAATGAAATATAAATATGATATTATATCACTATAAAAATGAGAAGGTGATAAGAATGAGAAGAGCAATAAAAAGAGGCTTAATAGTAGCTTTAGGAGTAATAATTCAAATACTACTATCATTATCAGTACTAATATTTTTTGGACAGAAAATTGCGGTAATAGAAACATTTTACTCAATATTAAGTGTTCTATTAGTTTTACGGAATAATAAAAGAAAGTAAAAGTCTAAGTAAAGACCTACCTTGGATAATAATTATAATGTTATTTCCAATAGTTGGTGCACTGCTTTATATTGTAATAGGTGGAAATTTGCATAAAAGTAAAGTGCTAAAAGCAATTAAGCAAAGTGAGGAAAAAGGAAATAAATATTTTATTCAAGATGAAAAAATAAAAAAAGAGATAGAAAGTCAAAATAATGGTAAAATAAATTATCTAATGAATTATCTAAATTTTCCTGTAACAAAAAATAACAATATAAATTATTACAAATTAGGAGAACTTGCATATCCCGAAATGTTAAAAGAGCTTAAAAATGCAAAAAAATTTATATTTTTAGAATATTTTATAATAAAAAATGGCACTATGTGGAGTGAGATTTTAAAAATACTAGAGGAAAAGGCTAAAGAAGGGCTTGATGTAAGGCTTATTTATGATGATATGGGATGTATTGCGTTGTTACCTACATCATATCCTAAACAAATGAAAGAAAAAGGAATAAAATGTATAGCATTTAACAAATTAAATCCATTTTTAGGTGTAATAATGAACAACCGTGATCATCGTAAAATGATGATTATTGATGGAAAAACAGTATTTTCTGGCGGAATGAATTTAGCAGATGAATATATAAATTTAGAACATCCTTATGGAAAATGGAAAGATAATGGCATAAAAATAACAGGAGAAGCTGTATGGAATTTTACTATAATGTTTTTAAATATGTGGAATTCATATAGAAAAGATGATGAAGATTATAAAAAATACAAATACGACTTTTCAAAAGAAAACCTAGAACAAAATGGATACACCATTCCTTATGGAGAAACTCCTTTAGATAATGAAATTGTAGGAGAAAATGTCTATCTTAATATTATAAATCAAGCACAAAAATATGTGTATATTATGACACCATATCTAATAATAGACACCGATATGATAAATTCGCTTATTCTGGCAGCTAAACGAGGGGTTGATGTTAGAATTGTTGTTCCAGGCATACCAGATAAAAAAATAGTATATAGTTTAACGACATCATATTTTGAAACTTTAATAAAAAATGGTGTAAAAATTTATAAATATACGCCTGGATTTGTACATAGCAAGGTTTTTGTATCTGATGATAATATTGCAACAGTTGGAACTATAAATTTAGATTATAGAAGTTTGTATTTACATTTTGAATGTGGAGTTTTTATGCAAGATGTAGAGGAAATTAAAGATGTAAAAAAGGATTTAGTAGATACTATTGGAGAATCGCATTTTGTAAGCAAAAAAGAAGCTATGCCAAAATTGCTGAAAAGTGTGTGGCAAGCAGTACTTAGATTATTTGCACCACTTATGTAAAACAAATGATTAGTTAAAGGAGGCTTAAATAAAATGTCTTATATAGAATTTAAAAATGTAAATAAAAACTACAAGATGGGAGAAATTACAATTAAAGCTTTAGATAATACAAATTTTCAAATAGAAAAAGGAGAGCTTGTTGTAATTGTAGGTCCATCTGGAGCTGGAAAAACGACAACTTTAAATATTCTTGGAGGAATGGATACAGCAACATCTGGAGATGTATTGGTTGATGGAAAAAATATTGCGACTTTAAAAGGAAAGAATTTAATAAAATATAGAAGAGAAGATATAGGCTTTGTATTTCAATTTTATAATTTAGTTCCAAATCTAACGGCAAAAGAAAATGTTGAGCTTGCAACTCAAATATGCAAAGATTCTCTTGATGTTGATAGTGTAATAGAAAAAGTTGGACTTGAAAATAGAAAAAACAATTTTCCATCACAACTATCAGGTGGAGAGCAACAAAGAGTTGCAATTGCAAGAGCCATAGCAAAAAATCCAAAACTTCTACTATGTGATGAGCCTACTGGAGCATTAGACTATAAAACTGGAAAGCAAATTTTGAAGCTTCTTGAAAACACTTGTCGAAAAGAGAAAATGACTGTAATTATAATTACACATAATACTGCAATAGCTCCTATGGCTGATAAGGTAATTCATTTTAAAAATGGTACTGCTGAAAGTATTGAAATTAATGAAAATCCTATGCCTATTGAAAATATTGAATGGTAGAGATTTTTAAGGAGTGAAAGAGATGAAAAAAGCATTATTAAAGAATAGTGTAAAAGAAATAAAAAATACCTACAAAAGGTTTATCTCAATTTTACTTATGGCATTTTTGGGAGTAGGATTTTTTGCAGGATTAAGAGCTACATCACCAGATATGTTAAGAACAATAGATAACTACTACAAAGAACAAAATGTATATGATATACAAGTGCTATCAACACTAGGACTAACCTCAAATGATGTAGAAGAAATATCGAAAATAGAAAATGTAGAAAGAGTAAGCAAAAGCTATGAAATAGATGGAAAAATCGATATTGATAATAAAGAAATTATAACGAAGTTCATAACAATCGAAGATGTAAATAAGCCGATTTTACTAAATGGAAATATGCCACAAAATCAAGATGAATGCTTGGTGGAAGAATCATTTTTAACATCAAATAATAAGAAAATAGGAGATACTATAACTGTAGATATAGAAGATATTCAAAATGATGATGGCGAGAAAATTAAGTATTTAAAAACAAACGAGCTAAAAATTGTAGGAACAGTTAAAAGTCCACTTTTTATTGCTAGAGATAGAGGAACAAGCAAACTTGGCTCTGGTAAAATAAACTATTATATTTACATATCAGAAAATAATATAAATGCAAGTGATATATACACAAATATTTATGTAACAGTTAAAGATGCAAAAAAATACGAAACATCTTCAAAAGAATATGAGGATTATATTGAGGGAGTAAAAGAAAATATCGAACAAATAAAAGAAAAGCAAGAAAAAGAAAGACATGACACTTTAGTAGCAAAAGCTCAAGAAAAATTAGATGATGTAGAAGAGGAGTATAATTCTAAAAAGCAAGATGGTCAAACCAAAATTGATGATGCCTCAAAAGAAATAGAAGATGGAAAAAAGAAAATTGGAGAAGCGGAATCAGAAATAAAACAAAATAGAGAAAAAGCAGATAACGAATTTAAAAACGCAGACAACAAAATTGCTCAAGCTAAAAAGGATATTGAAAATAATGAAAAAACTTTAAATGATAAAGAAAAGGAAGCAAATGCTCAAATTGAAAATTTGAAAAATCAAAAAAGCCAGTTAGAGGATAATTTAAATCAAGTAAATCAAACTCTTGCAGACACACAGAAACAGTATAATTTAATATTAAATGCATTGGAAAATGCGAGTTTGCCAGAAGAACAAAAAAATCAATATGAGCTTCAAAAGGCACAATTAGAAGCGGGCATCAATACTTTAAATGAAAATAAAGAAAAAGTTCAAAGTGGGATAAAGCAAATAGATGATGGCATTGAAGAAGGAACAAAAGAAATTAAAAATGCGAAAAAGCAGATTGAACAGGCGAAAAATGAATTATCAAAACAAGAAAAAACACTAAGCAACAAAAAGAAAACAACATATAACCAAATAGAAAAAGCCGAAAAAGAGCTTGCAGATAAAAAGCAAGAGTTACAAGATGGGGAAGAAGAATTAAACAAAAATAAGAAAGAATTTGAAACTCAAATAAAAGACGCAGAAAAGAAATTAGGTGACGCAAAAGAAAAAATATCTGAAATAGAAAATCCTAAATGGTATATTTTAGACAGAAACTCAAACTCTGGATATGTAAGTTTTATTCAAGATACCAAAAGTATTGATAATATAAGCAAAGTATTCCCAGTAGTATTTTTCATAGTTGCAACATTAATTTCTCTAACATCAATGACTAGAATGGTAGAAGAGCAAAGAGGTCAAATTGGAACATTAAAAGCACTTGGATATAATAAATTACAAATAATGATGAAATATATTATATATGCAGGAATTGCAACTATTGTAGGCTCTGTTTTAGGAATGTGTGTTGGATTTATAATTTTGCCAGAAATAATTTGGATGATGTATGGAATGATGTACCAAATGACAGACAAAATTTTAATAAGCTTCAACTGGAAATATGGTGGAATCGGACTAATTTTAATAAGTATATGTATAATTGGAGCTACAATTTATACAACTTTAAAAGAGCTAGTAAGCACACCTTCAGTACTTATGAGACCAAAAGCACCTAAAGGTGGAAATAGAGTAATTATGGAAAAAATCCCATTTATTTGGAAAAGACTAAATTTTAGCCAAAAGGTTACTGTAAGAAATATATTTAGATACAAAAAAAGATTTTTTATGACAATAATTGGAATTTTAGGTTGCACGGCTTTAATTTTAACAGGTTTTGGAGTAAAAGATTCGGTAAAACAAATAATACCAAATCAATTTGAAAATGTATTTATGTATGATATGCAAATTAGTTTGAAAGAAAGCTTAACAGAAGAGAAAAGGCAAGAATTTAAAAATAAATTAACACAAAATAGTGAAATAAAAAAAGCTGTATCAATATATATGACATCAGAAACAGCTGTAAATGGAGATAATGAGGAAAATGTTCAAATTATAGTTCCTGAAAATCAAGATGAATTAGATGGAATAATTAATATTAAAGATATAAAAAATAAAAAACAAACTATAAAATTAACAGAAAACGAAATATGTTTAACAGATAAAGCAGCTCAGCTTTTGGGTGTTAAGGCAGGAGATACTTTAATCTTAAAAGATGTAGATGAAAATGAGGTAAATATAAAAATATCCAATGTTGTTGAAAATTATGTTTCACATTATGTTTATATGACGAAAGAAACATATAAAAAATTGTACAATAAAGATTTTAAGGCAAATGTAGTGTTTATACAAAATGTAAAACTAAATGATGAAGAACAAGATAAATTGGCAAAAGAGATTATGAATATGAGCGAGGTTTCTGGAATAGTTAATATGACATCAACAATGAAATCTATTGATGATATGATGAATTTACTTAATTATGTTGTAATTGTTTTAATTGTTTCTGCAGGATTGCTTGCATTTGTAGTATTATATAATTTGGCAAATGTAAATATAAGTGAGAGGATAAGAGAACTTGCAACCATTAAGGTTTTGGGCTTTTATGATAAAGAAGTTTATGATTATATTGCAAGAGAAACTGTTATTTTGACAATTATCGGAATTGCACTAGGGTTGGTCGGAGGATATTTCTTGAATTATTATTTGATGGGTACTTGTGAGATTAATATGCTTAGATTTAGTAAGACTATTAAACTTATTAGTTATGTTTATGCAAGTTTGATTACTATTGTGTTTACTTTAATTGTGAATATTGCAACTTATTTTGCTCTTAAGAAAATTGATATGATTGAGAGTTTGAAGAGTGTGGAGTAATATAAGGACAATTTAGTAATTGAAGAAACTTAATGATTAAATGAGGTGGAATTTTGAAATATTTATTAATTGATGAAAGAATGAGAGATGTCGAAAAACAAACTCTGAAAAATTTAGGTTATGAACTTATTGAAATAAAAAAGAGTACCAACGTATATCCTGAGATTTCATCTCATGTTGATATTTTTGCTTGTAAAATAAAAGACAAAGTTATAGTTGAAAAATCAGCCTACAAAATGTTAAAAAATAAATTAAATAATGATGAAAACATATTAATATCAGGAAAAACAATGATTAGCTATGATTACCCCAATGACATTAAATACAACGTTTGTATAGTTGGAAATAAAGCAATACATAATTTTAAACATACTGATAGTAAAATTACTCAAGAACTTGAGAAGAATAATTTTGAAATAATAAATGTAAAACAGGGATATAGCAATTGTTCTATTGCTGTTATTGATGAAAAAAGTATTATTTTAAGTGATAGAGGTTTATACAATAATCTAAAAAATAGTGGATTAGATATTTTGTTTTTAGATTATATACCAGATATAAAATTATTCGATGAAAATGGAGAGTATAGCCAAAAGAAAGGGTTTATTGGAGGAGCAATTTCAAGGATTGATGAGAACGTTGTTGTGTTTGGTGATTTAGATAAAATTGATTATTATGGCAATATTAGGAATTTTATTGAAAGTAGAAATTTAAAGATAATTGATTTTGAAGGATTAGATGTTATAGATTATGGTGGAGTAATTGAACAAAAATTGGGCAGGAATGTGAACTTAGAATCAAACTAAAGATTCTAAGTTTTTTACGCAATAAAATTAGCACTCAACTATTGACATTGCTAAAAAATAGATATATAATACCCTCAAAGAAAAATGCCCACAAAAGAACCGGTCACAAATGAGCAAAATGGGACCAAAAAGAACCGACCCCAATGGTCACAAAAAAGCAAAGCAAAGGAAAGGAAGTAATACAAATGGAAACAAAACAATTCAAAGCCGAATCAAAAAGACTACTAGATCTAATGATAAACTCAATATACACAAATAAAGAAATATTTTTAAGAGAGTTAATCTCAAATGCAAGTGATGCAATGGACAAGCTATACTATCAATCACTAACAGACAACAACCTAAACATATTCAGAAATGACCTAGAAGTAAAGCTAATAACAAATAAAGAAGCTAGAACTCTAACAATAGAAGATAATGGATGTGGAATGAATAAACAAGAATTAGAAAACAACCTAGGAACAATAGCACAAAGTGGTTCATATCTGTTCAAAAACAATAACGAGAAAAAAGAAGATATAGATATAATAGGTCAATTTGGAGTAGGATTTTACTCAGCATTTATGGTGGCTAAAAAAATAGAAGTAGAAAGTAAAAAAGTAGGAGAAGATATAGCATATAAATGGACTTCTTTTGGTGCAGATGGATACACAATAGAAGAAACATCAAAGGAAAGTGTAGGAACAAAAATTACATTATATATTAAAGACAATACAGATGAAGAAAATTATGATGAATTCTTAGAAGATTATAGAATTCAAGAAATTGTTAAAAAATATTCAGACTATATACGTTATCCTATTAAGATGGAAGTAACAAGAAAAGAACTAAAAGAAGGTTCTAAAGATGAATATATAGACAAAAAAGAAATAGAAACTTTAAATAGTATGATACCATTATGGAAAAAGAAAAAACAAGATATAACTCAAGATGAATACAATTCATTTTATATTGACAAATTTTCAGACTATGAAGCACCTGCAAAAGTAATACATAGCACAATTGAAGGTGGAATAAATTACAGTATGCTTTTATATATTCCATCACATTTACCTTATGATTATTACACAAAAGAATATGAAAAGGGATTGCAACTATATTCAAATGGTGTGTTAATAATGGACAAGTGTCAAGATTTATTACCAGATTATTTTGGATTTGTAAAAGGTTTAATTGATAGTCCAGATCTATCTTTAAATATATCAAGAGAGCTATTACAACAAGATAGACAATTAAAAACAATTGCTAAAAATATAGAAAAGAAGATAAGACAAGAACTAGAAAATATGCTTAAAAATGACAGAGAAGAATACGAAAAAATATTCAAAAACTTTGGAACACAATTAAAATTTGGTTGCTATAATGATTTTGGAATGAATAAGGAAAATCTAAAAGATTTAATACTATTTTATTCATCAACAACTAAAAATCTTACAACTCTAAAAGAATATGTAGAAAGAATGAAAGATGGACAAGAGAAAATCTTTTATGCAGCAGGTGAAACAATTGATAAAATTGATATGTTGCCACAAGTTCAAGGAGTTAAAGAAAAAGGTTATGAAATACTATATTTAACAGAAAATATTGATGAATTTGTTTTAAAAGTTCTAATGGAATATGATAAAAAGCAATTTGCAAATGTATCTTCAGATAATCTTGATTTGGAAAGCAAAGAAGAAAAAGAAGAGTTAAAGAAGATAAATGAAGAAAACAAAGATATGTTTACTTTAATGAAAGATGAAATTAAAGATGTTGAGGAAGTTAGATTTACTCACAAATTAAAAGATCATCCTGTTTGTTTAAGTAGTGAGGGTGAAATTTCAACAGAGATGGAGAAAGTTCTTAATTCTATGCCTAACAATCAAGGAGTTAAAGCTAAAATGATTTTGGAGATTAATGAGAATCATCCAATTGCACAAAAATTAAAGAATTTGTATTTGAATGATAAAGATGAGCTTAAAAAATATAGTAAAATTTTGTATGATGGTGCTAGATTGATTGAGGGATTGAATATTGAAAATCCTACTGAATTTAGTAATATTGTGTGTGAATTAATTTCTAAATAAAAGAGAATATAAGTAATTTAAGCGAACCCAAATTATTGGAAAAATTTAATAATTTGGGTTCGTTTTATGTCTATTTTGTAGTTTGTCAAAATTACTCAAAATCCATCCCCTGAAACAAATCTCGTTCTCTCATCAACTTATCAAACCTATTCAAAATCCACTTCTTATGCAAATTCCAACTAGGAGCAATCAAAATATCCTTAGGGGCATCCCCAGAAATCCTATGAATTACAATATCGGGAGAAATATGAGTAATAATATAAGCTAAGCAATCCAAATAATATTCCAAGGAAATAGGTTCATATTTTCCGCATTTATACCAATTGGCTAAAACTGTATTTTCAACAACATAAGTAGAATGAATTTTAAGACCTTGAATAGAATGGTTATTTAAAAATTTTACAGTTTCTTTAATATCATCAAAATTTTCGCTTGGAAGTCCAACCATAATATGAGCAACAACATCAATATTATATTTATTTAAAATCAAAACAGCATTAGTAAAATCTAAAGAATTATATCCTCTGCAAATCAATTTCCCTGTAGTATCATTGGAAGTTTGCAAGCCTAATTCAACACAAACATAGTATTTATCAGAATAGCTTTTAATCAATCTAACAATATCCTCATTAATACAATCAGGCCTAGTTGCAATTTCAAGCCCAACAATACGTTCATCTATTAAAGCAGTATCATATTTTGCTTTCAAATTAGCAAGCGAATCATAAGTATTTGTAAAATTTTGAAAATAAGCTATAAATTTATTAGCACGAGTAGCTTTATAGCTTGAAAAATAAGCTTTTACTTGGTTATGAATAGAAGTTACATCATCTTCAATATGATTACACAAAATATGTTCTCCAGAACCTCTTTCACTGCAAAATATACATCCAGAAGTCCCAACTTTTCCGTCGCGATTAGGGCAAGTAAAATTTCCATCAATACATATTTTAAGCGTTCTTTCACCAAATTTATTTTTAAGATATGAATTTAAGTGTCTGTATCTTTCAATATTTTCCATTTTTAGTATCCTTTCTTGAATTAAGATTATACAAGAAGCAATGAAAAATGTCAAAAAACCTTTTATAAAACTAAATAATATGGTAAAATATTTTTATCATATATAAGGAGGACATAAAAATGAGAGATTACAATAAACAAAAATACTTAAAATTATTAAGTAAAGAATACAAAAATATAACAGAAGTATCAGAAGAAATAATAAACCTAAAAGCAATATTAAATTTGCCTAAAGGAACAGAAGTATTTTTAAGTGATATTCACGGAGAATATGCACCATTTACACATATTTTGAATAATGGTGCAGGAATAATTAGAAGTAAAATAGATGAAATATTTGAAAATCAAACAACAGAAAAAGAAAGAAATATGCTTGCAACACTTATTTACTATCCAGAAGAAAAACTAAAAATAATAAAAGAAGAAACAAAAGAAAATCTAGATGAATGGTATACTATAACATTATATAGATTAGTAGAAGTTGCAAGAAAAGTAAGCTCAAAATATACAAGATCAAAAGTAAGAAAAGCAATAAAAAATGAATTTGCATATATAATAGATGAATTATTACACGCACAAATAAATAGCGAAAAAGATAAAGTTTATTATTATAAACAAATAATAAAAACAATAATAGAACTAGGTCAAGCAGATAGTTTTATAATTGCAATTTCAGAACTTATAAAACAAATGGCAGTTGACCATTTGCATGTAATTGGAGATATATTTGATAGAGGAAGATATCCAAATTTGGTAATAGAAAAATTAATGAATTTTCATAGTTTAGACATCCAATGGGGAAATCACGATATATTATGGATGGGAGCAACACTTGGAAATCAAGCTTGTATTGCAACAGTGGTCAGAAATTCTGCTAGATATAACAACATAGGAACCTTAGAAGATGCTTATGGAATAAATATAAGACCACTTTCAACCTTTGCCCAAGAAGCATATAAAAACGATAATTGTGAAAAGTTTCTACCAAAAGAATTTGATTATAATAAATATGATAATAGTGATAGAAAGCTTATTGCCAAAATACATAAAGCAATAACAATAATTCAATTTAAGTTAGAAGGCCAAATGATAAAAAAACATCCAGAGTATAACTTAAATGATAGGCTTTTATTAGATAAAATGGATTTGAAAAAAGGTTTTGTGTTAATTGATGGAAAAAAATATGAGATAAATGATACAAACTTTCCAACAATAAACCAAGAAAATCCTTATGAACTAACATCTAAGGAAAAAGAAGTAATGGACAGATTAACAGAATCATTTATACATAGTCCAAGTTTAAATAATCATATAAACTTCTTATTTTCAAAGGGAGAAATGTATACAGTATTTAATAATAATTTATTATTTCACGGATGTATACCAATGAATGAAGATGGAACCTTTAAAAAGGTGCAATTTTTAGGAAAAGAATTGGCAGGAAAAGCATATTTTGACGAAATAAATGAAGCAGTAAATAAAGCATATATGACAAAGCAAGAAGAATTAATAGATATAATGTGGTTTTTATGGTTATCACCAGAATCTCCATTTTTTGGCAAAGATAAGATGGCAACATTTGAAAGTTATTTTGTAAAAGATGCTAAGGCACACAAAGAAAACAAAAATCCATATTATACATTATCAGAAGATGAAAAATATTGTAATAAAATATTAAAAGAATTTGGTCTAGAAGATGAAGATTCTCGTATTGTAAATGGTCATATACCAGTAAAAGTAAAAGATGGAGAAAGTCCAATAAAAGCAAATGGCAAGCTACTCATAATTGATGGTGGATTTGCTAAGAGCTTTAGAGAGAAAACTGGTAATGCAGGATATGTGCTAACATATAATTCAAATGGATTATTATTAAGCCAGACAAAACCTTTTGAGTCTGTATCAAAGGCTATTATAGAGGAAAAAGACATTATAAGTGAGATTATTGTAAAGAAAAATGGAGTTGTAAGAAAGACTGTTGGGGATACAGATATCGGTACAAAATTAAAGGGCGAAATTGAGGATTTGATGGAGCTACTTAATGCGTATAAGAATGGAGAGATAAAAGAAAATTGGAAGTAATTTTTCTGATTGGGGACGGTTCTTTTTCGGAAAAGGAACCGTCCCCAATCAGAAATTTTTTCAAAAAGGAGAAAATAGATGTACAAGACAATAACACAAAATACAACATTTGAACTTACAGAAAAAAAATCAAAATTTATAGCAAATTTAATATATATACAAAGCAAAGAAGATGCCGAAAACAAAATAAAAGAGTACAAAAAGAAATATTTTGATGCAAGACATAACTGCTATGCATACAGAGTGTTAGAAAATGGAACAATTTATGAAAAATCTAGTGATGATCGGAGAACCGTCAGGTACGGCAGGGGCACCAATGTTAAATATTCTGCAAAAGAATAATTTATGTAATGCACTTATAATTGTTACAAGATATTTTGGAGGAATTTTATTAGGTACAGGGGGATTGGTTAGATGTTATTCTGCTGGATGTTTAGGAGCAATAGAAAAAGTCGAAACAATAGAAATAGAGCCAGGAATTGAAATGACAATAACTTTAGATTACCCAGATTTTCAAAATGTTCAGTATTATTTTGGAAAAAAAGGTATAAATATTTTGGATTCTAAATATGAAAATGACATAGAATGTGTAGTTGAAATGAGTATTTTGACGAAAGAAGAGTTTTTGGCAGATGTAAAAAATAGGAATATTAATATAAAAAAAGTAGAGATTGGTAAATCTAAATATGTAAAAATTTACCATAAATAAAATTATTTGGAAGATTTATAAGATAATATAAGCTATTTAGTCTATAATAAAAATAAAAAAATGGAAAAAATTACCAAAAACTATTGCTTTTTTGTTGACCCTATAATATAATACAAATTGTAAAATTTTTACAATTAAATTTATATTTAGGAGGATAAAGCTGTGAAAGAGAAAATAACAGTATTAATTGCAGATGACAATCAAGAATTTAGCAGGACACTTGCAACATATCTTAGAAATCAAGAAGATATGGAAGTTATCGGAATTGCAAAAGATGGATTGGAAGCAGTAGACCTAATAAAAGAAAAATTACCAGATGTAGCAATATTAGATGTTATAATGCCTCATTTAGATGGACTTGGAGTATTAGAAAAAGTAAATAATAGTAGTAGTGAATTAGATAAAAAACCAATTTGTATTATGTTATCAGCTGTAGGTCAAGACAAAATAACCCAAAGGGCAATAAGTTTAGGAGCGGAGTATTATATGGTAAAACCATTTGATATTGAACTTCTAATGCAAAGAATTAGGGAGATTAAGAATTTTAAACCAAGAGGAACAAGAAACAATTTTGTTTTAAGAGAAATTAAAAGAACACCTTATGTTAATGTTAATTCAGATAAAGCAGAAGATAATCTTGAAGCTCTTGTTACTAATATTATTCACGGAGTAGGAGTTCCTGCTCATATTAAAGGATATCAATATTTAAGGGAAGCTATTATTATGGTAGTAAATGATATTGAAGTTATTAACCAAATTACGAAGAGTTTGTATCCACAAATTGCGCAAAAATTTGGAACGACTCCCTCAAGAGTAGAACGTGCAATTCGTCACGCTATTGAGGTTGCGTGGGGCAGAGGAGAAGTTGATTTGATGGAAAATATTTTTGGATATACTGTTTCAGCTGCAAAAGGAAAGCCTACGAATAGCGAATTTATTGCAATGATTGCTGATAAGTTAAGGCTTGAACTTAAGAGTGCATAGGAAAATTTACGAGAATAGTTAAAAATAAAGCAATAGGTTAAAAATCTATTGCTTTATTTTTGCAAAAAGTTTGTTCTGTTCGCTATTTAGCTTAGCCGTGCTATGTATTGTAAAAATTTTATAAAAGCCAAAATGATGAGAAAATTTTCTGATTGGGGACGGTTCTTGTAGCTCAAAAGAACCGTCCCCAATCAGAAAAAATTACAAATTAAAGTTAAAAATAGGAAAAATACTAATAATCAAAAAAGTATAAAACCCAGCAAAAACTCCATGTAAAATTTTCCCAATAACATAAGGTTTAATAGATAAATCAGATTTAGAGACAATACTAAAAACTTGTAGTAAAACAGAAAGCCCACCAAAGCCTAGCAAGATAGCTGTAACAATTATGTTTAGAGAAATATTTTTTAGTTTTATCATAGAAATCATATTAATACCATTTGTAATTTCAAACAAACCTGTAAAAACAGAAGCAATAATTTGTGAGGGGATGCCTAAAAAGTGGCAAACAGGTTCAAGTAAAATACAAACTAAACTTGTTATTCCACTAATATTTAAAATCGAAATTACAACTGAAAATAGTACAACAAAGCCTCCAATCATAAGAATTGTAGAAATAGCTGATTGAATGCTTATGCCTAGTATTTCTCCTAAGTTTGAAACAGTGATATTTTGAAGCTTATTATCATATTTTGATACGGTATATTGATGCCTAGTTGCCAAATTTTTCTTCCAAAACCTAAATATAATTCCAACTGTTATACTTCCTAAAATATGTGTTATAAATAATAACATTCCAATTATATAATTGCCAAATAAACTTATTCCGACAAGTTCCTATAATGAATAATGGACCAGAATTATTAGTAAAACTTAAAAGTCTTTCACATTCTTCTTTTGTACAAATATTATTATTTCTAAAATTAACAGCTATTTTCGCACCGAACGGGATATCCGACTTAGCCATCCCATAAAAATAGCGAAACTTCCTTCTCCTGAAATATTAAATAGAGGTTTCATTAATTTATTAAAGATTTTTCCTAATTGATATGGAATACGAGTTTTAGACAATACTTCTGTTGCGATGAAAAATGGAAATAGGGAAGGGATGACAGAATTTGCCCATAACTTTAGTCCTGATTTTGCAGCTTGCATATTTGAGGATGAAAATAGTATGAGATATATTAAAAAAATCAAGAAAATTCCTGATAGTAAATTTCGTTTTATTTTAAATACAAATACTCTGAAATGTTTCATTTAAAGCCAACCTCCACTATAATTTGTATGAGTCTGTTTTAGTATTTATACATAAAAATATTGTGGCAGAAAAACTTTGAGTTTTTTGCCACAACTATTGTTAATAATTCATATTACTTTTAGAATGTTGAGTACACATATCAGGTATGGTACCTTTTAAGAAGTATTCTGTAAAAGTATTAGGACAACTAGAATTGGCAACTTTTCCAGAGGCTCTACAAATTTTAGAAGTTAGTACGCCGTCTGTTTTTTCAAATTTCTTATTTGGAAGTCCAGAGTGAATATTTTTCATAACACTTGACCAAATAAGTCCTGCTGGGTTTTTACCATTAAAGTTAATGCTTTCATTCATATCAAATCCATACCAACAAACAGCTGTATAATATGGAGTAAATCCGCAAAGCCATCTATCATAATTTTCGTTTGTAGTACCTGTTTTTGCGGCTACATCCATACCTGAAATAGAACAATATGTAGCTGTTCCAGCACTTCCAGTAACAGGTTCTGTTAATAATTGTTTTAAAATAAATGCTGAATCTTTCGAAATTACTCTTCTCTTTTTTTGTTTAGATACTAAAATGGTTTCATTTGAATGTGAATATATTTTAGTATAAAAAGTAGGTTCTATATAAACACCATCATTTGCAATAGAACTATATGCACCTGCAAACTCAAGAGGGGAGATACCTTGGTCAAGTCCACCTAAGGCAAGAGCTAGATTTACATCTTTATCATTTAAAGTAGTAATTCCCATTTTCTTTAAATATCTAATTGATACTTGAGGGGTAAGTTGTTCCATAAGTTTTACAAAAGGTATATTTTGAGAAGATTCAACAGCTTGTCTTAAGGTAATTGATCCTTTATAATTGTCATAATCAATAGGGGAATACGCTTCTCCATTATAATCTGTAAATGTTGTTGGTTCATCTGCAAAAACGGTTACATTTGTTACTAATTTTTTTTCAATTGCAGGAGCAAGTACAGCAACTGGTTTCATACTTGATCCAGTTTGACGTTTCATTTGTGTTGCTCTATTAAATCCTCTTGATTTTGTTTTTTCACCTAATCCACCAGAACATGCTATAACATAACCATTCGATTGGTCCATAATTACAACAGCTGCCTGTGCATAGTCATCATTTTTTGATGATTTTAAAACATATTTTTTATTTTTACATTCATTTTCTACTACTTTTTGTATATCACTATTTTGAGTACTATATATAGAACTTCCTGATAAATAGAAATAGTTTGTTGCAAAGTCTTGAGATATATGTTTTTGGTTAGAGAAATCAGATATTATTTCATTTATAAGTCCATCTGTATGATACGAATATACAGATGAATTATTTTGCAGATTTCCCTTGCTAAATTTTAATCCATTATCTACTTGTGAAACCGCTTCGTTATATTCATTTTCAGAAATATAGCCTAATTCTTTCATTTTACTCAAAACAGTTTTAGTTCTTTTACTAATTTTCTCGGATTTATCAGTATCAGAAAAAGGATTATATGAGTTTGGCGAATTGTTAATTCCTGCTAAAAATGCACATTCTGCTAAACTTAAATCTTTAATATCACGATTAAAATAGTAAAGAGCCGCTTCTTTAACACCATAAATATTAGGACCTGTATAAATAATATTTAAATAAGCTTCTAAAATATCATCCTTAGAAAAACAACAATCTAAAACACAGGCATAAAACCATTCCTTAACTTTTCTTGAAATAGTATTAGAATCATCACCAGTCAAATTTTTAACAAGTTGCTGGGTTATAGTACTTCCACCAAAAGAGGAAGAGCCGCGTCTTATAACATAAGACAAAATAGCAGCTCCAGTTCTTTTAATGTCAACACCGTGATGCTTATAAAAACGTTGGTCCTCTATAGCGATATATGCGTTTTTCAAATTATTAGGCATCTCGAAAAGTTTTATATTATCTCTATTTCGTTCTGAACCAATTTCAGCAATTACATTTTTATTAGAGTCAAATACAGTGGAAGTAGAATTATTAAACATTTCCCTTGCAAGTGTTTTAAATGTATATGCTTTAAAAGCAAGATAACCTATAGATACAATTAAAAACAAAATTAAAATAATAACAATAAATTTTATAAAACGGCTTTTTAATGATTTAGGTTCTTTCTTATTTTTCTTATTTACTTTTTTATCATTACTATGTTTCATTAAAAGTACCTTTCTATATTATGAATTTTTTACTTCTTTATTAGGAATTAGATTATTTATTAAAATACCAATTCCTATAATTAAAAATGCAAAAATAGTTATTGAACCTAAAACAGGTATTAATTGTATTAATTTATAAACAATGCTTAAAACAATAATTGATAATATTGTTAATAATGTATTATTAGCTTTTTCAAATTTAACATTTAATTTTTCTGCAACTAATTTTGATAAAATAACAATAACTATACTAGATGCTACAAGTAATAAAACCAAATATAACGCAGTTAATATAAATGCTAAGTTTATAGTCACACCACATATTAGTAAAATAAGAGAGACAACAGGGACTACAATTAATGTCAAAAATCCATAAAGTAAAGATTTTGGTAAGTTTTTAACCAAATCAGGATATGTACTTATAAATTTACAATTTAGCCATTTTCCTATAACAAATAATACAATTGCAAGAACAGCAAGCGAAAGTACAGATGTTAAAAAGTCGTTCATCTTAGTTATAGTGTTTACTTTGGTATCTGTATTTATAGAGCTAAAATTTACTTTTCCCTCTACTGTATTTTCTGGAATAGCCACCTGTTTTTTAGAAGAATAATTCAAATCACCTTCTATAGATAATTCATCTGATATGGTAATATTTTCAGATGAGATATTTGCATTTCCAGATATGCAGCCATCTAAATTAGATTTGGCTGATGATGAAAAGACATCACAATCAACATTTCCTGATAATGTGAAATTTCTAGAAATATTGTATACATTAATTCCAACATCACCAGATAAAATTAATGAATTTGAAGCATTAAATAAAGAAGCTTCAATTAAACTATATTCACCAATTGTTACAGTATTTGCACAAATAAAAGCATTACCACTAATATCTGTATCAATTGTGACATTTCCAGATGTTACTACAAAAACATCACCTTCTACAGGTGTTGTAATGTTAACATCTTCGGTACCAGCATAAAAATAATTTTTTGAAGTTGAATCTTGCGTATTGTAGTCAGTTTCATCTTCTTCTGTAGTATCTTCAGAAGCATCTACATTAGATGTATCATCAGCATCATCAGAAATTGGTATAACTTCATCATTATAATTTACAGATTCTGAATTATCTATTTCGTTATCAGCTAAAGATAAAACCGATATACTGGAAACTAATAAAATAAAAATAATTAAAATTTTTCTCAATATATTTTTCATAAATATATTCCTCCTTCTAAATAAAATTTACTTAAATATATATTTTTTTAATATATATGTCAAGTTGATTTTTATAAGTATTTGTAATATAATAGATAAAGTTTTGGAGGGAATATGAAAAATATAAAAGATTATAATTTAGAAGAATTAAAACAAGAACTAATAAATATGGGAGAAAAGCCATTTAGAGCAGAACAAATATTTAATTGGATTTACAGAGAAAATGTAACATCGTTTGATGATATGACAAATTTATCACTAAATCTAAGAGAAAAATTAAAGCAAAATTACACATTATGCATATTCAATATTTTAAGAAAACAAGTAGCATCAGATGGAACAATAAAATATTTATTTGATGTATTAGACGGAAACGCAATAGAAACAGTTTTAATGAAATATCATCACGGATATAGTCTATGTGTATCATCTCAAATAGGATGTAAAATGGGGTGCAAATTCTGTGCATCAACAGGAATTGCATTTATAAGAAGCCTAACATCAGGTGAAATTGTAGAAGAACTTTTAGCTGTTGAAAGAGATGAAAATATAAAAATTTCAAATGTAGTATTTATGGGAATAGGGGAGCCATTAGATAATTATGACAATGTTGTAAATGCAATCAGAATTATAAATAATCCAAAAGGAATTAATATTGGTGCAAGACATATTAGTGTATCTACAAGTGGGTTAGTACCTATGATTTATAAGTTAGCTGAGGAAAATATTCAATGTACTTTATCTATTTCTTTACACGCAACTACAGATGAAAAAAGAAGTTCAATGATGCCTGTAAACAACAGATATAATATAGAAGAATTAATGAAGGCTTGTAAGGATTATATTAAAACAACTAATAGAAGAATTTCTTTTGAGTATGCACTAGCTAAGGATAATAATGACAATTTAGATGATGCTAAACAATTAGTTAAGTTACTTAAAGGTATGATTTGCCATGTAAATTTAATTCCTATTAATAAAATCGAAAATGGTAAATTTGATAAAAGTTCAAATGAGAATATTTTGAAATTTAGAGATTATTTAAATGACCACGGCATTGTTGCAACTGTTAGACGTGAACTTGGGTCTGATATTGATGCCGCCTGTGGGCAACTTAGAAGAAAGAATTTATAATTTTTTCGTATTGGGACCGTTTCTTTTCGCGAAAAGAAACGGTCCCTTCGCCAAAAGAAACGATCTTTTTGCAAAAGGAAACGGTCCCAATGAAAAAAGAAACAATCTTGATGAGAAAAATTACCAACTTTTCTCCAAATCCAACAACTTTTTCAAGCTAAGTCCAAAATTCAAAATCTCACTAGCAAAAATAGAAGCAATAAAACCTTTAATTCCAAAGGCAGGAACAAAGAAGAAAATAAAGCTAATACTAACTAATAAATCAATAATATTAATAAAAAGGACATTAACTTGAGCATCTAATCCTTTTAAAATATTATCAACAACAATATCGACATACATAAAAGGAATAAGTGGAGCAAACATTTTTATATAAATTCCAACTTGAGTATCATTATAAATAATTTCACCTAATTTATTTCCAAAAATAATGTAAAGAAATGTCAAGAACAAGGCAAATAAGAATGAGCCTACTATTAATTTATCTGAATATTTTTTTATCTTTAAGTAATCTTTTTTTACATAATATCTAGAAAACTCTGGTATTAAGAGACCAGAAACAGCAGTTAAAAATGTTGCTGGAAAAAGTACAATTGGCATTGCCATACCAGTTATTGTACCATATTCTGCAAGAGCCGCTTCGCAATTTATTCCATTTTTTTCTAAGCTAGATGGAATGATGAGTTGCTTTAAGGTTGAAAGTCCTGAACGAATGTATGATGTAAAAGCAACAGGTAGTAAAATTCGAAATATTCTATGCAAGAAATGACTATTGGAAACTGTGCAAGTATTATCAATTTTTGTGTTTAAATCAAATATAAAAACAAATATATTATATGTAAAAGAACAAACCTCGGATAGAACATCTCCTAAGATTAGTGCAAAACATATATTTTCGATATTTCCTGTGGGTATATATTTTTTGAGTAAGAAAAAGGTTATAATAATTTTGGCGACATATTCTAAAAAATTTGCAAGTACGGATTTGTAGACTCTTCTTACTGCTGTGAAATAGCCTGATATACAGCTTGATATTGCTATCATTGGAAGTGCAATTGAAATTAAGTAGACAATTGAGTTCCCAACTTTACTATGGAAGCAAATTTTTGCAATAAAAGATGCATTTAAGCAAAATATTATACAAGCTATGAAACCAAATGATAAACTTATAATTATACATTTTTTTATTGATTTTTTTATTCCTTGATTGTTTCCAACAGCTAGTTCTTCTGATATTATTCTTGTTGAGGTTATGTTTATTCCGAGAAGCGGCAAGTGTAATACCGAACATATATGCGGTCATTATTAATTGGAATACTCCAAGTGCCTCTCTTTCTATTTGGTTTGAAACATATATGTTGAATACTAGCCTTATTATTTGGAGGAATAGTGAGCTTCCTACCATTAGGAGAGAGTTTAATATAAATATTTTAAATCTTTTCATAGTTTAATAGTATTAGAGTGGGGAGAAAAAAGAACTTTTTAGGTAGATTTTTTGAAAGAAAATTATTAGATAAAAAGCTCTTAGTATCAAAAACGTGAAACTTTTTATAAAAGTATCTATTAAAAACGTGAAAAACATTGCAAAATGATGTGTCAAAAACGTGAAACTTGATTGACTTTTAATAAAAAAAATAGTATACTACAAATAGGAGGCATGCTTATGAAAAGAAAGATTTATAATGAATTATTAAATTGGAAGAACACTAATATACAAAAACCTTTAATGGTAATTGGAGCAAGACAAATTGGAAAAACATATATTATAAATGAATTTTGTAAAAACGAATTTAAAGATTATGTGTATATAAATCTATTAGAACAAACAGAAATAATAAAAATATTTGAAGAAAAAATTAGTACTAGGGATAAATTTAAGAGAATGGAAATTTATTTAGATAAAGACATAGATTTAGAAAATACCATTATATTTTTCGATGAAATACAAGAATGTGAAGAACTAATAGGAGCGCTAAAATATTTTAATGAAGCAGAAGAACCATTTAAAATAATATGTGCAGGTAGCTTACTTGGCGTTAAACTAAAAAGAATGCATTCATCATTTCCAGTAGGCAAAGTTAAAATGCTTAATATGTATCCTATGGATTTTGAAGAATTTTTAATTGCCAATGGAAATATAGCTTTAATAAATGAAATAGAAAAATGTTATGAAAATAATATAGCAATGGATTCAGTATTACACGAAAAAGCTTTAAACTTATATAGATTGTATTTATGTGTAGGAGGAATGCCAGAGGCTGTAAAGAATTTGTTAGAAAATGATAAAAATATATTAAAATTTGACAATAGTATAATAGAAGATATTTATAAATCATATTTGAATGATATGAACAAATATGTAACAAATAAATTCGAAGCGGTTAAAATAGAAGAAGTATATAAATCAATTCCGTCTCAACTAGGAAATATGAGCAATAAATTTCAATATGGAAAGATTTCTTCCACTGCAAGGAAAAGAGACTATGAAACGGCTTTAAACTGGCTATTATCTAGTACAATGGTTCATAAAAGTGTAATATTAAATAAGGTTGAAATTCCACCTTTAGGCTTTGTTATAGATGACCATTTTAAATTGTATTTAAGTGATACTGGAATTTTATTAAATATGTTGCAAGTAAAGTATAATGATATTATATTAGATAATTTGCTACAATATAAAGGAATTATTGCTGAAAATTATGTTGCAACACAGTTGGTTGTAAATTCGAATAATTTGATGTATTGGGAATCAGGAAATCAAGCCGAAGTTGATTTTATATTATATAATGATGATGGAATAATTCCGATTGAAGTTAAAGGTGACGATAATGTTGGAAGCAAGAGTTTAGGCGTTTATATGAAGAGATATAATCCTAAGTATGCTATTAGAGTTTCTACTAAAAATTTTGGATTTGCTAATAATATTAAATCTGTGCCTTTGTATGCTGTGTTTCTTATTAAGTAAAATTAATACAAAAATAGTTAGAAGATTAAAAATTCTAACTATTTTATTTTTTTATATATTTCAAAATTTCCTCATCAGGAATATTCAAAACTCTTATAATTTTTCTTATGGTTTCAATTTTAGTTTTGTCCTCATCTTTCATGGGAATATAGAAGAATGTTTTGTCTCAGGAAATATAAAATGTGAAGGAAAAAGTAATGCTAAATGTAGAGCTGGCGGGCTTGCAGGAACTTTAAGTGGGAATATTAAAAATTGTTACAATAAGGCTAATATAAATGGTAAAGGAAAAATTGCTAATTGCAGATGAAGATATGCCTAAGATAATAGATATAATTGGAAATGCTTTTAAATTAGATAATAAAAATTCAATCTATCCAATTTTAAATTGGCAGTATTTTTTAAAATTGGGACGGTTCCTTTTTCAAAAAAGAACCGTCCCAATTTCAAAATCATTTCTTCGCCCCAACATCAACATCCAAGCAAACCACAACTCTCCCCTCAAAAATAGCCTCCAAAGTACACACAAACTCATCCTCATCATCAACATCCTCCAAATGAATAAAAATTCTCTTAGGAAGTAAATTCAAAAGAGTATTTAAAATCATATCAGAAGAAGAAAAACTAATATCAGACAAATATTTAGCTCCAAGCAAATAAATACTAGTATCAATAACATTCCTATTTTTATCCAACAAAACAGAATCAATGTTCTTACTACTATTTCTATAAATCAAATGCACAAAATCAGAATTATATCCCTCAGAATTAACATAAATTTTAAGCAAAGATACAAACTCCTGATATTCCTTTTCTACTAAATACTGATTAACAGAACTATCAATCTCAGTTTCTAATTCATCAATATATTTTTTTAATCTAAAAGTAACAAAACCTTTCAAATATAATTTACAGCAAACATTAGACTCACAATTCTTAAAAAATCCATAAAAAGCCTCAAATAAAATATTTTCTTTAACCTCGAAATCTTCAATACTTTCCAAACGATTTTCATAAAATTTATCTAAAACGACATTTTGTTCAAATTTATCAAAATAAAAATATTCTTTTTGTAAAATATTTCTTGTAATACTATCCTCATAAATGTCTAAAACTAAAAAAGACAAAATATTAGAAATAGTACTAAAAAACAAATTTTCGTCAAGTCCTTTATAATGTATAAAAATATTATTATAAATACTAAATTTATGGCATGAAAAATAAACATCTTTCAAATCTATTTTTTTAAAATTATCTAGTAGATAATCAATTGCTTTACTATTGTTAGTTTTTATACATAAAGATTTCATTTCAAATGAACCCCTTTCTTCAATAATTATTATCTACTAAAAATGGTTAAGATATACCTTATATTATGCAAAGGTGGAAATTTGGTGTATCATTTTTTCTGATTGGGGACGGTTCTTTTTCGGAAAAGGAACCGTCCCCAATCAGAAA
>ERZ827440.518-NODE-518-length-54176-cov-6.159125_pt1 | contig 54176 bp, 49 predicted proteins | sample MGYA00519774_ERZ827440 | MGnify/ENA primary metagenome ERZ827440 (study PRJEB31778, sample SAMEA3449302) | human gut metagenome | biome: human gut; feature: human-associated habitat; material: faeces | place: United Kingdom | collected 2010/2012 ... | reverse complement strand
CCGAGACGCTGTTCACCGGCGTTTATGAGCTGCCGCCCGCCCATACACTGACCTGGCAGGCGGGCCGGGTCACGCTGGCCCGCTATGCCGCGCCGCGGTTCCGGGCAAAGCGGGGGCGCAGTCTGCGGGCTTGGGCGCGTGAGATCGGGGACGCTGTCGCCGAGAGCGCCGATGCCCACCGCATTGCCGATGTCGAGGTCGGCTGCTTTTTGTCGGGCGGGGTGGACTCGTCGCTCATCACCTGCGAGATGGCCCGCCGCCAGCCCGCCGTGCAGTGCTTCTCGGTGGGCTACGCCGAGGAAGCGCATTCCGAGCTGCCTGCCGCCCGTGCCGCGGCGCAGGCACTGGGCGTGCCGCTGACCGAAACCACCGTGACCGCGGATGATTTTTTTGCGGCGAACCGCGCCATTCAGTGGTATCTGGACGAGCCGATGCCCAACCCGGCGGAGGTGCCGCTGTATTTCCTGTGCAGGACGGCGCGGCAGCGGGTCAAGGTCGTGCTCTCGGGCGAGGGCGCGGATGAGCTGTTCGGCGGCTATCCGCTGTACCGGCAGGCCGTCTGGGCCGAACGCTGGCAGAAAATGCCCCGGGCCGTGCGGCGGGCGCTGGCGGCCCTGCTGCCCGGCTGCGGCCTGCTGCACCGGGGCGCACTGCCGCGCTGGCAGCGGTCCGCCCGGGCCAACTATGTCTTTGAAACAACGCAGGAGCGCGATAAATATTTAAAGCGCGACTACTGCGCCCCGACCCCCGCGCAGCGCTGCAAGCCCTATTTTGACGCGGTGCGCGGGCTGGATGAGCCGACGGCGGTGCAGTGGGTCGATTGGCAGACCTGGCTGCCGCGGGACATCCTGCGCAAGGCGGACCGCATGAGCATGGCCCACAGCCTGGAGCTGCGGGTGCCGTTCCTGGACCGGCAGGTGCTGGCCGCGGCGCAGGCCCTGCCCCGGCGGTACCGCTGCACCGGGCGGCGCGGAAAGATCGCCCTGCGCGCCGCCGCGGCCCGCCGCCTGCCGCCCCAACTGGCCGACGCGCCGAAGCGCGGCTTCCCCGTGCCGCTGGCGGACTGGCTGCGGCAGGAGAAATATTACGCGCTGGTCAAGGCCAAGCTCACCGGCCCGGCAGCCGAGCGCTTTTTTGACACGGGTGCGCTCTGCGCCCTGCTGGACGCCCACCGTGCGGGAAAAACCAACGCTATGACGAAACTGTGGGCGTTTTACTGCTTTATAGAATGGTACGAGGTCTACTTTGTGGAAGAATTTCCGCCGATTTTGTAAAAAACTTTTCCAAAATCGCTTGACAAAACCCGGCCCCATTGCTATAATATCCTACGCAGTATGTCCCTTGTGGGCATGAACCCGCAGTGAGCGCCCGTAGCTCAGCTGGATAGAGCAACTGCCTTCTAAGCAGTGGGCCGGGGGTTCGAGTCCCTCCTGGCGTACCAGCTCTCTGGGCGGCGTCGGCTTGAACGGTTTTTATATGTGGTGGGTGTAGTTCAATTGGCAGAGCACTGGATTGTGGTTCCAGGTGTTGTGGGTTCGAGTCCCATCACCCACCCCAGACATGAGGGGGCCGGGGTATCCCCGGTCCCTTCTTTTTTCCACTTAGGGGCGTAGCCAAGTGGTAAGGCAAGGGACTTTGACTCCCTCATTCGCTGGTTCGAGTCCAGCCGTCCCTGCCATTGACCATGAATACGGCCTCTCGGCCAGTGATTTATAGGTAATAAGTGTTTTACTCTGATCCGGTAGCTCAGTCGGCAGAGCAACTGCCTTTTAAGCAGTGGGTCCGGGGTTCGAATCCCCGCCGGGTCACCAGAAAAACGGCACACATAAGTGTGCCGTTTTTTTGATATAATGGATCAGTCATACTTGAGTTGTCCGGCAGTCAGCTGTGCCGATGGCTCGGCCGCCTTAAAACCCCGCTAATTCTCCCTGCATTATCAAGAAAGTGCATTTGAAAAAGTGCACGATGTAACTTGAATTTTCCTCCCTGCTTTTTGATATGATGCACAGATGTCCGCCAGTGAACGCCATTCTTGCGAAAAATGAAACCAAAAAGGGCCATAATCAGGCCAATATTGTGCAAAATGCGTGTTTATTGAAAGAACATTTGGCGGAAATGTGTATTGAAAACAAACGCTGTCCGTCATACAATAACAGTATAGTTAATTGTGGTTTTTGAATCATAGACAAATAGGGGGATTATTATGGTAACTTTACAGATGATTCAGGAAGCCCAGGAGTCTCTGAAGGGCATTGCCCGCAAGACTCCGCTGGAAAATGCCAATCGGCTGGGCGAAAACATTTACATCAAGTCTGAGAACCTGCAGCTCACCGGCGCTTTCAAGATTCGCGGCGCCTACAACAAGATCCGTTCCCTGACTCCGGAGGAAGCTTCTCACGGCGTCATCGCCTGCTCCGCCGGCAACCATGCTCAGGGCATTGCTCTGTCCGCCACGAAACTGGGCATCAAGTCCGTGATCTGCATGCCCGAGGGCGCTCCCATCTCCAAGGTGGAGGCCACCCGCAACTACGGCGCTGAAGTGGTTCTGGTCCCCGGCGTTTACGATGACGCCGCCCGCGAGGCCGAGCGTCTCTCCAAGGAGCACGGCTACACCTTCGCACATCCCTTCAACGATCCGTATGTCATTGCCGGTCAGGGCACCATCGGTCTGGAGATCCTGGAGCAGCTCCCCGAAGTGGAGCAGGTCGTGGTCCCCATCGGCGGCGGCGGTCTGATCTCCGGCGTGGCTTTCGCCATCAAGCAGCTCAAGCCCTCCTGCAAGGTCATCGGCGTGCAGGCCGGCGTTGTGGCTTCCATGTATGCTTCCCGTCAGGCCGGTAAGGTCACCACTGTGCCCGATGCCGCGACCCTGGCTGACGGCATCCATGTGCTGACTCCCGGCAGCCTGACCTTCGAGATGTGCCAGAAGTATGTGGACGAGATCGTCACCGTCAGCGAGGACGAGATCGCCGCTGCCATCCTGGCTCTGCTGGAGGTCCAGAAGACTGTTGCCGAGGGCGCTGGCGCTACTCCCGTGGCTGCCTGCATGTCCGGCAAGGTCGACACCACCAAGAAGACTGTGTGCGTAGTTTCCGGCGGCAACGTGGACGTGACAACCCTGTCCCGCGTCATCACCCGCGGCCTGACCTACGGTGGCCGTCTCACTACCATCACCACCAAGCTGGCTGACCGTGCCGGCAGCCTGGCCAACCTGCTGAATGTTGTCGGCGGCACCGGCGCCAACGTGGTCCGCATCCATCACGAGCGTGAGGATGTCAACTCTGAGGTCAACGCATGCGTGGTGTCCATGGTCCTGGAGACCCGGAACGCCGATCACGTGCAGAAGATCAAGGATGAGCTGACTGCAAAGGGATATTCTCTGCTGGACGCGTAAGCGGCAGCAGCTGGATATAAAAGAAGAGAAAAAAGGAAAATCAGAAAAGGAGGATGTCCGTGTGAGATCACACGGACGAGAGAAATGAAAGAAAAGAAAAAGATGAGCCTGTTGCTCAAACTGGTCATCGCCATCGTACTCGGTATCGTGGTCGGTTTCGTGACCCCCGGTATGGGTGCCTTCGGTGAGGTCATCATCCGCATCGGCGCTACCTACAACAGCATCTTCGGCAACTTCCTGAACTTCGTGATCCCTCTGATCATCATTGGCTTCGTCGCCCCCGGTATTGCTGACCTGGGCGCCGGCGCTGGTAAGACCCTGGCCGCTACCACCGGTGTGGCTTACGGTTCCACCATCATCTCCGGTACTCTGGCCTTCGTTGTGGCCTCCCTGCTGTATCCCCACATGGTCCACGCTGGCATGTTCATGGAGAACGCCGCCAACGCTGAGGAGACTGTGCTCTCCGGCTACTTCACCATTGAGATGCCCGCCATCATGGGCGTTATGACCGCTCTGCTGATGGCCTTCATCCTGGGCCTGGGCATGGCTGTCATCAAGGGCAACACCATGAAGACCGTGATGAACGAGTTTGCTGAGATCATCGACAAGCTGGTCAGCAACATCGTCATCCCCCTGCTGCCCTTCCATGTGTACGGTATCTTCGCTAAGCTGGCTTATGCCGGTACCATCGTGGAGATCATGGGCTCCTTCATCAAGGTGTTCGCTATGATCCTCGTTCTGCACTGGGTCATCATCGTGTTCCAGTACACCGTGGCCGGCAGCGCTGCCAAGAAGAATCCCTTCGCTCTGATCAAGAACATGCTGCCCGCTTACACCACCGCTATCGGCACCCAGTCCTCTGCCGCTACTATCCCTGTTACCACCCAGTGCACCAAGAATAACGGTGTCTCTGACGGTATGGCTGAGTTCGTGTGCCCCCTGTGCGCTACCATTCACCTGTCTGGTTCCACCATCACCCTGACCAGCTGCGCTATGGCTGTTATGGTGATGACCAATCAGTCCATCGGCTTCGGCAAGATGTTCCCCTTCATTCTGATGCTGGGCGTGACCATGGTTGCTGCCCCCGGCGTCCCCGGCGGCGCTGTCATGGCTGCTCTGGGTATCCTGCAGTCCATGCTGGGCTTCGATGAGACCATGTGCGGCCTGATGATCGCTCTGTACATCGCCCAGGATAGCTTCGGTACTGCTTGCAACGTCACTGGCGACGGCGCTATCGCTGTCCTCATGGACGCTATCACCGGCAAGAAGAAGGCCGCTGCAAAGTAATTATCCATTTTCTCTTCTCTTATACATGCTTTCTGTTTTGGAAAGGGGAGCGCGGACAGTCCAATGGACTGTCCGCATTTCTCTTTCTTTCTGCAATTTGGAGCGAAAGCGGAAATGACGCTTGCGCTGACGGTTAAAATAGGGTAAGATGAAGCCAATCAGCAAGCCCTTTGGAAACCGTTGTAAAAGTGGAGGTACTCATTATGAAGTGGATCATTGTTCCTATCCTCGTTGCGCTGCTCCTGATTCTGGTTGTCAGCAATATCGTCATTGTTCAGCAGTCCCGCGCCTACGTGGTGGAACGGCTGGGCGCGTTCCGCACCGTTTGGAATGTGGGCCTGCATCTGAAAGTGCCTTTTATCGAGCGCGTTGCCAAAAAGGTGAGCTTGAAGGAGCAGGTGGCGGATTTTGCGCCCCAGCCTGTGATCACCAAGGATAACGTCACCATGCAGATCGACACGGTCATCTACTTCCAGATCACCGATCCCAAGCTCTACACCTATGGCGTGGAGCACCCCATGAACGCCATCGAGAATCTGACGGCCACCACCCTGCGAAACATCATCGGCGATATGGAGCTGGACCAGTCCCTTACCAGCCGTGATACCATCAACTCCCGGATGCGCTCCATTCTGGACGAGGCCACGGACCCCTGGGGCATCAAAGTTAACCGGGTGGAGCTGAAAAACATCATCCCGCCCAAAGAGATCCAGAACGCCATGGAAAAGCAGATGAAGGCGGAGCGGGAGCGCCGTGAATCCATCCTTCAGGCCGAGGGCCAGAAGCAGAGTCAGATCCTGGTGGCGGAGGGTGAGAAGCAGTCTGCCATCCTGCGGGCCGACGCCGCCAAGCAGGCGAAGATCATGGAGGCCGAGGCGGAAAAGACCGCGAAAATTCTGGCGGCTGAGGCAGAGAGTGAGGCCATTATGAAGGTCCAGCAGGCCACGGCGGATGCCCTGAAGCTGCTGAACGAGGCTGCGCCCAACGATCAGGTGGTGAAGCTGAAGGCATTGGAGACCATGACCAAGGTGGCGGACGGCAAGGCCACCAAGATCATCATCCCCAGCGAATTGCAGGGCTTGGCGGGTTTGGCGGCCAGCGCCAAGACCGTGTTCGAGTCCGAAGAACCCAAGGCATAAACAGTGAAGCAAAGCAGTCCCGCGGCCCAAAAGCCGCGGGACTGCTCTTGTCAAAACTGACCTTATCAAATTTATGAGAACTGGCATTTGCCACAAAGTCAATCGCGTGCTATGATAGCTTCAACAAACAACTTAGGAGTGCTTTTTATGAATCGGAATGAGAAGAATGTCAATAAGCTGACCATGCTGGGCATGATGACGGCATTGGTGTTTGTCAGCAACTATCTGCGGATCACCATGCCCATCGCCATCGGCGGCCGTACCTCCTTTACTCTGGCCAATATCATGTGCTGCCTGTCCGGCTTGCTGCTGGGGCCTGTGGGCGGTTTTGCCTCCGGCTTGGGTTCCGCCATCTATGACCTGACCAACCCGGCCTACGCTCCGGAGTGCTGGATCACCTTCCTCACCAAGGGCGTTATGGGTATGGTAGCCGGTCTGGCCATGAAGGACCGGGAGACGCCTGCTTACGGGCGCTGCACCGTCTCCGCGGCTCTGGGCTGTGTGGCCTACTACATTCTCTATTTCTTCAAGTCCTTTGCGTATGACGGCCTGCTGATGGGTGGCCTTACCGCTTCCGTGGCGGCGGCGGCTCTGCCTCTGAAGATCCCCGCTTCCCTGTTCAACGGCGCGGTGGCCATCATCCTGGCACCCCCGCTGTGTGTGGCTCTGCGGCGGTCCCTGAAGCGGACGCATATTCAGCTTCCCTGATTTTCGGCTTTCCTTGTCCCGGTCCCTTTGTGAAGTATCACATGGGGGCCGGGCTTGTTTTTTTGCTCAGAAAGAGTATAATAAAATTCCGATTTGATGTTGGAAAGAGGAGAACTGAATGAACGAATATCTGGATTTGTTCGGAACCTTTGCCAAGGTGGGCGTGATGACCTTCGGCGGAGGATATGCCATGCTGCCCATTCTCCAGCGGGAGGTGGTGGAGCATAAGGGCTGGGCTACAGAGGAGGAACTGATGGATTACTTCGCCATCGGCCAGTGCACCCCCGGCGTCATCGCCGTCAACACCGCCACCTTTATCGGTCAGAAGCACCGGGGCTGGTTAGGAGGCATCGTGGCCACGCTGGGCGTGGTGTTTCCTTCTTTGGTCATTATTTCGATCCTGGCGGGATTGATCACGAATTTCTCCCATTTGGCCTGGGTACAGAACGCCTTTGCCGGGATCCAGGTATGCGTGTGTGTCCTGATCTTCAACGCCGTGCTGAAGCTGCTGAAAAAATCTGTGGTGGATAAGCGGACGGCGGCCATTTTCCTGATCGTCATGGCGGGAAGCTTGTTCCTACATATTTCTCCGGTGTGGTTTGTGATGGTCTCCGCTGTGGCGGGGATTTTGCTGAAAAACCTGGAAGGGAGGGCTGCGAAATGACCTATCTGCGTCTTTTCTGGGAATTTTTCAAGACGGGGCTGTTCGCCGTGGGCGGCGGTATGGCCACCGTGCCCTTCCTGAAAAACATCGGCCTTGCTACTGGCTGGTACAGCCAGACGGACCTGATGAATATGCTGGCGGTCTCCGAGTCCACTCCCGGCCCCATCGGCATCAACATGGCCACCTATGTGGGCTTCACCGTGGCGGGCATCCCCGGCGCGGTCATCGCCACCATCGGTGAGGTGACGCCCTCTATCATCGTCATTTTGATCGTGGCGGCCATGCTGACCAAGTTCAGGAACAGTAAATATGTGGAGAACGCCTTTTACGGCCTGCGGCCCGCCTCCAGCGGCCTGATCGGTGCGGCTTGTGCCGGCGTTGTCTTACAGGTGCTCCTGCGCGTCACCAGCACTGCAGCCCCGGATTCTCTTTTGGTGCGGTTTTCCTGGGACGGTACGGTAAGCTGGATGGGTCTGGCGCTGGCGGCGGTGCTGCTGGTGCTGACTAACTGGGTGAAGCTTACGAAAAAGTGGCATCCCATTGTGTTCATCGGCCTTTCTGCAGCGGTAGGCGTGGTGTTCCGGTTCGGCGGTGTATAAAAGATGAAAAAGTGCCTGAGATTTCAAATCTCAGGCACTTTTTTGCGTTTTTCGTTCAAAGTGGCTGGGCGGACAGACCGCACAGTTCCCGCAGGACCTCCACCGCCTCATCCATGATCTGGGAGAGGGTCAGGTCCCGGACGCCGACCACGATCTTGCCGCAGTTGGAATTCACCGGCAGCAGTACCTTCTGGGCCCGGCTCTGGCCCACGGCCACCGCCATAGCAGGGGTGATCTCCCCCATGAGGGCGTCCGCCATCAGAATGCCAATGGGCCCGGCGATGATGTTCGCATCCCGGCAGGCCACCAGAACCGGGTTTTCTCCGGTGGCGCCCCGCTGGGCCCCGGCCTTCATCATGGCGGCAGTGGCGATGGCATTGGTACCTACCGCCAACAGCTCCAAGGGAAGTCCCGCCGCCCGGACCCGTTCTACCAGCAGCGCCCCTGTGCGGCCGCTCTGGCCGTCGATCACAACGAGCTTCATCGTATTTCCTCCTTTAAAGCCAGCGTACAGCGGCCCTGCGTGTCTGTTTCGTGAAAATAAGTTTGCTCCAAGGGGACCCAACGGTCAAAAAACTGCTGACCCCACTCCGGACCGTTGCGCTTCAGTATCCGGCTCCGCTGGGTTTCCGGGGAAATGTCCAAAAAGACGGACAGATCGTAATAACGGGCCAATTCTGGGTGAAAGCTGTAGCTGCCTTCCACGATATTCAGCCGCCCCGGCAGGACGGTCACCGGCTCCCGGAGGGACAGGGTGCGGCAGTTGAAGGGACGGTAAACGGCGGCTTTGTTCCGACTGATAGGAATCAGAATCTCCGATTCCAACCGCTCCCGGTCCAGATTGCCGCCGGGCTGGGCGTAGCGCGCGGCGGTCCGTTGCTCCGGACGGAGGAAGAAATCGTCGGCATGGAACAGCGCCGTATCGGGATAAATCGCCGTCAGCAGATCTGCCAGAGTGCTTTTGCCGCTGGCGGCGCCGCCCTCAATGGCCAGCAGGACCCGAGGGTTTTCCGCCAAGGCCCGGTCAATGGCCGCCAGAAGCGGCAGCAGGCGGACATAAGTGCGGTGCAGCACCCGGTAAGCTGGACGGTAGGCGGCCCGGTATTCCTCGGAGTGGCGGCAGGCGGGAAAACCGTTTTTTCGCCAGTCATCCAACTCCGCATCGGCCTCTGCCGTGGAATAGGGCAGAGCGCCGGAGTGAATCAGCCGCCGCAGGACCGTTAGCTTTTCCTGCAAGGCATCCGCATCCCCATGGGGCATAGCGGCAGACCGGGCAAACATGCGAGATAGCGTTTCGGGGGTCAGGCCGTCTGCCAGAACGCCCAGATGCACCCGGGACCAGGGACCGTCCAGTGCTTCAATCCCCCGGCTGCACGGTCCGGCTTCCGCGGCCTCCCTCCGGATACCTTCTGCGGCGGCAGAGGTATCCGTGATCAGGTGTCCGCAGCCAAAGACGCTTTGGTAGAGGGCTTTGCGCAGATCCTGAAGCTGGGACGCGGGATGCCCGATATATTGTTCCAAAAGGAATTGTTCGGTAGACGCAGGACTCATAAGTGCCTCCTTGCACGATCGTTTGCCCTATTATCATAGCATCCGACATCTGGACCTGCAACCGCTTTTTGGGACAAGATTCCACTTGCTTGGGAAAATAATGCCCTTTGATGACAAAAAAATACAATCTCTTCGACAAAATGCGACATAAAAGCAGCCGGAAATTTTGTATGATAGAGCCGTATTCCGAAATTGCAATTCATTCGGAAAAGAAAGGATACTATATGAACCATACACTGACGAAAGAATACCTGCTTCTGTTCAACGCATTGACAGATACCGAAGAAACGCTCCGACAGCTCCGGGAGGACCTGATCGCCGTTCAGCGGCAGGCGGAGGAACTGTTTCTGTCCGATACGCCGCAGGACGGTGAGATAGAGGCGGAGACTCCGTAAATAAGACCCGTGACAGGCGGCAGCCGGTGTGCTATAATGAAGAAACTATTTTTCGGGAGGTTTCTATGCTGCACATCGGCTGTCATTTATCATCCTCCAAGGGCTTTCTGGCTATGGGCCGGCAGGCATTGGAACTGGGGGCGGACACCTTTCAGTTTTTCACCCGGAATCCCAGGGGGAGCAAGGCCAAGGAACTGGACCCTGCGGACGCGGCGGCGCTGGTGGCGCTCATGAAGGATCACTGCTTCGCACCGATCATCGCCCATGCCCCGTACACCCTGAATCTCTGTGGCGCGGAGGAACAAAACCGTCTTTTCGCACGGGACACCATGGCGGACGATCTGCGCCGTATGGAGCACATACCGGGGCAGCTTTACAATTTCCACCCCGGCAGCCATGTGGGACAGGGGACCGAAGCCGGGATCACCTATATCGCGGAAGGACTCAACGCCATCCTGACCCCGGAACAGTCTACAACGGTATTGCTGGAGACCATGGCCGGGAAGGGCAGCGAGGTAGGCGGTCGCTTTGAGGAGCTACGGGAGATTCTGGATCGGGTGGAACTGACGGGGAAGATGGGCGTCTGTCTGGACACCTGCCACGTTTCCGACGCCGGGTATGACATCATTCACGATCTGGACGGCGTTTTGACGGAATTTGACCGGGCCATCGGACTGGAGCGGCTGCGGGCCATTCATTTGAATGACAGTCTGAATCTCTGCGGCGCCCACAAGGACCGCCACGCCCGGATCGGGGAGGGCTGCATTGGACAGGAAGCGCTGGCCCGGGTGGTGAATCATCCGGCGCTGAAAAATCTACCCTTCTGCCTGGAAACACCCAATGAGCTGCCCGGCTATGCCAAAGAGATCGCCCTGATGCGAAGCCTCACGGAATGAATTTGGATAAATGGTATTGAGATAGAGGAACGTCCGACACAAATGTGTCGGGCGTTTTTTCATTGGATGGTCATTTTTCGGACCCGTGGCGCATAAGGTTGTCCCAAGAGGTGAAGCAAATGGAACGAAAGAGGTTTGCAAGGCTCTCTCAGCGGTTGGGCGCGCTGCTGCTGGCGGGCGCGACACTGTGGACCGTCTATGCCACGGCGGGCAGCGTTGACGCCGCCGGAGCGTGGATGGCCGTGAAGAGGGAATTGCCACTGGCGCTGCTCCAGTGGCAGTTAGGGGACATGGGGCAGAGGGACGGCCTTTCGGCGCCGTCCGTGATGATGCTGAGTCAGGCGCCGATCTTGCTTTCCGCCCGCGGGGAGATCTCCGACCTGCGGCGTCAGGCGGCGGAGGAACCGGAGGACGAACGCCCCGCCCCTGTGACCCAGCCGGTGCGGGAGGAGTCCCAGCCCGCTCCGGTGACAGCTGGGGCAGACAACGGCGTGACGGCAAAGACCCTGATCCCCACAGACCCCAGCGGCTATACCGTCTGCGGGAAGGTCTACATCCGAAACACCACCCAATATACCCTCTCCAACGAGGAGCTGCTGAAGCCCTTCGCGGCGGAGCTGACCGGCGAAGCGCCGCAGATCCTGATTCTGCACAGCCACGGCAGCGAGGGCTATACCCCGGCGGTGGATGACGGCATCGTCTGGTCCGGGGACCACCGCACCACGGATTCCCGGTACAACGTGGTTCGCATGGGCGACGCCATGGCGGAGGTATTTGCTCAGGCAGGGATCTCCGTGCTCCATGACCGGACCCTGTATGACTATCCGGAGTACGCCGGGGCTTATGACCGCTCTCTGGCGGGGATCGACCGGTATTTGAAAGAGTACCCATCTATCCGCTTCGTGCTGGATGTCCACCGGGACGCTATCGAGGCGTCCGACGGCAGTCAGGTGAAAGTGGTGTCGGAGATCGAGGGACAGGGGACGGCGGCGCAACTCTCCCTCATCATGGGCAGCGACGGCGGCGGACTGAGCCATCCCGACTGGATGGAGAATCTGCGGCTGGCGGTGGCGGTGCAGGAGCAGGCGCTGACGGACTATCCCACGCTGATGCGGCCTCTGCTTCTGCGGAATTCCCGGTACAATCAACACGCCACCACAGGTTCTCTGCTGGTGGAGGTGGGGACCGCCGGAAACGCCCCGGAGGAGGCGGAGCTGGCCGCCCGCCTGTTTGCGGCGGAGCTGGCAAAAACGCTGGAGGAACGAAGCAAGTAGGGAACTGCCCGGCAACAGCCGGGCAGTTTTTGCGGAATCACAAGGGCGTGCACAGCACTTTTTCCATATATTGTTAATAATTTGAAAAGATTCAGACAAAAAGTTGCGATGCTAAGGTGAAAAATGGTATGATAAATCCATCAAGTGATCATCAGCGAAGGAGGCGGTGCGTTTGTTTGCAGGACTGCGGAAGAAGTGGCGGGACCAGATCGGCCAGACGAAAACGATATTGGGTGAAAAGGTGAGGGAGGCGCTGGCCTCCGTGGTGCCCATTACCCTGATCGTGCTGATCTTGTGTTTTACCGCGGCTCCGGTCCCAACGGACGTGCTGCTGGCGTTCTTGGTAGGCGCTGTGCTGTTGATCGTGGGCATGGGCTTGTTTACCCTGGGGGCGGATACCGCTATGCTCCCCATTGGTGAACGAGTGGGCGCGCAGATGACCAAATCCCGGAAGCTGTGGGTGGTGGTGTGTGTCAGCTTGCTTATCGGCATCATCGTCACTATTTCCGAGCCGGATCTTCAGGTTTTGGCGGGGCAGGTGCCGGGGATCCCTAACGCCGTCCTGATCGGGGCGGTGGCCGTGGGCGTAGGGATCTTTCTGGTGGTAGCACTGCTGCGTATCCTGTTCCAGATCCCGCTGAACGGCCTGCTCATCGCGTCCTACATCGTGATCTTTACTCTGGCGGCCTTTGCCCCTAAGGATTTTCTGGCGGTGGCATTTGACTCCGGCGGCGTGACCACCGGGCCTATGACCGTGCCTTTCATCATGGCGCTGGGCTTGGGCGTGTCCTCCACCCGAAGCGACGGCAAGGCCGGCGAGGACAGCTTCGGTCTGGTGGCGCTGTGCTCCGTGGGGCCGGTGCTGGCGGTGCTGACGCTGGCACTGGCATACCCGGCAGCGGGAAGCTATGTGCCCTCCGTAGTGCCGGAGGCCGGGGACAGCCGGGAGCTGTGGCGGCTGTTCGCTCAGGGCCTTCCGGTCTACGCAAAGGAAATGGGGGCGGCGCTGGCGCCTATTGCGGCCTTTTTCGCCGTGTTTCAGGTGACGTCTCTGCATTTGCCTCGAAAAAATGTGTTGAAAATCACCGTGGGACTCCTGTATACTTATATCGGTTTGGTTCTGTTTATGACCGGCGTGAATGTGGGCTTTTTACCCGCCGGCAGCTATTTGGGCCGCCAGATCGCGGCTTTGGAGCAAAGCTGGGTCCTGATCCCCATCGGTATGCTGATGGGCTGGTTCATCGTGCAGGCGGAGCCTGCCGTCCATGTGCTGAACCGGCAGGTGGAGGAGCTGACCTCCGGGGCTATCCCCGGCAAGGCTATGAGCACCAGCCTGTCCATCGGCGTGGCGGTGTCCATTGGTCTCGCCATGCTGCGTGTCCTGACGGGCGTTTCTATTTTTGCCCTGCTGGTGCCGGGATACCTGTGCGCCATCGGCTTATCCTTCGTGGTGCCGAAGATCTTCACTGCCATCGCCTTCGACTCCGGCGGCGTGGCCTCTGGTCCCATGACGGCCACGTTTCTGCTGCCCCTTGCTATGGGGGCCTGTGAGACTCTGGGCGGCAATGTGGTAACAGACGCTTTCGGCGTAGTGGCCATGGTGGCCATGACGCCGCTTATCACCATCCAACTGCTGGGCCTTGTCTATCAGCTCAAGCTGAAGAAGGCCGCGGCGGAAGCACCTGCCGCGCCTGCACCGGAGATGCCGGCGGCGGACGACGAGATCATCGAACTGTAAGGGGGGAAGTTATATGTCTGCTGATCTGATCCTTACCATCACGGACCGGAGCCGGGGCGGAGACTTCTCCGCTTGGTTCCGGGAACAGGGGGCAACGCTGGTGCTCACGGCTCTTGGCCGTGGCACCGCCACCACGGAGGTTTTAGACTGTCTGGGGCTGGAAGCTACGGAAAAGGCAGTGCTGCTGTGTATGCTGCCCAGCCGGAAGGGGCTGCTCCGGAAAGCAGCCAAGGACCTCTGGCTGGATGTTCCGGGCCGAGGCGTTATGATGGCGGTGCCGGTGTCCAGCATCGGCGGCGCGTCTGCCAAAAATTATTTGTTACAGGGGGAGGCGGAGGACCGCATGGAAAAGAAATTGACCCACGAGCTGATCGTTGTGATCGCCAATCAGGGCGCTACGGATCAGGTTATGGACGCAGCCCGGGCGGCTGGGGCTACCGGCGGCACGGCGGTCCACGCAAAGGGGACCGGAACGGAGCTGGCGAAGAAATTCTTCGGCGTGTCGCTGGCGTCGGAGAAGGAACTGATCTTTATTCTCGCCTCGGCGGAGACCCGGAAGCCCATCATGAAGGCCATTATGGAAAAGGCCGGAATGCAGACCGAGGCCCAGGCGCTGGCGTTCTCTCTGCCGGTCACAGACCTGGCGGGCCTGCGGCAGTTCAACGTGGAATAAGCGCTGAAAGGGAGTTGCCTGTCGGAAAAATTTGCCGACATAAAGCACCTTGGAAAACTTTTTGAGAAAAAACGAAAAAAGGCTTGACAAAGCGGCGGAACTCATGTAATATATACACGTTCCGCTTCGGACGATTAGCTCAGCTGGCTAGAGCACCTGCTTGACGTGCAGGGGGTCACAGGTTCGAGTCCTGTATCGTCCACCATAAAAAGCACCGTTTTCTGATGAAAACGGTGCTTTTTCGTAACTTTTTATGCAATTTACTCGAGAGTTATGTAACCTTGTTTTGCCCCTGACCACACGGCCAGCCACAGTCAGAAAAAATTTGGGCCTCCGAGGACGATTCGCCCTCGGGGGCCCGTTTGTTCAACCTGTCAGTTCTGCCTGCTTTTGCCGCTCTTTCTTAGCGGCGATTTCTGCTTTCATCTCCCGGATCATATGGGCCAGTTTCTCTTCACATTCCGCCTCTGTATGGGCGTAGACGTTGCGTGCCATTCGTTTCCCGTTGATTTTCGGGGAGTAGCGGCCCTCCCAGAGGTGTTCGCCGATTTGGCTGACACAACCTGTTCCCGGCTTCCGGTATTTCCCCTTCACCGGCTGGAAGTCCGTTTTTGCGGCTTTTGGCTTAGCCGGGGAGGATGGCCGGCGCGGCGGTTCGATCCCGGCGATCCCTCGGTCGATGCTGGCGGCGGCATTCTCCCGCATGGTGTCGGTGACATGGGCATAGACGTTCAGTGTGGTGGCGGACGTCACATGGCCGATGATGGTGGACAGCGTCTTGATGTCCATGCCGTGTTCCAGCGCGTTGGTGGCGAAGGTATGCCGCAAGTCGTGAAAGCGGATGTGCTTGCAGTCCGCCCGATTCAAAACCTTGGCCAGCTTCTTCCGGACGGCGGCCGGGTCCAGTGGGGAGTCCTCCTTTTTCGGAGAGGGGAACATCCACCTGGAACGGATGCTCTGCCGATAGTCTCGCAGGACACCCAGAATGGGGGCTGGCAGGATGATGCTCCGACAAGAGCTCTTCGTCTTAGGGGCGGAGATCACCAGTTCCCTGCGCACCCGCTGGACCTGCCGTTCGATCCGCAGTATTCCTGTGCAGGGATTCAAGTCATCCCATTGAAGGGCCAGGATCTCGCCCCGACGCAGACCAGTGGAGAGTTCTAATAGCAGAAGCTCATAACAGTCGTTCTCACGGGCCTGTATCAGCAGACGTCGAATCTCCTCCGGAGACAATACCTGCATCTCCTTCGGACGGAGCGTCGGCGTCTTACAGGCATCGGCGGGATTTTTCAGGATGAGGCCCTGTTTTACCGCCTGATCCAGCGCCGTCCGGCAGGTCACATGGCAGCACTTCACCATACGGTCAGAGAGTCCGGAGCCATATTGCTCCACAGCCTGGAGACGGCCGCCCTGCTTGAGCTTGCGGTAGAACTGTTGAAGGTCTGCTGCGGTGAGCCTGTTCAGCGGGATTTGGCCGATTTCCGGGATGATGTGCCGGTAGATGCGGTTCTCGTAGTCCGTTTGTGTCTTTGCTCCAATCGTAGGCTTGCATTGGTTCTGGTACCAGTGATCCAGCCATGCTCCAAAACACATATCGGATGACAGTCGTTCCGGCTCTACTTTCTTCAGGCTGTCTTTCAGGACTTTCAGCTTTTGCAGGCACTCTTTCTTGTTTTTTGCCAGCACATTCTTTGTCTTGGGATAGCCGTTGTCATCATAGCCAATGACTACCCGGCCCTCCCAGCGGCCGTCTTTTCTCAGATGGACGCTCCCGTCCCCTCGTTTTCTGCGTTTTGCCAAGGTTTCATCTCCTCTCCCAGGATTTCTGTCATAAAATCTCCGACGATTTCGGCAGCGGTGCGCTGCATATCTCCAGTGACATGGGTGTAGGTATCCAGCGTGAAGGATGCCTTTGTATGGCCCAGAATGCCGGACAACGTCTTGGCGTCCACGCCGGAGGCCAGGGCATGGGTGGCGAAGGTATGACGCAAGTCGTGGAACCGAATGTTGGGCAGGCCAGCGGAGTCCAGCAAGGCCTTCAGGTGGCCGTATGCGGAGCGGGGATTGGTAGGGGATTCGGGCTTCAGCGGATTCGGGAAGATCCACTCTGACCAGGAATGCTTTTTGCGTTCCGACAGAAGCTGGGCAGTACTTGTTGGTAGCAGGATATTTCGGGTCCCTCGCCCGGTCTTGGTGGCACCGGCCACCAGCCTGCCGCCTTTCTCCATGTGGATGGTTCGCCTTACTGCCAGTGTTCTGGCTGCTTCATCGAAGTCCGCCCACATGAGTCCGCAGAGCTCACCCCGCCGCAGACCGGTGGTCAGCTCTGTGTAGAAGAAGTCATGCCAGACGGCGTCGTGTTTGATTGCCTCCATGAACTGATCCAGCTGGTCATCATTCAGGATCTGCTTGGGTTTGGGATTCGCTTTTGGAACCGGGATATTCTCGGTGGGATTTTTGGCAATGATATGGGATTCCTTCGCCGCTTTCATGGCTTCGTGGAACATGGTGTGGATGCTGTGTACCATGCTGCCGGATAGCTGGTGACCGTATTGAGCGTGTTCCTTGACACGCCCCCGTGCTTTCAGAACTTCGTACATCTTCTGTACATCCGCCGGGGTGATTTTTGAAATCTGCTTGTCTCCGAGGTATGGCTTTATGTAGAGATTTGAGTATCTGCGGTATCCGTTTAGTGTGCTGGGCCGGATGGTTCCGGCCATGATCGCATCCAGCCAGTAGTCCAGCCATTCGCTCAGGGTGAGCTTGCTGTCCTCGGTCAGGTCAACGCCCTGGTAGGCGGTGATCTCCTGGCGGAGCTTTGCGGTCAACTCTTTTTGCGTGGGTGCGTAGATGTAGCGGAAGATGCTGTCGCCGTTTTCCTTATGGCCGATCACGATGCGGCCCTCCCAACGGCCATCGTCCTTTTTGCGCACCATGCCGTCGCCGGACGGCCTGCGTTTACTCATTTGAATCGCCTCCTCTGTAGGAACTCTTCTTTGTTTACACCATCGCAGTTTTTGACGGTATTGTTAGCTGCTTTTTCTCTGTGAGAACTTTTCGCAGGCCTGACTCGTCTTCTGCCTCAAACCTGTGGTAAAGGGCTTTCATGTAGTCATGCATGGTGTGCCACCTCCTGTCAACGACACACAATACCGCAACCACTGCTGAATAGCCATCCCAAATGACAACAATTATCAGAAAATTATCAAGTTCAGAGTGAACTGCAATGGGCCGCATCCAATTTTGGATGCGGCCCATCTGAGCTCCTCTTATGCATAGGGATTATGCGCTGTCGGATTGCCTACGAACATGTAGCAGAAGGCTCTGCCGTTATCGATGGTAACGCCGACGCCGACGGTATCACAGTTCGGATCAATCATCGTTGCCAGATGGCCGGGAGAGTTCTCCCAGTTCGATGCAGCCTTTTCGGGAATTCTATCGGGGGCCGTGACGGTGAACACCGTCAGGTTGGAGCCGAAGCCGTGGGGGTATATCCGTACCCAGCCGACAATTCGGAAGGGGTGCTTTCACGATTATTTTTGCGCCGCAACGGTCGATTACCTTTTTGATTTGCAACTCTGTTTGTGGTATGCTACAATGATCTCCGAAGATAGGAACGCTGATTTCCGGTACGGTTCTATCGTATAGTGCATATACTGTATTTACAGATCGAGCGAGGAGGTCTTTCATGTGAGCAATTATGAGTTTTCCCTCAGACAGGAAGTCCTGCTTGAAAAGGGGGCCGACATTCTCGGGTCACTTTTCCATTTTGCAAGGAATAACCATATTTCTCCCTCTGACAAAAAAGATCCAGTTAATGTTGTTTACGGTCTGGTATGGAACGCCAAGAGCAGCATTCTGGGGGCGGATACTGAGGCCGAATTGGATCAGATCGAAACGCAGTTTGATTTTGCTCGTAAGTTTTACGCTGGTATTGAGGCGTGAGCAAAATGGGCATTGAAAAAAATCCTGCTGATTTTCTGCCGAGTGATGTGGAGGCGGTTGTTGCCAGTGAGCGGAATTACGCTGCAAGGTACAATCGGCAATCGGAGCCACGGGCAATACTTTTGGCTGGGCAGCCGGGTGCTGGCAAGACAGTACTTTCTTCCATGCTGAACAAACTTCTGTGCGGCAACGTGTATTTTATTAATGCAGATGAGTATCGGCGTTTCCACCCCAATTACAAAGAATTGTATGCCCGGTATGGATCGGATTCTGTACAGATGACCAGTGGGTTTTCTGGTGCGGTGACGGAGCGGCTGATCCATGAAACATCAGAGCGGGGCATCCATCTGATCATTGAAGGCACTGGACGCACCACGGATGTTCCGCATCGTACGGCCGAACTTCTTGTTAAAAAAGGTTATCGGGTCGAACTTGCAGTCATTGCTACCAGGCCAGAACACTCCCTTTGCAGCACACTCCTCCGCTTCTATGAAATGAACGAAAGAGGAACGATTCCGAGAGCGACAGCCATGGAAGCCCATGACTATGTCGTTCGTGTCCTGCCAGATAACCTCGACGTTCTTCGTGATGATCCTGTGATTTCTGGAATTACCATTTGGGATAGAACACCGACAAAAATTTACGATAGCTGTGGGACTGCGGAGTGTCCATCCGAAGTATTACGTCAATATTGGAACAGACCTTGGCCTGATGAGGAACTTCAGGATATGCAACGATCTATCCTTCGACTGCGCCATAAGGAGGAGGCCTGTCAGCTGAAGCAAAGCCCGTCTATCGACGAGTTAGAACGAAGGGTGCAAGAGGCGGCTATAGGCCCTGGACTTACGTTCAACACGATGATGTGATGGACTGACCGTGCTCTTCGCTCAGCAAGAAAGCTCTTTTGAGAATGGCGTTTTTAATCAACTGAAATTGTAGATAGCTCTCCCAGCAGGAGAGCTATCTTTTTTGCCTTATCAGGCTTCCTCCTTTCATGATTGTTGAGTTGCTTTGATGATTTTTGCAAACACAACATGTAAAGGACCCAGCAAGAAAGGCCCTAAAGGATTCGACGTTTTCAGACTTTTGCGAAAGCACGCAGTTCTAATGCATCGTCATATTCCAACCGCCATACTGCTGCTCCTCATGATCGTCCTCTTTGTGGCCATGGACGAGACGTTTCTCCCGCAGCTTTTGACGGCGCTTGCGGTCGATGTGGGTGAGCCCCGTGCCGCTCTGCGGCAGGGAGTTGTCCTGGAAGATATTTGCCATGTGATGGAGCAGTCTCGTCACTGCAAGGAACACCTCCGGCGCTGTCGAAGCACTCTGCCTTTCCAAAAGGCACTGCGCATAGCTGTGTCCTTGCTCCGCCGCCTGAGACAGCCATTGGATGCCCTCCTCTTTGTCACGCTCGACCATCTTCCCTTGGAGCAGCAGCTTTCCCAACAGATACTGCGCATGGGGATTTCCGGCCTGGGCGGAGGTGTAGATGTGATCCATAGCCTTGCGGGTATCTTTTCTTACTGCCTCGCCTCTCATATATTCCTTGCCCAGACGGTAGGATGCATCGTGGTTTCCGTTGTAGGCGGCGTGTTCCAGCCACTGGATTCCAAGCTCGGAATCATGGACGCTGGCATCATCAGAGAGATACAATTTTCCCAAAGCATACTGAGCCGCTGCATATCCCTGCTTCGCCGCTTTGTCAAACCAGTACCGGGCCATCACCCAGTCCGGCGGCAGCAGCGGGCCGTCCCGATACAGCTTTCCCATAAAATATTGCGCATGGGCGTTGCCGCTCTCTGCAAGTTCCCGCATACTTTCCGCGGCATCATCCCGTTCTGCCAGTGACGAGTATTCATCCTGAACGTCTATCCGCAGCGTCCGGAAGTCCCAGGACACATTTTCATCCTTCTCTGCCTCATCACTCTGGTCCAGGGTATCATCCTCAAAGGTGATTTCCCCCAGCCGGATCGTCTCCGCCTCTTGGATGACCGCATTCTTGATTTGGCGAAACTCCTTCTGCCGGGACAGCGGCGGGCGGTGCCGCTCCTTCTCAGAATAGAAATCTTTCACCTGACCTTGCAGCTGCCACCACTGTTCGTAGCATTCGGCCACGGTCGGGAGCTGCTCCATCTGGTCCACAATCTCATCTACCAGCGCCTTTTGCTTCTTCGGAAGATAGCCATAGGACTTCTTCCCCTTGACCGTTTCCAATTGAAGTGCCAGCTCTTGCATGAGCCGTTCCGCCCCGGGGTGGTCGCAGATCCTGGTTCGCATCTGCTGGACCAACTCCCGCATGGCCTGCCGCACTTCCCGCACCAGCTGGTCACGGGAAACCGTTTTCTGCTCATAGAGGTGGAGCATTTCTTGCTGGAAGATATCGTTGGTGAGCTTGGATTTGATTTGGCGGATGCCGTCCTGAGACAGGTACGCCTGATTTGGTTTTACAGACCATGCCATCATGTGCACATGGGGATGGTCACCCTCATCATGGAAGGCAGCATACCAACGGAAGTCCTGGGGCGGGATATTCATAGCGGCGGCGATGTCGTTGCGGTGGGCGCGGAGGAGATTCCTCCACGCCCTGGCATTGTCGTAGCCCAACCGTTCTGCGTCCTCTCGCTTCAGGGAGATGATGTGTGTCCACACGTTACCTGTGTAGCTCTCCAGTTCCGCCATGGCCTTGTCCAGCTCCACGCCATCTTTGTCACCGAAGAGACCATGGGAGCCCAGCCGTTCTGCCCTTGGCCGTGTTGCGATGTACTTCATGTAGCCATCCGATTTCTGAACATCGCTCCAGTTTTCCTCCAACGCCTGAGAGATGAACGCCGAAGCGTTGGCCTTGGTGGGGTGTTCTTGGTAGTCACCGTACTCACCCATCTCCTTTGCGTCAGGAAAATTCTTCACCAGTTTTGCGATAAGCTGTTCCTGCTTTCTTGTTGGCGGACGGTCATTCTGGATCAACTCGACCCGCTCACGGGTGGCGATGTATCTCATGTATCCGCCTGCTGAGTTGCCGCCTCCGCACTTGATGTACGGGCTTTTGACGATCAGTCTTGCCATCCGTCATCGTCCTCCCAGGATTCCCGCACCCGTTTTTCGAACGAGATGCGGCCATTGGTCTGTTTCACATTTCGGACACTCTCCGCACGGCGTCGGCGCAGGTCCTCCTCACTGAACTGAAAACTGTCCGCAATGATCCCGGACAGCATATCCAACTCCACCGCCTGCTTGTAAGCCAGCGATGCCATTTTGTTTTCCGTTTGCCCCACCCGACCGTCCAGATAGGACTGGATGGAGGTGGGGAGGAACAGCCCAGCGTTGTTGGCACTGAGATAGTCCAGATAGAAATCGATGGCCCGCTCAATGAATCCGGTGATGCTGCGGCTGCCGTCCTCCTGATATCGTCGCTCCAAGCGTGCCTTTTTCTCAGGGGTGAGATAGAGGGCAAATTTTTCTTTCTTGCTCAAAATGAGCTCCTTTCCGGGGCATGACCCCTACTTTTTTCTTGTGGGTGTAGGCTTTCAGGGATAACGACCGCAGAAGTGATAGCACCCCTTCGATTTTGACCCCACTTTGGAACTCCCTGAAAACCCCGTAACTGCCCGCACTGCGGGCAGAAGTGACCGAACAGAGCGTCGCACTTGACGCCTGGTGTTTATCCTGCTTCACGTCATCGCTGTCTCCATATCCCTCGCTTCCACCCCAAATGGGCGAAAACTCGTTCATTTCGCTGCTCCTCCTTTTCCCACCGAACCCGCTTCGCTGGGTTTCGGCGGGAGCCCTTATTTTGTCCTCCGTCAGCTCTCGAAAGGCGGTCCAAATCCGTTCGAATAGGCCTGGCCGGTATCTGTTCTCGCTGCTCCCGGCAAAGCCGCACACAGCGGCTCACAGGGGCGAACACGGCCTTGTTTTTGCAGTTCCTCTGCTACCCGCTGACGCTCCGTGACTTCCTCCAGTTTCACCATCTGCCGCTCGTAGGAATGGTCGACGGCTTCCAGGATCGGCAGAATGGTGTAGCAGTTGTTGCCGTTCCACTTCATTCCCTGGCGGTCGAAATAGCTGGTGTGCTCTACTGTGATAAACTGCCTGTCCTCCAGTTTGGCGATGTGTTTCATCACCGTGTTTACGGCCAGCCCCACAGTGGCGGAGATGGTGTTGTAACTGGGATGGCATTGATGGCTGCTGCGGTCTTCGCAGTAGAGCAGGTAGGCATAGACGGTGATCGCGCCATGCCCCAGGTCCAGAGAAAAGATTTCGTTAGGGAGGGAGAAAAACTTTCCTGTGTGTTTGCGACTGAATACCGGAACCATCTGCGGCGAGATCAGATTTCGTTTGACCAGAGTATCCAACTGCTTTTCTGCCATGTCTGGACTCATGTGGAGCAGCGCTGCAATCTCATCCACACTTGGAACGGCATCACCCTTATGGTGGCTGTTGAGATAGCAGAGATAGGCGAGGATACTGAAGGCGGGAGGCGGAAGTTTCAGCCCCCAAATTTCGTTGGGCAGCGAGAACCGATACGCTCTCGCATCTTTCTGGTAGGTGAGCGCAGTCATTCGCGGACACCCCCTTCCGTGTGCTTGGTGACCCACTGGATGAACGCTTCCTTGGGAACCACCATCCTGCTGCCGACATTCAGTACTGGGAAGTCCGGCTCATGCATCAGCTCATAGCTGGTGGAGGACGATACCCCCAGCACCTTCGCCACCATGTTGGCGTTGAGGAACAGAGGCAGGTCATCGTAAGAGTTGTACTGTGACTGTTTCATTTTCGATTTCTCCTTTGCAGAAAGTAAAGGCATCAGCGGCGACGCTGATGCCCTTCTGCTTGTATTGTGTCGGAGATTTTGATAAGATAATAAAAAGATGGGACGAATTATTTTCCAGGGGGGACAATTTATTTCGAGGGAGGCAAGCGCATGGATGGGGATATCGTTTTCTATATCCACGGGGATGCGATTGAGTACGGCGGGGAATTATTTTCCACAGGCGAACTGACAGCGGATATTTTGAACCTGTCACTGAAGGACTATCAGCGCATCCATAAAAACATCCAGTGCATGAAGGACCTTGCGGAGCAGTACGAGCGAACCCAGGATCGGGAATTTTGGTGGAAGCTCAACCACCAGTTCGTGGCTCTGCGTAAGCGGATGATGGAGTTCCGGGTGTTTCAGATCCTGCTTCGGGATGACAGCAAATTTTTCGACGAGACCCAGCAGTACACCGAGTTCCGCTCCTTGCTGCCGGAAGAAGATCTGGACTATGAGGATTTTTCCATAGAGCAATGGGGAGACATGGCGGAGCAGGCGGAGACAACCGGCCAGATCCCAGTTCCGCTTCTGATTATTCCCGGAGGGCGGAAAACGAAGTGGAGTTATTATCGGAAGCAGATGAAGCGCTATGAACGCTATCTGGGCGACGTCGCGTGCTTCAATCCTACCATCCATAACTTCATCCACTTCCTCCTCTCCAAGCTGGAGCATAACTCCCCAGAGAACTATGCCGCATCCCTCTATCAGCTCTACAACGATGAGCGGCTGGTGGAGAAGCTGATCGTCAATCCCAGAAGCCTGGAGCAGCCGTTTTATCAGAAATATGACCACTGCGTCATGAGCTATGTGCCGCGGGAACTGCCGGACAAGCGCTTCGCCATTTGCCAGGAGCACACCACCGACAGCTTGCAGATGCTGCTGAAGGCGGATTACATGACGGCTCTGAATGCCGGACACAACATCCGCCAGTGTGTTGTCTGCAAAAAATACTTTCTGGTGAAGGGCGGCGCTCATGCACTATATTGCGAGGGAGCGTGTCCCCATGCGCCCCAGTATACCTGCCGACAGTTCGGAACCTACGAAGTGCAGAAGGAACTGGCTCGGGATGTACCGAAGCTCCAGGCGAAGTTCGCCGCTTTTGAACGGATACGGAAGGACCAGAAGCGCGACGTTATCACGGCGGAGGAAGCACGGCGGCTGAAGGATACGGTCCGGGACATGCTGTTCGATGCGCTCAATAAGGCAGATGTCTCCACTGAGGACTTTGAGCGGTCCATCTCCAGTGAGAGACTTTACCCATACTGCGGTGTTACCCGGAAGGCGAAACCCAGAGGGCGTCCCCGAAAGGGCGGTGGGGACGCATGAGCGACCAGGAATTGCTGGATCGAATCGCGCAGGGAGACCAGACCGCGCTGACGGAACTGTGTGATAGGTATGCTGAATTGATTCGGAAACAAGCGCAGTGGATCGCCCGACAATACAATTGCCTGCGCCCCGGCAGTCACGGAGGTTGGAGTGATTATACGAAAGAAACGCTCTCCGAATTGGAGAGCGTTGGGAGGCTGGCATTAATCGAGTGCGTCAGGAATGGCGGCTACGATAGCTCCAAGGGAGCGTTCGGAACCTATGTTGTACCATTTCTGGACGGTGCGATGCGGCGGCTCCTAGAAGCCAGCATGGGTACCCTTTCCCTGGACCGGGACAGCATGGGGCTGGTACGCAAGGCGCAGATGCTCTATCACCGGGATGGAAAAGAGATGAGCGAAATCGCAGGAGAGCTGGGCGTTTCTTTAGCGGAAGTAGCCAAGGCGGTAGCCTATCCCACGCATTTTTTCTCTGTCTATGACTTGCCGATCCCGGAGGAGGACGGAGATATATTTGAGTATCTCATGTCTGATCGGTTGTCTGCATCTGCGGAGGAGATCGTCCTTCGGGCGCTTACGATGAAGTCTCTGCGTGAGCAATTCCGAAGCCTGTCCAAGCGGGAGCAGGATATTCTGGGCAGGAGCTTCGGCGCTTTGGGTTACACAAAAACGGACCTGCGGGAGATCGCAATCCGAAACAGACTGCGGGAGGACGGCGTGGAGAAGGCGAAAAAGCAGGCGTTGAAAAAGTTGAGGGAGAAGTGCCTGAACAGTATGGCATGGAAGCTCCGCCGGGCCAGTCGCATGGTGGACCGTGCGATTTCGCTAGAGCAGCTGCCCTGAGCAGTGAGGAGAAAGAAAAAGTTTTCTTTGTTAACACTATCGCACTTTCCAAAATGGAGCCGTAAGTAATTTCTTGCTTATTCAAGCATAACTTTAATGACTTAAGCTGAAGGTACATTGTTGCAAAAGGACGGAGGCCAGGCATCCACCTTTCCTGATTTGGTATTCAGATGAACATCACTTTACGCAAATTTCCGTATTGCTGTTCAACATACAGTAGTAATTTTGACTGATTTCAGAAGAGAACTCTGAAAAATAAAGAATCGCAATTGTAAAAGAGCGGCGTTATTCGCCGCCTTTTCATTTTGTTGTCGCAGCTTAGTGCTTGGGCTGGAGTAACCGCCAAAGGGTGGTTCGGCTGATGCCTAGGCGCTTAGCGGCTACAGTCTGGTTACCGCCGGATTCTTCCACTACTCGCCGTGCCACATCCTGGCTGATCTCATCCAGCGTTCGGTTTAGATTTAGAGGGGCGGCGGCATTTTCCGCACAGGGAGAGAAAGCGCCTACATGGCGTTCCTTCCGTAGGGCCTGTCGGACATTTTCTGCCGTGATGAGGGACCCAGTCGCAGTGACAGCCAGTTCTCCGATGACCCGGCGAAATTGGGTGTAGTTATGCGGCCACTGGAAGTTCTGGAGTAATGTGATGGCTTCTGGGTCTGCTCCCACGATTTGCCGGGGCAGATCCACATTCAGGTGGCTGAGAGATAGATTGACCAAAGCGGGGATGCGCTCCGCCATTTGCCGCAGCGGCGGTAGATAGAGGGAGAGACAGCACAATTTGTCCATAAACAGAGAGCCCACGGCGGAAGTGTATTCTCCGGGCTGGCAGACACAGGAGAAGATGACCCGGTTCCGCCGGCATACATCCATTTCGGAGAGAACGGCCAAAAGCTGCTGCCGCCGTTCCTCGGACAGGGCGTCGATACTAGCAAAATATAACGTATTACCCTGGTCTGCCAGGGGAGAGTTGTGGTGCTCCAGTAAAAAGGCCCAGCTCTTGTCGTTTAGGAGGCTGCAGTTGATGGATACCAGAGGGGCGTTCCGCAAGGGACTTCGCATGTAGAGGACGCTGACGATGGACTCCTTCCCGGTGCCATCCTCGCCAGTGACCATGACCGGCGCGGTGCTTTGGCTGATGTGTTCAATATCTTGCTGATAGTCGCTGATACTACCGGCGAAGCTGAAAATGCTGCTGTAAAAGGCGTTTTCCGCTTCCGGACGGGTGGAAAAACGAATGCCTACCTGATTTGGGGAGAGAGGCGTTTTTCGGGCATCGAAAAAGAAAGCGGTGTAGGTAAGACTGCCTGTGGAGATGCGCCGGGCGCGGATGGCATAGAGCATCCTGCCCAAATTCCGGGTGATGCGGCGTTCCGCCCCCAGCTGGGATTCCGGAAGGTCCCGGCGCAGCAGCTCCAGTAGCTCCGGCTTTGGGTCGTCCAGCGTGGAGAGAAACAGGTTTCCGTCCTGATCAAAGACCATGGTCTGTCCGATCTGCCCCTGGATCAGCTGGCGGAAAAACTGATTCTCATCCCTCAGGCGCTGTTGGCTACGGCACAGCAATAGCGCCTGGTCAAAGGCCTTGCGGATGCTGTCGACGCCGGAGGTGATGAGGAAGGAATTCAGGCCCAGCCGTTTAGCGGTTGTGTTGGAGATCATGTCACAGAGGATGGACTGGTAGTCGTTTTTCTGAAGCTGCCGCAGAGTGGGTTCCACAGCCTCTGCCGAGTCGATGGTATAGATATCCATGTTATACTTCATCAGGTCGCACAGAAGATGAGCGCTGCTGGTGATGTTGGCAAAGGAGACCATGGCGGTTTTGCCGGTGAGTCCATCCGCCAGCTTTAAAGCGCAGAGGATATCATACATGGAAATATCAATCTCAATGACCGGAAGAGCTAGGTTTTTTTGTAGCATTTTAGCGGTGCCGCCGCGGGAGATGACGACATCGTAATCACCGTGGAAATTACTCCGGGCGATTTCCAGGCCCTGCTCCATGTCGCCGACAAACAGTGTCAAATCGATTTGAGGATAATCCGCCACTACACTGGACATTAAAGTTTTCATGCCCTCATAAGGCGCAATGCCAAGTACACGGATGCGATGATTCATAAGCTCCTCCTGTATGTTTAATATTTGAACATATTATACCAAACAAACAAAAATACAGCAAGTCTTTTTCTTTGCGTTTCAAAAATAAACTATAAAACATCGGAAAAAGATTGATAAAGTAGGAGAAAATTTATACAATAAGCACAAAGGAAGAAAAAACAAGGTAAAGATTTTGAAAAAATTTACAAACGGCAGGAAATTGTTTCATAAATGAACGGACAGGAGGTGAGTGGATGGTAAAGCTGCTAATCATTGCAGATGATTTTACAGGCGCACTGGATACGGGCGTACAGTTCGCGGCCAGAGGCGCGGCCACCCGCGTTGTGACGGATCTGGCTTATGACTTCACTCTGGCGGACGCAGAGGTCCTGGTGATGGTGGCGGAGACCCGGCACCTGCCGCCGGAAGAGGCTTACGACGTGGTGTATCGCACAGCCCGGAATGCCCGGGAGGCTGGTATCCCTTACATATACAAAAAAACGGACTCAGCACTGCGGGGCAACATCGGAAGCGAGCTGACGGCGGTCATGGATGCTGCCGGATCGGATACCATCGCCTTCCTACCGGCCTTCCCTAAGATGGGGCGGGTCACCCGGAATGGTGTCCACTATGTGGACGGTGTTCCCGTGGCGGAGAGTGTGTTCGGAAAAGACCCTTTCGAGCCAGTGAAGGCCTCCGCGGTGGCGCAGATCGTCGGCGGGCAGACAGAGGTACCGGTAGTCCTCCACCGTCTGGATGAAGCGGCAGTCCCTGGAGCCCCTGGCATCCAGGTTTACGATGCCACAACCGATGAAGACCTGGCCCGCATCGGCGGAGAACTGGGAACTGAGCGGCTGCGCCTTTCCGCCGGTTGCGCGGGCTTTGCCACGGCGCTGGCCGATGTTCTTGGACTAAATGGCACCGAGCCGCAAATGCCTCAACTGCCGTCCGCCTTCTTCGTGGCCTGCGGCAGTGTGAACCCTGTGACCCTGCGGCAGATGCGGTGGGCTGAGCAGAACGGTTTTGTCCATATCCACCTGGAGCCGGTGCAAAAGCTGGAACCGGCCTGGCTGGAGAGTGAGGACTGCGGTATCAAGATCCGGATATGGCTGGAGCAAGCCCGGAACAGCGGACGCTGTATTCTGGATGTCAATGATCCCATGGGACTGGACGACACAGCGGTTTACGCCAAGACCCACGGACTGACCACCGAGGACCTGCGGGTCCGCATCTCCACCCAACTGGCCCACCTGATGAAGCGGCTGCTGGATGGTGGGCTGGACGCCGCCATCCTCTGCACCGGCGGCGATACGCTACTGGCCCTGATGCGGACGGTGGGTACCGCAGAGCTGACGCCTGTGCGGGAACTCACTACGGGTGCGGTGCTGACCAACTTTGTTTATCGGGGAAAAACCTATTACATTATCTCAAAATCCGGCGGATTTGGAGAACCTGACCTGTTCTGTAAGCTGGCAGCTTTCGTAAGAGCCGGAAGTCAAAAGGAGGACGCAGTATGCTGACCAAATATAATCTGAAAATGCCTCATGCGGTATTCAGCGGCGAGGACGCCCTGGAGAAGATTTGTGATATCTTCGCGGAAAACCATGTGAAGCGCCTGGCTGTGTTCAGCGACAAGGGCATCGAGGGCGCGGGCCTGCTGGACTTCCCCATGGCCCGTGTCAAGGCTTCCGGTGTGGCTTACACCGTTCTGGACGACCTGCCTGCCGAGCCTTCCTACATGGAAGCCCAGAAGCTGGTGGACCAGTGCAAGGAATACGGTGCTGACTTTATCATGGCTGTCGGCGGCGGCAGCGTGCAGGATACTGCCAAGCTGGCTTCCATCCTGATGACCGATGAGTACGGCATCAAGGAGCTGCTGGATGAGCCCGGCCGCGCCAAGAAGTGCATCAAGACCCTGATGATCCCCACTACCGCCGGCACCGGCTCTGAGGCCACGCCCAACGCCATCGTGGCCGTGCCTGAGAAGCAGCTGAAGGTGGGCATCGTGAACACCAACATGATCGCGGATTACGTCATTTTGGACGCCGTTATGATCAAGAAGCTGCCCCGGAAAATTGCCGCCGCCACCGGCGTAGACGCCCTGGCTCACGCCATTGAGTGCTGGACCTCTAACAAGGCCAACCCCTTCAGCGACATCTTCGCCATGCAGGCTCTGGACATGATCCTGAACAACATCGAGCGGGCCTGCGACGATCCCGAGGCCATGGACGCCAAGAACAAGATGCAGATCGCCAGCTTCTACGCCGGCGTGGCCATCACCGCCTCTGGCACCACCGCCGTACACGCTCTGAGCTATCCCTTGGGCGGCAAGTATCACATCGCCCACGGCGTGTCCAACGCCATCCTGCTGGCCCCTGTCATGCGGTTCAACGAGCCCGCCTGCCGGGAGCGCCTGGCCGAGGCCTATGACCGCTGTCTGCGGGGCGATGCCAAGACTGTGGAGGAGAAGAGCGCGGCCGTCATCGCCAAGCTGGAGGGCATTGTGAAGCACCTGGACATTCCCACCAGTCTGACCGAGTTCGGCGTGCCCAGGGAGGATCTGGAAGCCCTGGTCGCCTCCGGCATGGAAGTCACCCGCCTGCTGGTGAACAATATGCGGGAGGTCACCCCCGACGATGCCCGCCGGATCTATCAGGAAGTTTTGTAAAAAGTTTGCATAAGGAGAGACCGACTATGAAGAACGTCCCCATTAAGGGTATCATTCCTCCTATCGTTACCCCTATGAGCGCTGATGAGAGCGTGAATATCCCGGAGCTGCGCAACCAGATCGAGCGGCAGATTGCCGGCGGCGTCCACGGCATTTTCCCCTTCGGCACCAACGGCGAGGGCTATATCCTGAGCATGAAGGAGAAGGAGGAGGTCCTGGAGGCCACCATCGACCAAGTGAAGGGCCGAATCCCCGTGTATGCCGGCACCGGCTGTATCTCTACCCGTGATACCATCTACATGAGCAAGCGGGCCGAGGAGATGGGCGCCGATGTCCTGTCCATCATCACCCCCAGCTTCGCCCTGGCCAGCCAGAAGGAGCTGTATGACCACTACTGCGAGGTGGCCAAGCATGTAAGCATTCCCATCGTGCTGTACAATATCCCCGCCCGCACTGGCAACAAGCTGCTGCCCGAGACTGTGGGCAAGCTGGCCCGAGATGTGGACGTCATCATGGGTGCCAAGGACTCCAGCGGCGACATTGAGAACCTGAAGGCGTATATCCGGGAGACCCGGGATATCGGCAAGGATTTTGCCGTGCTGGCTGGCAACGACGGCAACATCCTGACCTGCCTGAAGGAAGGCGGTGCTGGCGGCATCGCGGGCCGTGCCAACCTGTATCCCAAGACGCTGGCTTCCATTTACAACTACTTTGTGGCCGGTGATCTCGAGAAGGCCCAGGAGGCCCAGGACGCTGTGGCCACGCTGTCCCGTGTGTTCAAGTTCGGCAACCCCAACACCATCATCAAAAAGGCCGTCAACCTGCTGGGCTATCCCGTGGGCGACTGCCGCAAGCCCTTCAACTACCTGTGTGATGAAGGCATCGAGGAGCTGAAGGCTGTCCTGAAGGAAAACGCAGAAAAGGGGCTCTGCTGAGTGCGGCCTTTCATCCAAGACGTTTAAGGAGGAGTACATATGAACAAACCCATTCTCGGTATCTCCATGGGCGACCCTTTCGGCAACGGTCCGGAGATCACGGTTAAGGCCCTGTCCGACAAGACTATCTATGACCGCTGCCGCCCCGTTGTCATCGGCGACGTCAGCTCTATGGAATATGCCGCTAAGGTTGCCAAGAAGGTCTCCGGCATTGACATGAAGATCCGCCCCATCAAAGTCATCAGCGAGGCCAACTATGAGTACGGCGTCATCGACGTGTACGATATGGGCATCGTCAAGGCGGAGGACATTCCCGGCGACCCCGAAAATCCCAAGCCTTTCGGCCTGGGTGCCACCGCTCTGGGCGGCGAGGCGGCCTTCCAGTACGTGGTGAAGGTCATCGAGCTGGCCATGGCCGGTGAGATCGACGCCACCATCACCAATGCCCTGAGCAAGGAAGCTATCAACATGGCCGGCCACCATTACTCCGGCCACACTGAGATTTACGCCGACTACACCCACACCAGCAAGTACACCATGATGCTGGCCCACGAGGACCTGCGGGTGGTCCACGTCTCCACACACGTCGCCCTGCGGGAGGCCTGCGACCGGGTGAAGAAGGACCGCGTCCTGGACGTCATCCGCATCGCCAACGAGGGCTGCAAGGCCATCGGCATCAAGGAGCCCAAGCTGGCTGTCGCCGGTCTGAACCCCCACTGCGGTGAGAACGGCATGTTCGGCACCGAGGAGATCGAGGAGATCCAGCCCGCCATTGACATCGCTCTGGCCGAGGGCATCAACATCGTGGAGAAGAAGCCCACGCCTCCCGACACTGTGTTCTCCAAGGCGCTGGGTGGCTGGTACGACATCGTGGTGGTCATGTACCACGATCAGGGCCACATCCCCCTGAAGGTGGAGGGCTTTGTGTACAACAAGGCCGAGGGCCACTGGGACGCCGTGGCTGGCGTCAACGTGACGCTGGGTCTGCCCATCATCCGCTCCTCCGTGGACCACGGCACCGGCTTCGGCCATGCCGGCGACGGCCACGCCAATGAGCTGAGCCTGGTCAACGCCATGGATTACGGCATCCGCATGGCCAACGCCAAGGCTGAGAACTGAGTCATTCGGGAAAGAGGGGACCGCTCTATGAAAGTTACCATGACGGAAGCAATCTGCCAGGAGGGCTTGGCACTTCTGGAGGGGAAAGCTGACATTTTTGTGGCGCATGACGCCCATCCGCACAACTATCTGGACCAACTCAAGGACACGGACGCCTTTATCGTACGCGTGGCTGACAAGGGCGCCATCGACAAGGAAACCATGGAGAGCAGCGACAGCCTGAAGGTCATCGGCCGCACCGGCATCGGCTATGACAGCGTCGATGTGGAGTCCGCCACCAAGCTGGGCATCCCCGTGGTGGTCACGCCCGGCGCCAACAACCGCAGTGTGGCCGAGCACGCCATCACCCTGATGCTGGCCCTGTCCAAGAACATGGTGGAGAGCGATGTGGAGCAGCGCAAGGGCAACTGGAAGATCCGGGACGCCAAGAAGGCCTTTGAGGTGGAGGAAAAGACCTGCCTCATCATCGGCCTGGGCACCATCGGCAAGATCATCGCCCACCTGTGCATCGGCCTGGACATGAAGGTCATCGGCTACGATACCTTCCTGAGCAAGGAGCAGATGGCTGAGCTGGGCGTGGAGAAGTACGACGACAAGTTCGAGGCTCTAAAGGCCGCCGACGTGGTCATCGTGCAGATGCCTCTGATCGAGGGCGTCACCAACAACACCATCGCCAAGGCGGAGCTGGACGCCATGAAGCCCACGGCACTCCTGATCAACTGCAGCCGGGGCGAGATTGTCAACGAGCCTGACCTGTGCGAGGCGCTGAAGAGCGGCAGCATCGCGGGCGCCGGCCTGGACGTGTTCTGGAACGAGCCTACCCACATCGACGACGAGATTCTGCACTGCCCCAACGTCATCGCCAGCCCCCACAGCGCCGCCCAGACCCGGGAGGCCGTCATCAAGATGGCGAAGATGTGCGTGAATGGCTGCCTGGCCGTTGTGGACGGCAAGAAGTGGCCCTATGTGGCTGACAAGGCTGTTTACGACCATCCCAAGTGGGCCGGCAAGGAATGGGCTGAGGTATAACTCATGACAGAAGCCGTACAGACGCTGAAACGGCAGCGTGTTCGGATGATACTGGTCAATCTGGCCTATTTCATGGTACTGTTGCTTTTGGGCGTGCTGCTCTTTTTGCAAAACGACGCCGCAGGCGTGACCGGCTATCTGCTGGTCGCCGCCTGCCTGGCGGGATATCTCCTGCTGGTGCGGCCCATGAGCAAACGGTACGTCAATGCGGTGCGGGAGGCAATTCTCCGGTATGCTGTGTGTGCCGAACTGACCGATTTCAATCACCAGTCAAAGAGCGGCGTCACAGCGGAGGCAGTCCGTGCCTGCGGATTGGTGCCCGCCAGTGCGGACACCTTTATGAGCCGTGAGCACATCACCGGAAATTGCGGCACGATGGCGGTGGAGATGGCCGACGTCACGTTCCCCATCATTGAGGACGGACGCAACGCCATGTTCAGCGGAGCGTTTGTACAGCTCGCCTGGCCAGGCGCGGACTTTGCGCCGGTCACGGTCAAAGCAGGGGAGACGGGGAGCCTGAGCCTGCCCAAGCAACAGATGGAGCTTGTGGAAAGCTTGGGAGAGCTGATCCCCGGAAGCCTCTACCTGAAGGCCGGAGGCGAGACGCTGACATTGCTGCTGCGAGGGCGGTTTTTGGGCTTCCGGGTGAACCCTTTGGTGCAGATCAGCGAGCAGACGCTGGGTGCGAATCCGTTTCCCGAATTGAGACAAGCCATGCAGCTTGCGCGCCTGATGCAGCTGGAACGACTATAAATGAAAGGATGGTGCCGCCCATGGAAATCAAAGAACAATCCGGCCTGCGGCAGGTATTGGCCGGTACGCCCCTCCCGAAGATGTGCAAGGTACGGCAGATCTTCAAGCGGGACGGCATTGAGGATGTTCCGGCTTATCTGCAGAAGAAGCTGGACGATCCGAAGCTGCGTGCCCGGATCAAGCCAGGGATGCGGGTGGTGCTGACCGGCAGCAGTCGGCAGATTGCCAACATGTCGGTCATTCTGCGGAAGCTGGCGCAATTCGTAAAGGAGCAGGGTGCGCAGCCCTATATCATCCCGGCCATGGGCAGCCATGGCGGCGCCACGGACGAGGGCCAGCGCCAGATTCTGGAGAGCTACGGCATCACGGAGGAATTCTGCGGCTGCCCTATCTTCTCCAGCATGGAAACCGTCCGGGTAGGCGAGCTCCCCAACGGCGACGAGGTCCGGGTGGACAAGTTCGCCCATGACGCCGACGCGGTCATTGTCGTGGGCCGTATCAAGGCCCACACCGCCTTCCGTGGCCCCTACGAATCCGGCCTCATCAAAATGATGGCCATCGGCATGGGTAAGCGGGCCGGCGCGGATTCCCTGCACAGCGCGGGCTTCGGAGAAATGGGCGAGCGGCTGCCCCTGTATGCCAAGGTGGTATTCGACAGCTGCAATATCATTTTCGGTGTAGCACCTATCGAAAACGAGTTTGACCAGACCTGCCGCATTGAAGTGATCCCCGCGGAGGAGATCTTCGACAAGGAACCGGACCTGCTGCTGTATGCCAAGAGCCGGCTGCCCCGCCTGCTGATCCCGGAGACGGATGTGCTGGTGGTGCGGGAGATCGGCAAGAATTTCTCCGGCAGCGGCATGGACCCCAACGTTACCGGCACCTTTGGCACCCCTTACGCAAGCGGCGGTATCCAGAAGCAGCGCACGGTGGTCCTTGACATCTCGGAAGAGAGCCACGGCAGCTTTATCGGCCTGGGTATGGCGGACACGACTACAAAGCGTGCCTTTGAAAAACTGGATACCAACGCCACGTACTTCAACATGATCACCTCCACCGTACTGAAGGTTGGAAAGATACCCATGGTGTTGGAGGACGATAAGCTTGCTCTGCAGGCGGCATTGAAGACCCTGACGCAGGTCAATAAGGACCATATCCGTATGGTCTATATCAAAAACACCCTGTCTCTGGAGACCATTATGGTGTCTGAAGCACTGCTGGAGCAGGTAAGAGCGCGGGACGACATGGAGATCATGGAGGAGCCCAGAGAGCTACGCTTCGACGAGAGTGGAGCGCTTCTGGACTTTGCCTGACACCATGGCAAAAATATGAAAGGAGAAGAGAACTTGAAAAACAAGCAATACAAACTGGACATCATTCCCGGCATTGTCATCGCGCTGTTTTCCATCGGCTATATGGCTATGATCCCTTCTATTAAAACATTCACCGGCCTTGGTGCCACGCCTCTGACCAACCACTTCGTTCCCTATCTGTGGGGCGGCGCCCTACTGGTACTGGGCCTGTGGATTACGGCAAGAGGCTTCCGCAAGCGCAAGAAGTACCTGGCGGAAGGCGGGACCATCGTTAAGACTTCTCTGAAGGATGCCCTGATGGAGAAACGGGAGGTGGTCGCCAGCTTTATCGCGCTGATCTTGTATGTGGGCCTGATGGGCCTGGTGGGCTTCGCGCCCATGACTATTCTGTACGTTTTTGTGCAGATCATGATCCTGACACCCAAGGACAAATGGAAGAAGATCATGGTGCCCGCCATTATCACCGCTGTTATCAGCGGCGTGGTGCTGTTCTATATCTTCAGATATCTGCTGAACGTGCTGCTGCCCGTGGGCATCCTCAGCATATTCGGACTGTAAGGAGGGGATGGACGTATGATTATTCAAGGTTTAATGGAAGTCCTCCAGCCCATGACCATCCTGCTGGTGGCCATCGGCACCGTGGTGGGTATCATCTTCGGCGCTATCCCAGGCCTGACCGCCACCATGGCCATCGTCATGTTCCTACCGGTCACCTACTCCATGGCCGCCTCCGAGGGCATCTCCATGCTGATGGCCCTGTACATCGGTGGCATTTCTGGCGGTCTGATCTCCGCCATCCTGCTGAACATCCCCGGCACGCCCTCCTCCGTGGCCACCTGCTTTGACGGCAAGCCCATGGCCAACAAGGGCGAGGCGGGCAAGGCCCTGGGCTCCGGCGTGGTGTTCTCCTTCGTCGGCACTATCATTGGTATCGGCCTGCTGGTGGTCCTGTCTCCAGTGCTGTGCGGCTTTGCTCTAAAGTTCCAGGCCTATGAGTATTGTGCGCTGGCCATCTTCTCTCTGTCCATGGTCATTGCCCTGACCGGCCATGATATGCCCAAGGGCCTCGTCAGCGCAGTGCTGGGCTCCCTGCTGGCCACCGTGGGTCTGTCCCCTATCGACTCCAAGCCCCGCTTCACCTTTGGCCTCTATCAACTGAACAACGGTTTTGCCCTGGTGGTGCTGCTGATCGGCCTGTTTGCCATTGCCGAGGTCATGTCCTTCGCGGAGAGCGTCCGGAAGGGCCAGAATTTCACTGTGGAGACTGACTACAAGATCAAAGGTGCCGGCTTCAGCCTGAAGGAAGGTCTGGCCCAAACCAAGAACGCCATCGTTTCCGCCCTGATTGGCGTAGGTATTGGTATCCTGCCCGGCATCGGCGGCGGCGTGTCCTGTATGATCTCCTACACCGTCTCCAAGAATACATCCAAGCACCGGGAACTGTACGGCACCGGCATCATGGACGGCGTGGTGGCCTCTGAGACCGCCAACAACGCCACTATCGGCGGCGCCATGATCCCCCTGCTGGCGCTGGGCATCCCTGGTGACGCCGCTACCGCCATGCTGCTGGGAGGCCTGCAGATCCACAACGTGGCCCCCGGTCCCTTGATTTATGAGAAAAACGGCGTTGTGGTTTACGCCATCTTCTTCGCCATGGTGCTGTCCGCTATCTTCATGATGCTGTTCATGCTGCTGGGTATGCGGTTCTTTGTCTCTGTTCTGAAGATCCCCAAGAACTTCCTGCTGCCCGTGGTCGTGGTCCTGTGCGGCATCGGCGCCATCGGTAACGCCAACATGTTGTTCGACACCTACTGCATGGTGGCCTTCGGCCTGATGAGCTACTTGCTAATCAAGTCCAAGGTCCCCACGGTCCCCATGATCCTCGGCTTCATTTTGGGCCCCACCTTTGAGACCAACCTGCGCCGCGTCTCCCAGCTTGCCTCCAGCGACCCCTTCTGGAATCATCCCATTTTCTGCGTATTGATCATTGCCACCGTCTTCGTGGTCATCTTCTCCACCCGTGCCAACCTGAAGGACGCCAAGCGTGCTCAGGAGGCTGAACTGGCGGAGATGAAGGCTGCCAAGCAAGCTGGCATTGATGAATAAAAAAACAAAAGGAAAGAGGAACCCGACATGAAAAGATTTTTTGCCCTGTTTCTGACGATGGCTATGGTCCTGAGCCTAGCCGCCTGCGGTGGAAAGAAAGAGTCCGCTGAGCCCGCTGCGGACAAGAACGAGTCCGCCTCCACTGAGACGACGAATTCCGATTGGCCCAAGAAGACCATCAACATCTACATGACCCACGGCGCCGGCGGCGACACCGACTATATGGGCCGTCAGCTGGCCACGGCTCTGGAGGGCGTTCTGGGCCAGTCCGTGGTCGTGAGCAACGTCACCGGCTCCAACGGCGCTACCTGCATGCAGCAGTACAAGGATGGCGACACCGACGGTTACACCTTCATCGCTACCAACACCGCCGCTCTGAACGGCAACGAGGCTACCGGCATGGTGGACTTCGGCTATGACGCCTTCGAGCCCGTGGCTGTGTACGGCATCCAGTCCGGCGAGAACATCGTGGTCCCCGCTGACGCTCCCTATGACAGCCTGACCGATTTGATCGAGGCCTCCAAGGCAACTCCCGGCCAGATCAAGTTCGGCATCTCCACTGGCGGCGGCGTGTACATCCAGTCCTGCGTCCTGACCAATCTGGGCGGCGCTCAGTTCAACATCATTGACGTCGGCGACGGCGCTACCCGTCTGACCGCTCTGCTGGGCGGCGAGGTCGATGCCACTTCTCTGCCTTACTCCACCGCTGCTGACTACATCGCCAACGGCCAGCTGAAGAGCCTGTGCACCTGCCTGTCCAAGGCTCCCGACCTGTTGCCCGACCAGAAGGTCGCCAGCGAAACCATCCCCGAGTTGATCATCGATACTGAGTATGTGCTGCTGGCTCCCAAGGGCACTCCCGCCGAGATCGTTGAGGCTATGAACGCCGCCGTTCTGGAGGCCACCTCTACCGACGAATGGAAGACCATGGTCAACAACTATTGCTTCCAGAATCCCTTCGTTCTGAACGTTGAGGATACCATTGCCAACCTGACCGAGCAGCGCAACCTGTTCCAGAGCTTCGTGCCCTTCCTGTAATCCGTAAACCGGTTACATCTATTGAGGCAGAACTAAAAAGGTCTCCTGCCTTGTGCGGGGGGCCTTTTCCATTGGCTCCGGCGGGCGGTGCCGGAGCACTGATGAGCAAGGGGATTCGATGCTGATAGACTTGATACAGTTGGAATTTATCATGGTGCTTCTGGTAGCCGCGGGCATTTACCTGCGCAGGAGGAGCGTGATCACAGACGAGGGGCGGGACTGCTTGTCGGATCTGCTGACGATGCTGATCCTTCCGTGCAATATCTTTCTGTCCTTTGAGGGAAACACGGACATGAGCGCACTGAAAAGCTCTTTGCTGACGGTCATCATCAGTGTGCTGGTGATGCTCTGCACGGCGATACTGGGCAAGGTCATCTACCGCCACAGGGAAGAACGGAAGGCAAAGGTCTTTCGCTATGGATTGGTCAACTCCAATGCGCTGTTCATCGGCCTGCCCATCATCCAGAGCCTGCTGGGAGACGCCGGTGTTCTGCAGCTATCCATGTACATGATCTTTGTGCGGATGTTCTGCTGGAGTTACGGGCTCTCTCTCTATACCGGCGTAAAATCGGACTGGAAGGGCTCCTTCAAACGGCTCCTCACTCATCCGTGCATGATCGCCGCGGCGCTGGGCGTGGCTGCCATGGTCACGGGTATCCGGCTCCCGGCGTTTCTGGACCGTACGCTGCAATACGTCAGCAGCTGCCTCATGGCGCTGTCCATGCTGCTCATCGGCGTGGTGCTGTCGGAGATCAAGCTCAAAGAGGTGTTTCGCGGCGATGTGTGGCGATTTACCGCGCTGCGGCTGGGCGTGATGCCGGGCATCGTCTTTGGATTGTGCAAGCTGTGCGGAGTGCCGTATATCGTGACGGCTACCTGTACGCTGGTATCCGGTATGCCTGCCGCCAGCCTGACGGCGGTACTGGCGGCACGGTATCACGGGGATTCGGAGCTGGGCGCCCTTTTGGTGGCGGTGAGCACGATCCTGTCCGCCGTGACCATCCCACTTTGGTTTATGATTTTGCAGTGACCGGCCTGTATAGATAAAAAAGCGAGGAGAAGCAATTATGATGAGAGAGAACAAGTTGCGCCGCATCCTGCGGGAGGGCAAGACTTCGGTAGCCACCCGCCTGTGGAGCACATGGCCCCTTTATACGGAGTCCCTTGGCGCTACAGGGAATTTCGACTATATGGAATTTGTGGCGGAGTACGCGCCCTTTACCCAGGCGGATCTGGAGAATATGGCCCGGGCCGCGGAGCTGTATGAGATGGGTTCCATGATTAAGGTGGATTTCCAGAACCGCTTTTATGTGGCGCAGAAGGCAGTTGCTTCCGGCTTTCAGGCTGTCAACTTCGCCGATCACCGGACGCCGCAGGAGGTGCGGGACTCCATCAATTCCATCCGTCCGCTGGTGGAGGGGACAGACGGCTGGTACGGCTGCCCCAACCGCCGGTTCATAAGCAGCCCCAATGGCGTGACTCAAAAGGAGCACATTGCGCGGCTGAATGACATTGTGCTGTGCTTCATGATCGAGAAGAAGGAGGCTGTGGATCATATCGAGGAGATCTGCTCCATACCGGGAGTGGATATGGTCCAGTTCGGCCCGGCGGATTATTCCATGAGCCTGGGATGGAACCGGGCGGAGCATGAGGCGGAGTGGAAAGCTGCGGAACGGCATGTGATCGAGACAGCCCTCCGCCATGGCGTGCAGCCCCGCTGTGAGATTAGCAGCCTGGATCAGGCCCAGTATTATATCGACTTGGGTGTCCGCCATTTCAGCATCGGCGACCAGTTGGCCAAGCTGAAGGCGTTTTGGAACGGTGAAGGTCGGGAGATGCGGGACATTGCCAGAGCCTTGGAGAAATAAGAAAACCGACAGTAAAATACCAACAGGCGCGACTCAAAGCGAACCGCGCCTGTTGGCGTTATAAAGAGAAGGTATATCAAGCAGTTGTGCCCAGCCACCAGACGATAAATTCGTCACTGCCCATCCCGAAAAGCTCGCTTTTCGTGAGCTTTCCGGAGGCTGCGGCGATCAGGGCTTCAAAAATCTCCTCGCCCATCTGCTCAAGCGTGCGGTCACCGTCGATGACCGTTCCGGCATTCAGGTCCATGTCGTCCACCTGCCGCTCAAACAGGGGCGTGTTGGAGGCAATCTTCAAGGTCGGGAAATGCTGGCTCCCGTAGCAGGAGCCGCGTCCGGTGGTGAATGCACAGAGGTTGCAGCCGCCTGCGAACATGGCCGCGGCGGAGACCGGGTCATAGGAGGGGGAATTCATAATGATGAGACCGGGGCCGGTGACCGGCTCCGCGTAGCCCACCACATCGTTCAGGGGAGAGCTTCCGCCCTTTTTGGCACTGCCAAGGGCTTTCTCCAACACGTTGGTGATGCCGCCGGCATTGTTGCCAGGGGTGACCTTGCCGTTGATCTGGCTGTCCCGGCCCTTGCAGTAGTCCATCCACCAGTGCATCACGTCGATCAGCTTCTGGGCGACTTCCGGGGAGCGCGCCCGGCGGGCGAGAGCGCCTTCCACGCCCAAAAGCTCCGTCGGCTCCGTCAGCACTGCGGTGCCGCCGTTTTTGATGAGTAGGTCTATGGCGCGGCCCAGGGCCGGGTTGGCGGAGGAGCCGGAGAAGGAGTCGGAGCCGCCGCACTCAAGGCCAATCTTGAGGTGACTGACGGAAACGGGCTGACGGCGGCATTGCTCCGCCAGAGGCAGCATGGCCTCCACCATGGCGATGCCCCGGGCCACAGCCTTGCGGGAGCCGCCCTCCTCCTGAATGACCAGACGGCCCAGCATGGGGCCCGGCGTCAATCTGGCCTCCTGGAAGAAACCGTCGATGTTGTTGGTCTCACAGCCGAGGGAGCATACCAGCGCGCCCGCCATGTTGGGATTTTTTACATGACCGCCCAGCACCCTCCGCAGATAGGTTAAGGGGTCGCCGGATTTTTCAAGGCCGCAGCCGGATGAGGTGATCAGGGGGACCACGGCGTCCACATGGGGATATGCGGCCATAATGGCCTCCGTAAAATGGGCTGCGACCTTTCGGGCTACTGTGGCAGCACAGTTGCTGCACACGATGACGCCGATACAGTTCCGGGTACCCACCTGCCCGTCGGGGCGTACATAGCCGAGAAAGGTGTGCTGTTTCTCGGGAGGGAGCACCTCCACCGGGTGGTAGTCCTGACAAAAGTGGTATTCTTCAGATACGGCGTCAAAGTGGATGGTATCATTATGCATATGGGTCCCGGCATCCACATCCCGGGAGGCATAGCCGATGACCGTATTATATTTCCATACGGGCTCGCCGCAGGAAATCGCCCGGGAGGCAATCTTGTGGCCGATGGGAATATCTGTTTTTACCGTAATGCCCTCCTCCGGGATAAAAGTCCCGGCGGCAATGGGCTGACGGGCCACCACGATGTTGTCCGCCGGGTCCAGACGGATCACGGGGCACTTCCAGGAACGTTCCATAAAATCAGGCACTCCTCTCTCTTTACATATACTGGCGGAGCTTTTCAATGTGCGCATCGATGCGCTTCATTTCTTCCTCAGTGATGGGTTCGGTGGGCTGGCAGACACGTTTGTCCACAAAGCCCAGCGTGCTCATGGCGTACTTGGTTGAAGCGGTCTGGCTTTTTGCCATGGGATAGAGCTTGCAGATCTCGTCCACGATGGCACCCCACTTCATGGCGTTCTCAATGTCGCCTGCCTTGCCGTACTCGTACAGCTTGAGGTGGGCCTGGGGGAACAGCGGCGCCAGAGAGGGAATGTAGCCGTCGGCACCCATCAGCATGCTGGGCACGGCCAGATTGGTGGCGCCCTGATGAACAAGGAAGTCGGAGCCCTTGAAATAGTTCAGCAGCTTGATGAAGTTGGGGAAGTTGCCGGAGGTGTCCTTCACGCCGATGACCTTGTCAATCTTGGAGATTTTGATAATGGTGTCAGCGGTCAGGTTCTGGCCGGTGAAGGGGGGGATGTTGTAGATCATCAGGTTGGCGTTGGTGTTCTTACTGATTTCCTCGAAGTGGCGGACCGTCTCCTCCTGCGTGGCGTGGCGGGCATAGAACACAGGCGTGACGACGGCGGTGGTGCCGCCCATCTCCTCCAGACGCTGCACGTTCTCAATGACGCGTTGGGTGCTGGAATCCATGCAGCCGGCGAGCACAGGCACACGGCCGGCGCATTCGTCCAGCGCAATCTGAATGGCCCGGTCCCGCTGGGCCTGCGTCAGGGACATGCATTCGCCGTTGGAGCCGCAGACAAAGATGCCGTGGATGCCGTGGTCGATGCAGTGGTTGATCAGCTTGCGCAGGCCGGCCTCGTCGACCTTTTCATTCTCGTCAATGGGGGTGATGATAGGCGGAATAACACCGATGATTTCCTTGCTCATAAGTAACACACTCCTGATACAGACTTTCGGCCGGTGCGGCCAGCGGGATTTCTAATTCACAGTATACTGTCCGCGAAGAAAAAAGTATTTCCACAAAACAGCGGAGCATTTGCACTTTTCGTGGGTGAGACGGCAAAACGAAATGCAGACGATGGACTGAGAAAAATATGGTGGAAAAGGCACTGATACCTGTGAAAAAGACAAATACAAAATTTGCGGATATCTGGTATACTGAGCTTGAAAAATCAGGCTTCCGCGGGAGGCCATGAAAAGCCGTGAGGAGGAAACGACTATGGATTTTGTAAAGAGAGCGGATATCAAGCGCAATGATCTTCCGGGCAGAAGCGTGCAGAATGCGGTTGGACGAAACAGCGCTGTTGCCAGCGAAAAGATGACGGTGAGTTTTTGCCGGTATAACACCGAGTACGGCCCCATGGCGCCCCATAACCACGCCGAGGAGTCCGTTGTGGTGCTGGACTGCGACCGCGCCTTTGTTCGCTGGGGCTCCGGCCCGGACACGCTGGAGCATACGGTTTATTTGAATAAGGGAGACCTGATGCATTTTCCGGAGCTGGAGTGGCACGTGTTCGGCTATGACGAGGGCGGCTTTCTGGATGCCCTGTGCATTTATGGACAGGTGACCAACATCCGGCCTGAGGAGATCCAGAAAGAAAACGGCTGAACGGAGGAAACGGACATGGAAAGTGTATCCATCATGCCCGCTTCTCTGGCAGACCGGATCCCGCTGCCGGACGAGGCACTGACCGCCCGGATGTTGGCAAAGGCCAGAGAAGGCTTTGACCGCAAGATCGTGGTGCTGGACGATGATCCCACCGGCGTGCAGACTGTCCACGACCTGCCGGTCTATACGGATTGGCGCCGCGAGACGCTGGAGAGCGGCCTGACGGAAGAGGGCACCATGTTCTTTGTGCTGACAAACTCCCGGGGCTTCAGCCAGCAGGAGACGGAGCATGCCCACCGGGAGATCGCGGAAAACCTGCTGGCGGCGTCTGAGAAGACCGGCGTGCCTTTTCTGCTGGTAAGCCGTGGAGATTCCACCCTGCGGGGCCATTATCCGCTGGAGACGGAGACCCTTCGGCAGACGCTGGAGGAGCACTCGTCCGTCCGCTATGACGGTGAGATCGTCATGCCCTATTTTAAGGAAGGCGGCAGATTGACCATCGGTAATGTCCACTATGTACAGACCGGAGACTGTCTGACTCCCGCAGGCTTGACGGAGTTTGCCCGGGATACCACCTTTGCCTACAACGCCTCCAACCTGCTGGACTGGTGCGAGGAACGGACAGGCGGACATTATACCGCCAGGGATATGACGGCTATCTCGCTGGAGGAGCTGCGCGCCCTGGACTATGACACCATCCTCCAAAAGCTGATGGCGGTGAAGGACTTTGGAAAGGTCATCGTCAACGCGGCGGAAGACAGGGATGTGGAGGTCTTTACAGCCGCGCTGCTGGAGGCAGTCAAGCAGGGAAAGGAGTTCCTGATCCGCAGTGCCGCCGGATTGGTCCGGGTGCTGGGAAACGTGGATCATCGTCCTCTGCTGAAGCGGGAAGAACTGCGGGGCACAGACACCGGCGTGGGCGGACTTGTGGTGGTAGGCTCTCATGTGAAAAAGACCACGGAGCAGCTGGAATGTCTGCTGAACGCGGGACTGGAGTTATGCCCCATCTGCTTTGACGCGGAGAGCGCCTTTACATCCGGCGGTCTGGAGAAAGAGCGGGATCGCGTACTGATGGAAGCGGAGCGCGCGATACGGAGCGGGAAAACGGCGGTAGTCTACACCAGCCGCCGGGTCCTGCGGACGCGGGAGAACGACGCACAGGGCAATCTGAATCTCAGCGTACGGATATCGGAGGCCCTGACCTCGGTGGTGGGAGAGCTGACGGTCCGTCCCGCTTTTCTGATTGCCAAGGGCGGCATTACGTCCAGCGACGTGGGCATCCGGGCGCTGGGCGTCCATCGGGCGTGGGTCATGGGACAGGTAGCCCCCGGCGTGCCGGTGTGGCGCACGGGGGAAGAGAGCAAGTTCCCCGGATTGTCCTACGTGATCTTTCCGGGAAACGTAGGCGGTGTTACCACGCTGCGGGACATCGTCGCCATGCTGCTGATGCCGTAGGAGGAGCGTATGCGCAACAATGTGGCGGTCCATCGGGTCGTAAAGAACGTGAAGCAGCGGGGGCAGTATATCGAGCCCCATAGCCATACGTTTTTCCACTATATCTATTCGCTGCGGGGACACACGCGGGTAACGGCAGATGGAGAGGTCTATCAAACGGAGCCGGGGAGCCTTGTCCTGCTGCCTCCGGGTGTCACCCACGACATCGTCAGCGAGGACACCTCCTGCTGTCTGGACCTGAAATTCTCCTGCTCGGAGCATCTGGCGTCGCAGCTTGCGGAGCTGCCCCGCTATATGCGGGCAGTGGGACAGCGAGAAAACGACCTCATCAGAAATGTGTTTGAAGAAGCGGTGGGACAGGAGCGGGATTATGACGAGATCATCAACATCCGCCTGTACGAGCTGCTCATCATCCTGCTACGAAAAAAGGACGGCAGAGAGAAGCCGTGGCTGCTGGTGGGACACAGTGAGGCATCACGCTCCAACGAGAATATCCGCCGTGTGCTGCAAACGGTGGAGGAGGAATTAGATCATCCCATCAAGGTGTCCGAGTTGGCGGAGCAGTGCGGGTACAGCGAGAACTATTTCCGCCAGATTTTCCGGGAATGTGTGGGTCTCAGCCCCAATGCCTATATCAACCAGTGCAAGCTTTCCAAGGCCAAGGAGCTGATGTTGTATTCGGAACTGAATGTTTCACAGATTGCTGAGTCTCTTGGTTACCAGAGTATCCACTATTTCAGCCGCCTGTTTAAAAAGGTGGTGGGCATCGCACCGACGGACTATGTCAGCCGGATCAAGGACAACCGCCCTATCAACATCCTGCACAACGCCAATACACCGGAGGGCGAATTTGAGATCCCGGTGCGGGATAAATACTCTGAAATATAGAATTGGTTGGATTGAAAAATTTTTCGACGTTCTCACAATCTGGCTTATAGTGTTCTGGATTCTTGTGATGTGTCAACTACCCATAACGGAAGTCACGGATATTCATGTACAAATTATTGATGAATCAGTGGGTGGCATTGTAAATGCAGAATGTGTTAAGGAGACATACCTGCTGGACACCGAGGACGTATATGTAGGACACCTTTTCCTGGCCATCAGTAAATACCTCACCTGGGATGCAACCAAGTAGACTATGGTATAGAAAAGAGTCAGGAAAGTTTTATAAAATCATCAATATTGGTGTGGAATGCGGAGATATTGAGCAGAAACGAGATGAGAAGGCTAAAGTGCTTATTCCAGGATGCTTTCTGAAGGTATCTTCTTTGCTAACAGCATCGCAAAATCCGGCAGAGTAATTTACTAAAAATGAGATTTGCCTATTACTGAAACCAAATCAATGATGGGAACTTCTGAATCCGTCTGCAAGGCATTTGACCACACAAACAGCCACAGGCCTGCGTGGAATATGCGGAAACGACGAACTTAAAAAGTGCTGGAAATCAAATATAACGGAACGGAAACGGCCAAAACGAACGGAAAATATTATAAAAAAATTCAAATTCCGGTTGACGTGCAGGGGGTCACAGGTTCGAGTCCTGTATCGTCCACCAAACAAATCCCTTAGAGCCGCAAGGCTTTGAGGGATTTTTTGCTGCGCTGAAATGGTGTTTACCCTTCATCTTACCCTTTACAGAAAATCTTTGCGACCGGATTTTCCGCGTATTGGTGGATCGTGGTGCACAGTTCCTGTCCGATCCGGATACGGCCTGCGGTTAACAGGCAGAGCTCTTACAAGGCTGCCTGAGATAGAAACGCCCGGTATACCGCCAGTCCGTCCACCGTGCCCGTTTGGCAGTCCGCTGTCAGCCGTTCCGGGTGCCATTGGATCCCCCAAACCGGCAAGGTTTTGTGTCGGAAGGCCTCTACTACGCCGTCCTCCGCCCGTTGCAAAACCTCCAAACCGGTTCCCAGGCGGCCAATGATCTGGTGGTGGCAGCTGTTGACCACACAGCGCTCTCCGTATAGCTCCCGCAGAAAGGACGGTGCATTTTGAACGCTGTGGAGCCGGTCAACGCCTTCTATGGCGCTGTGTCCTGGCCAGTCCTGCACCAGATCGCCGCCGAAAAACACATTGATGGTCTGCATTCCCCGGCATATACCCAGGACCGGCTTGCCAAGGGCCGTAAAATCCGCCAGCAGCTCCAGTTCCAGCGCGTCCCGTTCCGGCTCCAGATCCCGGCAGGCTGTGTTTTTCTGGCCGTAACGCCAGGATTCCATGTCCCCGCCGCCGGGCAGCAGCAAGCAGTCGCAGTCCGCCGGCCGGCTCCCGAAGCAGGGAATCCCTCCGGCACGTTCCACCGCCAGTGCATAGTTTTGGTAAGCTGCGGCATCACCAAGAATATAGACCCGCAGGGCCATAGCACTTCCTCCTTCTTCATCCGCACGGGTAAGATATGCTCATTCTATGCTGTGTTCCTTCACTGCGCAAGTATTTCTCTTGCAATAGCCGTGAAAATATGTCATAATAGCTAACGCAGTCCCCACAGAGTTTGGATTTGACCGCCTGTGTGCGGCGGGTAAATGGGGTTGCTTGGAGATGTACCCAAGTGGCTGAAGGGTCCGGATTCGAAATCCGGTAGGCGCCGCAAGGCGTGCGGGGGTTCAAATCCCTCCATCTCCGCCAAGATAAGTTGACAAATTTCGACAAGAAATTTGTCAACTTTCTTTTATATAGAATTGGGCAATCCCTTGAGCCGCAGTGATTTTCACCGCGGCTATTTTGCTTTGAAAGGAGATACCAATGAACGCATTTGAAAAAAGTGAAGTAATTAAAGCCAGCCTCCGGAAAGGCTTTCGGGATGGCAGTTCCAAAATGGCAAAGCGCAGATGCTATGGATATGACATAGCCTCAGACGGCGCGCTGGTTATCAACTCCGAAGAAGCCAAAGTGGTCGTATGGATTTTTGAGCAGTACAAAGTCGGAAAGAGTCTTGGCAAAATCGCTGCTGGTTTGGAGCAGCAAGGCATTCTCTCCCCAACAGGCAAGCCTAAATGGAATCGAGAAGCAATCGATAAATTGCTCTCCAACGAAAAATATACAGGTCGTGTGCTTCTCCAGAAAACCATTAGCACCGGCGCTGTCCAAATCGAAAACGATGGCCTCATGGATCGGTATCTTCATACCGAAACCCATGAGGCCATTATTTCTGATGAAATGTTTGAGGCGGTACAGCAGGAAAAGCTTCGCCGCTCAAAATCCTCTGAAAATACGCTTTCTATAAAACAGCATTTTTGATAAAATAAAGCTGTTAGGGGGTGAGCGCTTGGGAAACATTATAGAAATACCTCCCATACAGGAAACTGTTCCTATAGAAGAGAAGCACCTCCGCGTTGCCGCTTACTGCCGTGTCAGCACAGACCAGGAAGAACAGGACAGCAGTATAGAGTTGCAGGAATTGCGTTACAGACAGATGATCGAAGAAAACCCAAATTGGGAAAATGTGGGTGTTTTCTCCGAAAGAGCCTCTGGACTGAATCTACAAGAGCGTTCTGCTTTCCAAGCGATGATGCACCAATGTAGAGAAGAAAAAATAGACCTAATCCTTACAAAATCTATCAGCCGCTTTGGCCGCAACACGTTGGATATACTCCGTGTGTTACAAGAGCTGCAGGAACTCAATGTGGATGTCTTTTTTGAAAAAGAAGACCTATGGCTCCATGAGAGGGACCTACAAATAGTCCTGACCGCATACTGTGCGTTTGCTCAAACAGAAAGCGAGGACATGAGTCGCAATATCAAATGGGGCATCAAGCGGAGTTTCCAAAGCGGCACATCTGGTTATGCCAACTTTGTATGTTTCGGATACAAACGAGGCGATGATGGCAAGTTAGCTATTGATGAACCAGACGCTAAAATTGTTCGGAAAATATTTGAAATGCGGGCAGATGGCAAAAGCCTTGGGACAATATCTGATTGGCTGTATGAGAGCAGAATCTCTTCGCCCACAGGGAAAGAGTGCTGGAGCAGAGAGACGATTAGCAAATTGCTGAAAAACGAAAAGTACACCGGCGATGTGATGCTGCAGAAAACATTTGTCAAAGATTTGTTTTCTGGGAAGCAGATCAAGAACAACGGCGAGTTGGAAAGATATTTGATTCAAGAGCATCATCCGGCGATTGTGAACCGGGAACTGTTCGACCGAGCGAATAAAAGCTTTATCAACTTTCGAAAAACATCACATTAGGTGATAAGCATAGAGTGGAGTGAAAAGATGAAAAGAGCCATTAATAGTATAATTGCTTTGTTGTCACTTCTGTGTTTGATTGGGGCCGTGAAATTATCATCACTACCGCTTTGGCCATCGTTCTCAGAGAACTCCTTTTGGTATACATCTCCTACGGTACGTGAATCGTTTTCGTTATTGTATGATATGTTTGTTGGTTTTCTGCTGAGTGCGGTCTTCTATTTTGGGGTTGAAGTGCTTCCAGAAATACTCAAATTACATCGAGGGAAAAAACTTATTTGTAACTATATTAACATATTGCTGGAGAACATGGAGCAGATTATTAGTATAACTACGCAGGTGTTCCAAATTGACTCAACTAAAATCTATTTAAAGGATTTGGTTCGTCTAAGTGGTAATACTACCCATTCGCATGAGGAGGTATCATATTCGACTACAACTTACTACAATTCGGGTAAGAGGAAAACAGGGGTGAAAAGCGGAGGGGAATTTGACAGTATAATAAAGTCATGTATTGCTACAATTGAAGCACAACTGCAAAATATCAGACGCTATAGCTCGTTTTTTGCCTCAGATGAAAGATTTCTTGAAATCATTACGCGCATCGAAGCATGCGAGTTTATTTCCAACTATAGGAAAGAGAGAAGCAATCCTGCTCCTTGCTTTTTATATGCTAATTCTGGAGAATGTTTTTGGGATTTTTACCGTCTCTATAGCGAACTTCGCAAATTCAGTATTCATACAGAGTTTTCCAAAACTGTTATCGATACACCAGAACAAGCTGCATTGTATAAAAAAGGCGAGACTCCGGTGAAATGCTATATAATGCTGCGGAGTACCAACAAAAACGTACTGAAGCCTATGCTAATGAAAAACCTGTAATACTGAGCCAGGATATCATAAAAGGCCAAAACATTATTGCGATAATCCAAAAAAGTGTTCCCGAATCTTGTGTCTATAACCAAGATGAGGTTGACCCAAGTTGTTTGAAAAGCTCGCAACTATTAATTATATTGGGTAAAAATATAGACTTAAAACTGGTAGGTGCCGAAGTACCTCCTAAAACATTTTGCTTTGTAGGGCGAATTGTTTCAACAAAACCAGCGAAGCGCTCTAATCGTACAGATAATGTTGAAGAAGTATTCTACCAAAAATCAATATCATTGTTAGGAATTTCTATATTTGCTGAACATCCAACATTAACCGATATACATAACCTCACATCAGCAGTTGACGAATATATCAGAGATAAGTATGAACTGGAATTGTTGTTATAGTTCTACAAAAGAAACCATTTGGTTTGGGTGTTACACATCGTCGCGAACTATGTCATGTATCGTTCGCAATGGCTTATTTATAAAGGACACCACTCACCCATTCTGCCGCTCCTCGCTTCCGAATTGGATTCGTTTCGCTGGATCTCGATTCGGGTTGAGAAACGAAAATATCCGGAATGAAGCCACTTGCCAAAAGAACCAGGACATTCTTATGAATGTCCTGGTTCTTTTTTTATAACGTTTTTTGAAAGTAAATAAGCACAATACAGATCGCTCTCATTTACTGTGCGAGCTTGCTTTCCGCGCTGCCGACTACCATTTTGGTCAGGGCGAACAGGGCGATGACGTTGGGAATGACCATGAGGTTGTTGAACATATCCGTCAGCTCCCACACCAGATCGTTGCTCATCATGGTGCCCATCAGGATGAACACCAGGGCGATGAGGGTGTAGATCACGGTGCAGGCCTTGGGGTTCTTCTTGCCGAAAAGCCAGATGGCGTTGATCTTGCCGAACAGGTTCCAGCTCAGAACCGTGGAGAAAGCGAAGAAGAACAGGCAGATGGCCACGAACTTGGCGCCCAGGCCGGCACCCATCACGGAGCCGAAGGCGGTCTGGGCCAGGTTGGTCTTGCTGAGGGTGGAGGTCACATCGCCCACATAGCCGCCCGCCAGAGGGCCGTCAGCAGTGTAGAGGGTGCAGATGATGACCAGCGCATTGAGGGTCAGCACCACGAAGGTGTCGATGAACACACCGATCATCGCCACAACGCCCTGCTCGTGAGGATCCTTCACGTTGGCCTGAGCGTGGGCATGGGGGGTAGAGCCCATACCGGCCTCGTTGGAGAACAGACCACGCTTGGCGCCCTGAGAGATGGCCTGCTTGATGGCGTAGCCGAAAGAACCGCCCACGATGGCCTGAGGCTCAAAGGCGTACTTGAAGATCATGCCGAAGGTGGCGGGGACGTACCGGATGCGGAAGATCAGGATGACCAGACCGCCCAGCAGGAAGATTGCCGCCATAATGGGGACGATTTTTTCCGTAACGGCGGCCAGCCGCTGAACGCCGCCCAGGAAAATGATGCCGCAGATGATGACCAGCGCCACACCCACGATCCAGGAAGGGATGCCAAAGGCGGTCTGGAAGCACTCGCCGATGGAGTTGGACTGCACCATGCAGCCCATGAAGCCCAGAGCCAGAATGATGGCGACTGCAAAAAGGGTCGCCAGGAATTTGCCGAAGCCGCCTTTGAACGCGGTGGTGATGTAATAGACAGGGCCGCCGTGGATGGTGCCGTCTGCTGCCTTGATCCGGGTCTTGATGGCCAGCGTGGCTTCAGCATAGATGGTGGCCATGCCGAAGAAGGCGATGACCCACATCCAGAAGATGGCGCCGGGGCCGCCGGTCAGAATAGCGCCGGAGGCGCCTACGATGTTGCCGGTGCCTACCTGAGCGGCAATGGCGGTGGCCAATGCCTGAAAGGAGCTCATGCCGCTGTCATGCTTTTTGCCGTTGAGGGTCAGATTGCCGAACACTCTGCGCATACCCTCACCGAAGCAGCGGACCTGAACAAAGCGGGTCTTGATGCTGTACCACAGGCCGACAGCCACCAGCAGAAAGACCAGAATGTAGTTGGACAGGTACGTGTTGACGCTGCATACAGCGGGATAAAGCGCAGCGTCCAGTTTTGCGACGATCGATTCCATAGTTTTTTCCTCCTGCACACGGTTTCACCGACGGCGGGATCTTTGCCGCGGTGATAAAAAACGGAGCGGCTGGCAATGCAGCCGCTCCGAAGAACGCAGTACAGGAGATTGACGCAGCCCCGCCGCAAACGGTGAAGCCTGCGGCCTGCCTGACGGATCTCTCCGCCCTGCCTGCCGCTGCGTCAGATCACTCTGTCCTTTTACCTGAGAGATTCAGCGGTCATGCCGCCTTTCACCTTCGGTACCCGGTGAGCCGGGATTCTCCAGAGCCGCATCCACCCATAGTCCTGTCCGCACGGCGGACACCTGAGAGTTTTACTCCTTCGGTAGACTTACGTCGTTTTCCTATGGGCTTCCATTGCCGGTATTCCGTTGTTGAAGATAGCCGTATCCTATCATATGCGCCGCGGAATGTCAACTGTCCGCGCATGGCGGAATGCCTGAAATATTTGAGGTTTTCCAGAGAAATTTGTGCATACGGGAGAAAAAAGCGGTCCCTCTTTTCGGAAAGACCGCTTTTCGGTATGCGGTTGATCAGAAATCTGCGTTGCCCACAGTGCGGGGATGCAGTTCCACGTCGCGGATGTTGTTCACGCCGGTGAGATACATCACCATCCGCTCGAAGCCCAGGCCATAGCCTGCGTGACGGCAGGAGCCGTAGCGCCGCAGGTCGCAGTAATACTTGTAATCCTCCGGATTCATGCCCAGCTCCTTGATGCGGGCTTCCAGCACATCCAGACGCTCCTCGCGCTGGCTACCGCCGATGATCTCGCCAATGCCAGGCACCAGGCAGTCCGCCGCGGCCACGGTTTTGCCGTCATCGTTCAGGCGCATATAGAAAGCCTTGATGTCCTTGGGATAGTCGGTGACGAATACAGGACGCTTGAAGATGTGCTCCGTCAGATAGCGCTCATGCTCGGTCTGCAGGTCGATGCCCCACTCCACGGGATAGTCGAACTTCTCGCCGCTCTTTTTCAGCAGATCCACCGCTTCCGTGTAGCTCACCTGGCCGAAGTCGGAGGAAGCCACGTGCTCCAGCCGCTCCCGCAGGCCCTTATCCACGAACTGGTTGAAGAAGTCCATCTCCTGAGGGCACTGCTCCATCACATAGCGGATGATATACTTGATCATGTCCTCGGCGGTATCCATATAGCCGTTCAAATCGGTGAAGGCCATCTCAGGCTCCACCATCCAGAACTCAGCGGCGTGACGCTGGGTGTTGGAATTCTCCGCACGGAAGGTAGGACCAAAGGTATAGACATTGCCGAAGGCCATGGCGAAGTTCTCGGCGTTCAGCTGGCCGGACACCGTCAGGCTGGTCTTCTTGCCGAAGAAGTCCTGGCTGTAATCCACCTGACCGTCCTCCGTCTTGGGGACGTTGTTCAGGTCCAGCGTGGTCACCTGGAACATCTCGCCGGCGCCCTCGCAGTCGCTGGCGGTGATGATGGGGGTCTGGGCGTAGACAAAGCCGCGATCCTGGAAGAACTTGTGGATGGCGTAGGCCGCCGCGCTCCGCACCCGGAAGGTGGCGGAGAACAGGTTCGTCCGGGGACGCAGGTGCTGGATAGTCCGCAGGAACTCTACGCTGTGGCGCTTTTTCTGCAGGGGATAGTCCGGAGTGGAGATGCCCTCCACGGCGATCTCGGTGGCCTTCAACTCCAGAGGCTGCTTGGCATCCGGTGTCAGGGTCACAACGCCGGTGACGATCAGAGCCGCGCCTACGTTCTGGGCGGCGATGTCCTTATAGTTAGAGAGGGCCTCTGCCTCCATCACCACCTGAAGATTGCGGAAGCAGGAGCCGTCATTCAGCTCGATGAAGCCGAAGCCCTTCAGATCCCGGATGGTGCGGACCCAGCCGCCCACGGAAACGGTCTGGCCGGAGAGCGCTTCGCTGTCTGCAAAAATTTTCGCGATTTTTGTGTAACTCATAGTTTGATCCGTCCTTTGTGTTGTTGGTACAATTATAAGCATAATACTCCTATTTTTCGTTCTTTACAAGAGGGAACCGCCATTCTTCCAGCAGAATCAGGGATTTTACGGCGAAAACATAAATTCCTCTTGAATTTTGGCCATTCATCCGATATAATGAACAACGTTAATGCCGGTGTGATGGAATTGGTAGACGTGACGGACTCAAAATCCGTTGGTAGCGATACCGTGTGGGTTCGAGTCCCA
>ERZ827440.512-NODE-512-length-54587-cov-9.811028_pt1 | contig 54587 bp, 47 predicted proteins | sample MGYA00519774_ERZ827440 | MGnify/ENA primary metagenome ERZ827440 (study PRJEB31778, sample SAMEA3449302) | human gut metagenome | biome: human gut; feature: human-associated habitat; material: faeces | place: United Kingdom | collected 2010/2012 ... | reverse complement strand
CTCATCGTGGTCGTGATGATGCTCATGGTCGTCATCATGGTCGTGATGATGCTCATGGTCGTGACAGCCACATGTGCACTCATCGCCGTGGTCGTGGTCATGATCATGTCCCTTCTTAGCCTCATCCATCATTGTCTCCTCAAGAGACTTGTAGTTCTGCATAGCCTCTCTGATGGCTGCTCCATCGATCTCATCCCATGGAGTTGTAATGATGGTTGCATGATCGTTCTTCTCTCTGATCATGGCTACAGCCTTCTCTATCTTGTCCTGTGTAGTAGTCTGTGTTCTGCTCAGGATGATAGTGTTAGCACTCTCGATCTGGTTGTTGAAGAACTCGCCAAAGTTCTTCATATAGATCTTGCACTTCACCGCGTCCACCACGGTGACAAAGCTGTGCAGTTCCAGGGGGGCACCGCCGTCCCGCACCCGCTCCACGGCGGCGATGACATCGGACAGCTTGCCCACGCCGGAGGGCTCGATGAGGATGCGGTCCGGCTGGAACTGCTCCTTTACCTCCCGCAGGGCCTTGCCGAAGTCGCCCACCAGGGAGCAGCAGATGCAGCCGGAGTTCATCTCGGTGATGTTGATGCCGGAATCCTGCAAAAAGCCGCCGTCAATGCCGATCTCGCCGAACTCGTTCTCGATCAGCACCAGCTTCTGCCCCTTGTAGCTTTCGGCGATCATCTTTTTGATCAGGGTCGTCTTGCCCGCGCCGAGGAAGCCGGAGAAAATATCAATTTTTGTCATAAAAAACACCTTCTGTATAAAATTCTCTAAGAATTATTATATCACTTCTTGTCAACTGCTACAAGAAATTTTTCTACCATATTTCCTCTTTTCGCAGGCGAAAAGTGCCGCCCCGGTTTCACCGGGGCGGCGTACATTACTTATGATACGGGAATCAGCAGCATCTGCCCTGCCGCCGGTTCCTCCTGAAGGCCGTTTGCCTTGCGGATGGCGTCCATGGTGGAGCCGCTTTCCTTGGCGATGTCCCACAGTCGGCCATTCCCCGCTCTGCGCAGGATCAGCGACGGCCGGTTCGCGTCCGGCTCTTTTTCCTCCCCCAGCTCCACGCCGGTGATCATGGAAAATCCCCGGCTGCTTTCCGACGTCATTTCCAGAGGGACTTCCCCCTTGACGGTCACGCTGCCGCTTCCAAGACTGGCCTGCATCTGTTCTGGCGGCATGGGAATTGCCGTTATCACGGTGTTTTCATCCGCATTCAGGATACACTGCCCCTCCCAGCGGGCTGTGGCGGAATGCAGAATGCCGTCCTCGCCATAATACAGCACCAGAAACGAGCCGGGGATCTCCATTTCCACACCCTTCTGGGTTCTGCGCTGCCGGGGGAAGTCCACGAGGAAGCTGACGTCCGCCGTGAGGTTTGCCTCTGCGGGGATGCTCTGCTCGCCGTAGACGGTTTCCCGGCGGCTTTCCAGAATGGCTGGGACTTCCAGCTGCTCTGTCTGCACGGACAGCTCCCGTCCCGGGCTGTAGGCGTCCTCCGCCAGCGTCAGCATTTCCCGGTCGGAGATGAGATACTGCCCTACAATGCCGCATTTCAGGCGCATATGTCCCTCGTCGTCCACTTCCAGCTCCAGACTGGTGGGACTTAGCAGGATGTCCGCCTGTGCGTCGCCGCTGTGTTCCCCGGAAAGGTCTGCCAGCTGGGAAAAAGGCAGCTCAAAATCCCATCCGTGGAGCTGCCCCTCCTCCGAACGGTAAAGCACGTGCAGGTTCCCGTTTCCCCGGAACACCACCTTGTTGGACAGCACCTTTTTCTCCGTTATTCTGGGGTGCAGGCAGTAATAGACCAGCTTCTCAGGCAATGGGCTGGATTCGGGAAGCGTCAGTTCTTCGTCCAGCGCGAAGGCCTTTTCCCCGGCCTCTCTGGGCATCCTGACCGGATAGCTGTTTGTCAGCAGCTCCACCCCCTCGATTGGTTCCGCCGGGGCAGCGATTTCCGCGGTCTTCGGCACACAGGCCTCCGCCATGGCGGCGGCACCCACGCGCACCATCAGCTTCCGGGCGGACACCGAACGGGCGTCCACAAACCGGGTCAGACACTGGATGCGGATGCTCCCTTCCTCCGTCCGTTCGGGCAGATCCCACTTCATCTGGAAGGGAATCCAGCCGTCGATGCACCGCTCCTCGCTGCCATCCTCCGGCGCATAGAGAATCCAGACCATCATTCCGCCGGAAAAGGAGACGCTGTCGCTGCGCCATTCTTTCCCCCGGAGGATGGTCTGTCCCCATGCGGCAAGGACTCTGCCGATGTCCGGCATTCCGTCGGACAACTTGATCTCCTGGGTCTGCTCCACATTCTGAACCTCCCGCAGCACCGTTTCCATGCAGGGGCAGGCGGATTTCTGAAACTCAAATTCCAAGTTGGATCACTCCTTATCCCACGTTGTCGATACAGTCTATTCAACGCCGGACAAGTTTATGACAAACGAATGTCATCTTCTTCGCATAATGCAAAAACCGAGCGCCAGAAGCGCGATTCCGCCGCAGCAGCAGACGAACCAGCTGGAAACACAATGCCCCACGATCAGCCCCAGTCCGAAGAACAGGCAGCAGCACCCATGCAGGTGGTTTTTCCGGCACATAAAAACACCCCCTGCCTATCCTATGCAGGGGGTGTCCAATTTTTAACCGCCGAGGTAAGCCTTCTTCACCGCGTCGGAGCTGGCAAGCTCCGCGCCGGTGCCGCTTAAGGTGATGCTGCCGGTTTCCAGAACGTAGGCACGGTCAGCGATCTGCAGCGCCTTCCGGGCGTTCTGCTCCACGAGAAGGATCGTTGTGCCGGCCTTGTGCAGCTCCTTGATGATGTCAAAAATCTGATCGACCAGAATGGGCGCAAGACCCATGGACGGCTCGTCCAGCATCATGAGCTTCGGGTGGCTCATAAGAGCGCGGGACATGGCCAGCATCTGCTGCTCGCCGCCGGAAAGGGTCCCCGCGATCTGCTTGCGACGCTCTTTCAGACGGGGGAAGTAGGTGAACACCGTCTCCAGATCCTTCTGGGACACATCCTTTTTGATGTAAGCGCCCATTTCCAGATTTTCCTGAACCGTCATCTGCTGGAAAATCCGCCGTCCTTCAGGGACGTGCGCCAGACCGGTACGCAGAAGCTTATAGGCTTCCATATGGGTGATATCCTGGTCACAGAAGTGGATGGAGCCGCTGCGGGGATGCATCAGGCCGGAAACCGTCTTCAGGATGGTGGACTTGCCCGCGCCGTTGGCGCCGATCAGCGCCACGATCTCGCCCTCGCCGACTTCAAAGGACACGCCCTTCACCGCGTGAATCGCGCCGTAATACACGTGCATGTCTTCAATTTTCAGCATCTGCTTTCCCCTCCTCTTTGCCAAGGTAGGCCTCGATGACCGCAGGATTTGCCTGAATCTCCTCAGGGGTTCCCTTAGCAATGATCCGGCCGTAATTCACCACGGCGATGGCCTCGCACACGTTCATAACCAGATTCATGTCGTGCTCGATCAGAAAAATGGCAACGTGGAAGGTATCCCGAATCCGCCGTATCTGATGCATCAGTTCGGTTGTCTCACTGGGGTTCATACCGGCGGCAGGCTCATCCAGCAGAATCACGGAAGGATTGGTCGCCAGCGCCCGGACGATCTCCAGACGGCGCTGGACGCCGTAGGGCAGGCTTCCTGCCTTCTCATTGGCATGTTCCGCAAGCCCCATGAAATCCAGCAGCTCCATAGCCTTCTCATTGGCGCGCTTCTCGGCCTTGAAGTAGCCGGGCAGATGCAAAACGCTTGAGAAGAAGGAACACTTCATGGAATTGTGCAGACCGACCTTGACGTTGTCCAGAACGGTCATATCCGTAAACAAACGGATATTCTGGAAGGTTCGTGCGATACCCAGCTTATTGACCTTGTATACCGGCATTCCCTTGATGTCGATGCCGTTGACCAGCACGGAGCCGCGGGTGGGCTGATAGACGCCGGTGAGCAGATTGAAAATGGTGGTCTTGCCCGCGCCGTTGGGGCCGATCAGGCCGGAAATTTCGGTGGGGCCGATGGTAATGTTGAAGCTGTCCACAGCCGTCAGGCCGCCAAAGTCGATGCCCAGGTTCCGCACGTCCAGAACGGGCTGCTTGCCCTGATCCTGCTCACGGACGAAGGTCACGGTGGGAACTTTCAGGATTTTCTTGGAATAGTCATTCATTGCTTCCCGCCTCCTTCTTCTTGAATGCACCGGCAATCTTGTCGGTGACCACGGACATGGCTTCTTTCACCTTGGGGGACCATGTAAAGAGCATCACGACGATCAGAACCACAGCGTAGAGGATCATCCGGTAATCCTGCAGGCCGCGCATGGCCTCCGGCAGGATGTAGAGCACCGTGGCGGAGATAATGGAGCCGAGGATGTTGCCCATGCCGCCCAGAACAACGAAGACCAGAATGTTGATGGAGGTATTGAAATTGAACTTGGTAGCCGTGATAGAGCCGTAATTCATGGCGTAAAGCGCACCGGCCATACCCGCCAGAAACGCGGAGACCACAAACGCCTTCATCCGGAAAGCGGTGACATTGATGCCTACGGATTCGGCAGCGATCCGGTTGTCCCGGACGGCCTTGATTGCCCGGCCTTCCCGGGAGTTGATCAGGTTCTGCACAACAAACAGGGTGAACAGAATCAGCACAAAGCCCACGGCAAAGGTGGACAGCTTGGTAATGCCGGTGGCGCCTCTGGGGCCGGAGACGATCATCTGGCCGCCCGCGCCCAGAGTCAACCCTGCAGAGCTCATGGTGGCGTGAAGTCCGGTGTCATCAATGCCCAGATAGAGATTTCCGAAGATGTTCTTCATGATCTCGCCGAAGGCCAGGGTCACAATTGCCAGATAGTCGCCCCGGAGACGAAGCACCGGGATGCCGATGAGAAAGCCGATGGCGCCGGCCATCACGCCGCCCACCACCATGGCGATCACCAGCCGCACGATGCCGTTGGGAACCGCCGTGGCCAGCAAGGCAGTCACAATCACACCGGTGAACGCACCGATGCCCATAAAGCCCGCATGACCCAGACTCAGTTCACCGCAGATACCTACCAGCAGGTTCAGGGAAATTGCCAGCACAATATAGGCGCAGGCAGGCACCAGAAATCCCTTCATGGTGCTGCTCAGCTTGCCCTGACTCATGAGCAGCTGGAGGATCAGGAACGCCGCCGTTACCAGAATGTAGGTGGACGCACCCATGATTTTGTCCTTTGTCAGTCTTTTTTTCATAACATCCACCTCATACCTTCTCCTGAACCTGCTTGCCCAGCAGACCTGCAGGCTTCACCAGCAGGATCACAATCAGGACGGCAAACACGATCGCGTCGCTGAACTGGGGGCTGAGATAGGCTTTGCTGAAGGTCTCGATGACGCCCAGCAGAATACCGCCCAGCATAGCCCCGGGAATGGAGCCGATGCCGCCGAAAACCGCGGCGGTAAAGGCGCGGATACCGGGCATGGAGCCGGTGGTGGGCTGCAAGGTCGGAACCGTGGAGCACAGCAGCACACCGGCTACGGCCGCCAGAGCAGAGCCGATGGCAAAGGTCATGGAAATGGTCTGGTTCACGTTGATGCCCATGAGCTGGGCGGCGTCCCGATCCTCGGAAACGGCACGCATGGCCTTGCCGGTGCGGGTTCTGGTGGTAAACCATGTCAGACCCAGCATGATGATGACGGAAGCGGCAATGGTATAGATTACCTCGCCGGTGACCACCAGCTGCCCCCCCGCCAGACGCAGAGGCTGGAAGGTAACGATGCTGGTAAAGTTCTTCGGGCTGGAAGACCAGATCAGCTGCGCCGCGTTCTGCAGGAAGTAGCTGACGCCGATGGCCGTGATCAGAACTGCCAGACTGGGCGTTCCCCGCAGAGGCTTGTAGGCGAGTCCCTCAATCAGCACGCCAAGCAAAGTACACACCGCCATGGCCGCCAGAATGGATACCACAACCGGCAGCCCCAGATAGTTGGTGACGCAGAAGGAAATGTACGCGCCCACCATGATCACATCGCCATGGGCAAAGTTCAGCATCTTGGCAATGCCGTAGACCATGGTGTAGCCAAGGGCAATGATGGCGTAGACAGAGCCGATGCTGATGCCGTTGATCAGGTACTGAATAATTTTCATGATTGTCCCCCTCTTTCTTCTTTTTTAGGAAGCTCTGGTTAAATCGGCGAGAGCTGTAAGCGAGAGATTTTTCGGCCAATCAAGGTATCGAAAGCGGTGGAATACTTTGTGTACCCGCAAGGGGTATGCCGCATCCGTAAGCCGGCTTATGCCGGCAACGACTGCGCTATATTTCCCGTTTTCGATACCGAAGAGTGGACGGAAAAGATCCGCTCACAGCCGAAGGCGATTTAATCAGAGTTTCCTTTTTTACTCAACAGTCTATGAAAGCCCCGTCCGCCAACGAGGTTTTCATAGACTGCTGATGGATGATACCTCGTTAGGGGATGGGGCGCAAACCGCCCCATCCCCTTTGAGGGAATCATTTTTCCGGACTATCTTTAGCCCATGGGAACGTAAACACCGTTCTCGATCACCACGGCGGCGGGCGCCTTGGAGATCATGCCGTTCTCGTCCCAGTGCATACCGGTGCCGGTCAGGCCGTCAATGGTCATGGTGGCGAACTGAGCCTCCAGAGCGGTGCAGATTTCGGAAGCGGATTCGCTGCCAGTGATACCGGCGGCGGTCATGGCGTTGTACAGGGCGTAGATGACGTCATAGCCGTCAGCGGCGAACTGGTTGGGAACCAGACCATCCATCTTCTCCTTGAACTTGGCAACGAAGGACTGGGTCGCCTCATCGGAAGCGTTGGCATCGAAGGGGGTCATCAGAGCCAGGCCCTCGGCCAGAGAGGTGTCGAAGCCTTCCACGGTCAGGATGCCGTCCATGCCGTCGCAGCCGAAGAACTTGGGCGCGTAGCCGATCTTGTTGGCGTAGGACAGAATCTGAGCAGCCTCGGTGTAGTAGATGGGCAGGAACACCAGATCCGCACCGGCATCCTGGCACTGGGTCACCTGAGTGGACAGGTCAGCCTTGTTGTCGGCGGTGAAGGAAGTGGTGGCAACGATCTCCAAACCAAGCTCAGCGGCCTTGTCGGAGAAGCCCTTGTACAGGCCGGAGGAGTAGTCGTCGGAGGAATCGTAGATCACGCCGACCTTGGTACCCAGCGCCTTGGTGGAAACCAGCTCAGCGGCGGAAGCGCCCTGGTTGGGGTCGGTGAAGCACATCTGGAAGATGTTGGCACCGGACAGAGCCAGAGACTCAGCGGAGGCGGAGGGGGTCAGGTTGAACATGTTGTCGGCAGTGGACTCGGGAGCTACGGCCAGAGCGGAACCGGTGGTAACCTGGCCGGCCATGACCTGCATACCCCAGTCCTTCAGGACGTTGTAAGCGGACACGGCCTTCTCGCCGTCGGCCTCGTCGTCCTGCGCGTTGAACTCGATCTGCAGGCCGCCCTTGGCGTTGATCTCCTCAACTGCCACTTCCATGCCGGCCTTAACAGCCAAGCCGTAAGCGGAAGCACCGCCGGTCAGAGGGCCGGACATACCGATCTTAACGGTACCGGCAGTAGCGGCAGCAGCGGCGGTGGTCTCCGTCGCGGGCTTGCTGGAGGAGCATCCGGTGAACATTGCGGCTACCATCAGAGCAGCCATCAGCATAGCAAGTACTTTTTTCATGATAGTGTTCTCCTTTTTCATTTCTTACTATAAAAAAGCGGTTCGCCCAGGGCGTAACCGCTTCTTCATACCATGTGAAGCCCCGGTCACGCCGCTGCTGCCAGCAGCAGTCGTACAACGCAAATGGACACCGCCAGAATCATGGCAGTGTCCAGAATGGGGCTAATTCGCGCAGAGGAACATGCCGCTGCCATAGTGCAGCGGGTAGAGCTGTAAGTGGTAGAAAACCGTGCCGTCATCGTCATGTACCTCCTGAAGAATTTTAGCATATTGTATCCCACAGAAAGACATTTGTCAACGAGGAAAAGATTACAGAATCTTTTGCGTTTTTTCGCCTTTTTTGTGTATAACGCACAAGGGAACCTCCGATGAAATCGCCGCCGGTCAGAGGTGATTTCATCAGAGGTTCCCAAGGACATTATTCCCCGTCCAGGACGGACTTGCAGGCGGCGAGAACCTTGCTCAGAACCGGCACGCAGGTGGCGCTGCCGTAGCCGCCGTTCTCCACCACCACGATGAAGGCCAGCGGGTACTGCTCGTCCTCCACGAAGCCCGCAAACATGGCGTTGGATTTCTGTCCGCCGCCCAGCTGGCTGGTGCCGGACTTGGCGCAGACGTTCATGCCGTTAAAATTCCAGTCGCCGTAGACGCTCTGCACATTGTTGCGCATGTACGCCCTGACCTGATCGGCCACGTCCTGAGACATAATGCGGCCGATGGTTTTCGTTTTTGCCTCGTAGGTCAGCTCTTCGCCGCTGCGAACCTCCGACACCAGATACGGCTCCGCGCCCACGCCGCCGCCCGCGATGGCGCCCATGAAGGTCATGTAGCGGGCGGGGTTGATCAGGTCGGTGTGCTGGCCGATGCAGCTCCACGCGAAGGACACCGGGGCAGTGTTGGAAATGTCGTAGTTGCCCTCGGCGGTGGTGACGCCGTCAAAGCTCAGGCTGTCCGTGACGCCGAACTGCTCCACGTACTTTACCATGTTCTTCTTCCCCACCAGCTCCGCGATCTGGGCGAAGGAGCAGTTGCAGGAATTGGCGAGAGCGGTTTTCAGGGTCAGGGTACCGTGGGCTTTTTCACAGGTCACCTTTTCCGTGCCGTACTCGTAAGCGCCATAGCAGGTGAAGGTCTTGTCCAGAATGTCCGGGACGCAGTCCAGCGCCGCGGCAGTGGTGACCACCTTGAAAATGGAGCCGGGGACGTAGGTCGATTGTAAGAAGCGGTTCAGGTACACGCCGTCATACTGCCCGGAGGTGTCCGAGGCGATGTCCGGCACATTGTCCGGGTCGTAGGTGGGCGTGGTCAGAGCGCAGAGGATCTCTCCCGTTTTATAGTTGTACACGCCGACGGTGCCTTTTCTCCCCGCCATGGCGTCCAGCGCCGCGTTCTGCACCCTCGCCGACAGCGTCAGGGTCATCTCGCCCCCCTCGCCGCTGCTGTCGTATACGCCGCTGACCAGGTCGAAGCCCGCCATTTTTCCCGCGTAGTGGGAGACGGCGGAGGCGCTGATGTAGCCCTTCCGGTCGCCCAGCCAGTGGAGCGTGGACTGGCGGGTTGCGGCATCAGAGGAATAAGTGCGCTCCTCGGTAATGTCCAGCAGCACGTTCCCGGAACGGTCGGTCACCGTGCCGCAGCCGATGTTGGCGTTGTTATACACATGGGGGGAGCCGGGAAAGGTCACCCATTCCCCCGCCTGAGTCACGTACTCCCACAGGAAGAACATCATGCCCCCCAGAAGCACAGCCAGGAACAAGCCCATGATCCATGTTCTTTTGGTTACGCGGTTCATCCGCTCACGCTCCCTTCTTGTTCAGGCGGACGGCAAAGCTGGCATTCTGCCGGGTGTCCGCCGCCTTGACGAAGGCCAGCAGCCCCCATGCGCCGATCATGCTGGTGCCGCCGTTGCTCAGGAACGGGAAGGTCACGCCGGTGAAGGGCAGAATATCCAGCGTGCCGAGACAGTTCAGAATGGTCTGAATGACCAGAATGCTGGCGGCGGTGCAGGCGCCGATGGAATAGAAGCTGCTTCGTGCGACCCGTGCGGTACGGATGGCAAAGAAGCCGTAGGCCGCCACGCACAGCACCATCATCACCGCCACGATCAGCCCCCATTCCTCGGAAATGGTGGCGAAGGCGATGTCGGAATCCGCAGCGAACACGTGCTTCAGGAAGCCCTGTCCCGGCCCCAGACCGAACAGGCCGCCGGAGGCCACGCACATCAGCGCCTGAACCTGCTGGTAACCGGCGTTCAGTGGATCGTCCCACACGTGCCGCCACACGGAAAACCGACGCAGAGCGTGGGGCGCGATCTTCAATGCCAGCACTCCGGCAAAGATCAGCGCCGTAACGGCCAGCGCCACGGTGCCCATACTGCCGGAACGAAGATACGCGATCACAAGGAAGGCGCAGAAGAAAATCAGCGCCGTGCCGAAGTCGTTCATCAGGGCAAGCAGGCCGCAGATGAGAATGGAATAGGCAATAAAAATGTAAATATTCCGCTTGCTCATGATTCTGTCCATGGTGGACGCGCCGGCATAGACGAAGCAGACCTTGCTCAGCTCCGACGGCTGCAAGGACAGGCCGCCGATGACCAGCCAGTTTTTCGCGCCGTAATACTCGGTGCCGAACACCAGCGTCACCATCAAAAAGCCCACGCCCGCCACCGTCGCCAGATACCGGACGACCTTCGCCCGCTCCAAGTCCCGCAGCGACCAGCCGATGACGAGAAACGTCACCACGCCCAGCGCCATGGCGGCAAGCTGCTTCACCGTCTCCCCCGGCTTTACCGTGGCGATGGCGGCCATACCCATGGTACACAGGAAGAACGCCATGGTCTCCACCTCAAAGGACTTCCGGCGGATCATGCAGTAGAAAATGTACAGCAGCCACTGGCTCAGGAAAATGCCGCCGAAGCCCATGAGAACGCTGGCGATCGTCTCCTGCTCCCCGCCCAGCAGGAAGCCCAGCAGCATCAGGCACTGCAAGATGGACAGCACCATCAGATTCGCCACGCTGTCCCAGCCGCTGGCTGCCTTGGTACGAAGCTCCGCCTGACGCGCTTCCTGATGCTCCGTAATGGGCTGGAGCTGCATTTCCACACCGCCGATGGAGATACGGTCTTTTGGCTTCAACGCGCAAATTTGAACCTTCCTGCCGTTGACCAGCGTTCCGTCTTTTGAACCGGCATCCGTGATCGTCCAGCTGCCGTCGTCGTACCGGGTCAGGACCGCATGGTTCCGGGACACGGTGGGAAAGTCGATGGTCACGTCGCTGGATTTGCTCCGGCCGATGACGTTTTCCCAATGGGTGATGGGGATTTGACTGCCGTCAGTCATGTTCAGCCACGCCCAGATCTCCGGCTCCCGCCGGAAGGTCAGCAGAGGCAGGACGCAGCGCAGAAGCAGTATGGCGCTGAGTATCGGTACGGCATAGCGCAGAATCCCCATATAGGAGCCTGCGTAGTTTTCCTGTGCCAGCGTCAGGGATTCCAGAATATTCTGCATACCATCACCCTCCTTTCTTCGGGTAATTCTTATGTTTAATAAAATGACACATTTTCGTTCAGATGTCAAATGAACATTTTCTTAAGGCGAGCCGCAGTGTTGCCTTAAGCTTCCATTTCCCGCAGAATTTTGATTTCCCCGGCGTAGCCGGGCAGCTCGTTGGGGGTTTCCAGAATCATGGGCTTGTCCTTAAGCCGCGGGTGATTCACAATTTGCCGGAAGGTTTCCAGCCCCAGACTGCCCTTTCCAAGACATTCATGGCGGTCTTTGTGGCTGGCAAAGGGGTTCTTGCTGTCGTTCAGGTGCAGGGCGTGCAGCCGGTCCAGACCAATCACCCGGTCAAATTCCGCCAGTACACCGTTCAGGTCGTTCACGATGTCGTAGCCGCCGTCGTAGACGTGGCAGGTGTCCAGACACACGCCCACGTTTTCGCTTCCCACGGCGTCCAGAATGTCCCTGAGTTCCTCAAACCGTCCGCCGATCTCGCTGCCCTTCCCCGCCATGGTTTCCAGCAGCACCGTCACCGGATGGTCGTGGCGCAGGGCGTTTTTCAGGGCAGCGGCAATGTAATCGATTCCCGCCTGCGTCCCCTGCCCCACATGGCTGCCGGGGTGGAAATTGTAGAAATTTCCGGGAAGCGCCGCCATGCGCCGCAGATCGTCCTCCAGAATCCCCGCGGCAAAGGCTCTGGCGTCCGCGTCAGCGGTGCAGAGATTCATGGTATACGCCCCGTGGGCGACCAGTTTGCCAAAGTGATTTTCTTCCAGCATGGCGGCCGCTTTTGCCGTGTCCGCCGGGTCCTCCGGCTTGGCCTTGCTGCCCCGGGGATTCCGGGTAAAAAACGCGAAGGTATTCGCTCCGATGGACAGCGCGGTCTTCACCATCACCGCGTTTCCGCCGGATGCGGAAAGATGACAGCCAAAATAACCCAAAACACTCACTCCTTTTGGGGTATTATAGCATATTCCACGGGAAAAAGCAAATTTTCTCTTTCCCCCGGCAGCGCAGATGTGCTATAATGTCAGGAATAACCGCCGGGAGGAATTCTCATGCCCAAGTCAGACAATCAGAAGCTGAAAATCCTGTACATCCTCGACTACCTGCAAAAAAATTCTCACCAGGATCACCCGGTGAGAACGTCGGAGCTTCTTTCCATGCTGGAAGAGCACGATATTGTCTGCGACCGCAAGACCGTCTACTCGGACATCGCGGCCCTGCAGGATTACGGCGTGGACATTCTCTCCATTCCCGGAAAGAACGGCGGCTACTACATCGCCTCCCGGAATTTTGAGCTGCCGGAACTGAAGCTGCTCATCGACGCCGTCCAGTCCAGCCGGTTCCTCACGGAGAAAAAGTCCCGGGAACTGATCGAAAAGCTGTGCAGCCAGTGCAGCGTCCACGACGCAAGGCTCATGCGCCGGGACGTGCTGGTTTCCGGGCGGGTCAAAAGCATGAACGAATCCATTTACTTCAACGTGGACGCCGTTCAGGAGGCCATCGCCCAGAATAAGCAGATCACCTTCCGGTATTTTGACTGGGATCTGGGCGGCAAACGGAAATACCGGGACAAAAGCTATCAGGCAAGCCCCTACGGTCTGTGTCAGGACAACGAAAACTGCTACCTGCTCGCCCACTCCCTGCGCCACGGCGTGACCTCCTACCGCCTTGACCGCATGAGCAATATCCGCCTGACGGGGGAAAGCCGCACCCCCTGCCCGGAACTGGCGGGCAATGCCCTGGCGGAACATGCTTCCCGGCTGTTTCAGATGTTCTCCGGGGAGGAAACCGCCGTGAAGCTGCGCTTCGACCGGAGTCTGATCAACGTAGTGGTAGACCGCTTCGGCAAGGACATTCTTTTAATTCCGGACGGGGACGATCATTTTGTCTTTACCGTCAATGTGGCGGTGTCCCCCATGTTCCTAAGCTGGGTCATCGGCTTCGGCGGCAAGGCGAAAATTTTGTATCCCCAAAGTGTGGCCGATGCCTGCGTCCAGATGTGCCGGGAAGCGGCGAAACAATACCTAGACCAGCTTGAATGAGTCAAACACATCCCGCCACACGATCTGGGATTTCTCCGTGGTGTCCGCGTCCCGGAGGACGGACAGGCAGTAGTGGTAGTTCCCGTCGTCCAGAATCACCGCCCTGCCCAGCTGGTCGCCGTTCTCCCCCGCCGATGCCCAGACGAAGTCATACCGCTTTGCCCCGTCCTGCGCCGTTTCCATCACCGTCAGATTGTCCGGGGTGTAGCCGGATATCCGCTGAATGGTGGCGCTCAGGTCCCCTCCGCTGACGGTCTCGACGATGATCTCATAGCCCTCGCTGAGATAGACCTGCTCCGAGTCGCTTTCCAGCACCGGCGCCACGGCGTTGTCCGGCAGGCGGACGGAAATTTCCCCCGGCTGCGCCATCACGGGCTGAACGATGTTGTCTGAAATTGTTTCCAGCGTTTCCTCCGAAGTACAGCCGCACAGAAGCGACGCCAGCGCCAGTAAAATCCAAAGCTTTTTCACAAAAATCCCTCCCGAAAGGAAATCAGTATGAAAGGTCTTCTCCTTCTTTACCTGGTTACAATCAATGCGGCCGGTTTTGTGCTTATGCTTGCGGACAAGCACAAGGCAAAGAAAAAACTCTGGCGCATTCCGGAAGCGGCCCTGATGACCGTGGCGGCGCTGGGCGGAAGCGTGGGCAGTCTGCTGGGCATGTACACGGTGCGCCATAAGACGAAGCACCCCAAATTCACCGTCGGAATCCCGCTGCTGCTGGCGCTTCAGATCATCGCCGCCATCGTGGTGATGGCAAAATCTCCGGGAATAATTGCGTAATAAAACAGGCGGATTCTGTGTGAACGGAATCCGCCCGTTTTCTAGTGACCCTGATGACCGTTGCGGCGCTGGGCGGAAGCGTGGGCAGTTTGCTGGGTATGTACACAGTGCGCCACAAGACGAAGCATCCCAAATTCGCCGTCGGAATCCCGCTGCTTCTGGCCGGTCGGATCGACGCGACGCTGAACGCGGAAGTGGTCTTCGCGGACTATCATACTGAACTCCAATTAAAATCTTTAAAAAAGATTTTAATTGCCTGAAGGGCATGGAGTTCATATGAGACTTGTTTTGTGATTTCTTTCCTTATAAATCACAAAACAGGCAGCGCCTTCAGGCGATGCCTTCCTGATTAAAATTAAGATTTTAATCAGGAAATAGTATCAGAAAGCCCATCCCGAAGCCAACATCAAAATTGCGGCCTATTCCGACGATGTGGAGCAGGTCGCCATCCCCGTCCGCAAGAGCGCCGACACGGCAACGCTGCTGGCCGCTATCAATCAGGCACTGGCAGAGCTGGACGCTGACGGAACATTGACCGAGCTGTCGGTCAAGTATTTCGGGACGGATATTTCCAAGATGTCCTGACCTTTGCAAAAAATCATCGGGAGCAGCCCATTTCGGACTGCTCCCGGCTCTTTTTCTCCCAACGGTCAGTAGCCAAACATCCGGCTGACGACGTTGCCGTCGATGGCGTTCAGGGTCAGCATGGGCTGGGTCACATAGTTCGCGCCCTTTTTCATGGACTCCGAGGCGTTGTCTCCGGGCTCATACCAGTCCCACGTTCCCCAGAAATCCCACACGGGAACGATCGTCCCCCGCAAGGAGCCTTTATCCCGGATGCGCATCAGAGACAGGGAGACCTTCGTGATCTCCACGTCCATGTATGTCTCGTCGCCGTTGATCTTGTCGATCTCCACAAGGCTGCGGGCTTCCGACGGTCCGATGACCACCACGGGCAGCATGGTATTTGCGATGGACGCAATGTCTTCAAAGGGCATAAGGGCGGTCTGTGTTTCCTTGACAACCGGCTCAGTGCTGGGAGAATCCCACTCGAAGGAAAGAATGCCGTCCCTTCCCACCGTGATCCAGACGCTTTCCATGTACCAGGAAACGGTATCCGCGTTGGTCTCCTCTGAGCAGCGGTAAGTCCAGTACTGGTGATCCTCTCCGATGGCGGGATCGCTGAACACACGATCCTCCCGGATGCCGGGAATGGGCACGCCGTTTACGCTGGGGGTATAGTAAAGCTCCCATGTGCCCTTCCGCTCGCCCTCTCTGGGCGTCTGCGCGTCGGCCAGAACCATATCGCCCAGCCCAAGCTCCTGCATCACCCCGTCCGCCCTGGCAATGGCGTCCTCTTTGGAAATGCTGCCCCAGTCGGTGCTGCGGTAATACTTAAAGTCGCTGTTGACAATTGTCGCGTTCGTCCAGTCCCCGCCGAAGCGGTTCATGATGTTGATTTCGTACTTGGCTCCATCCACGGTGGCATCGCCGCTGACCTCATTGGGCGTTCCGGAATCCTCAAAGCCGTGGATGATGGGCTTTTCCTCCGGTGCTTTTGCCATTTCCGCAGTGTAATAGGCGATGATCTCCTGACGGCGCGCTTCCAGCTGCTCCGGCGTCTGTTCCGGGGCGTCCGGGTCGGCGTGCCATTTGGGGGAGTTGACAAAATCAATGGAATCCTGACACTCCTGCTTCGTCATGACAGTGCTGTAGAGCGGCTGTCCCTTCAAAAGCACCCGCAGTAGGGTGTCCACATCCTCCTGCGTAAAATCCCGGGGCGTCACGGTGGCGGTGGGAAGCGCCGTCCCCAGCTCCGCCACCACCTGCGCGTCGGCGTGGATGGTAAGTCTTCCCTCCTGACTGACCCAGTCCCCGGTGAATTTCTCCGGGAAGGTGTACTCCGTCTGCTCCCGGGCGCTCTGCTCCAGGAGCATCGCCTGATTGACGGTGGTGGGTTCGGCGGGTGTCCGGCCTTTGCCGCATCCAGGCAGCATGGCAAGCGCCAGCGTGAAGGCGGCAAAACGAACTATTTTCTTTTTCATGGTAACACTTCCTTTCTTTGGATGGTTCCAGAATACCATAGCCAGAATCAAAAGAGTTTACCGGCACGTTACCGTTTGATTACCGATGACGATTCTGGCGGTCGTTCCTTCTCCGAGAGTGCTTTCCAGCGTCAGCGTTCCGCCGTGGACGGCGGCGATCTCCCGCACCAGCGCCAGCCCCAGACCGAAGCCGCCGTTTGCCTTGCTCCGGGAGGGGTCGCCCATGTAGAAGGGGTCGGTCACTCTTTGCAGATCTTTTTCGGGGATGCCCCGGCCATGGTCGGTGACGGTGAAGCCCATCTCCGACGCCTGAATCCGGATGGTCTGCCCCGGCGCGGATGCCTTGGCGCTGTTTTCCACGAGATTGACAAGGGCAATGCACATCAAGTCCTTGTCCGCGGACAGAATGTCCCCGTTGCAGGTGATTTCCAGAGAAGTTCCGTACTTTTCCATGATCGGCCGGGTCAGCTCCCGCACCTGTGTCAGCAGTTCCGGCACGGACACCGGCGCTATCTTCGCGTTCTTTTTCATGGAAAGCAGCGTCAGCAGCTTTCTGACCATGGTTTCCAGCCAGTGGAGCTGGGCGTCCATACTGGTGAGCAGCGCTTCCTGCTTTTCTTCGGGAAGGTAGACATTTCGCAGAGTGTTCACGTTCAGGAGCAGAGACGTCAGGGGTGTTTTCAGCTCGTGGGTGACCGCGCCGACAAAGAGCTTCTGCCGCTCGTTCTGTTCCCGCAGGGTGTCCACATGGGTCTCCACCGCCAGCGCCATCCGGTTGAAATTCCCCGCCAGAGTGCCCACTTCGTCCTGAGAAACGACAGGGACGCGCTGGCTGTAATTCCCGTCCGCGATGCTGCCGGCGGCTTCCGAAAGCCGGGACAGCGGGCGAAGCGTCCGGGAGATCATCCAGTAAACCGCCCCAAGCCCCAGCAGCCCAATGGACAGCGCCAGCAGCGCAAAGCGCCCGCTGAGCTGCCAGAGCTGGGAATATATGTAGGTGGCGTCCGCCGCCAGATACACGCTGCAATCCATCCCCCAGGCATCCGTGACCCTGCCCAGAATCAGAAAATGCCTGCCGCCCGTGCAGGCTCTGGCTGATTGCGTACCGCCGTAATGGACATCCAGATAGCGTTCCGGGTCGATCTGGGCGGACGCGCTCAGGCACTCTCCATTGACAACGAGGGCGCTTCCCGGCACGCTGCAGGAACGGAAGCAGTAGGTCAGCAGCACTTTCCGGGAAAGCGAGTCAAGGCCGTCTGTTGGACTGCGGTAGACGGCTGTCCCGAAATCATCCACCAGATCATTCAGGGTTTCCTCCGTGCTTTGCAGAAGGGCTTCATAGGACTGCTCCCGCACCTGCCAGAGCATGGCCGCCGTCAGGCTCACCGCCACGGCAAACAGCAGCGCCGCGCAGAGAATTGTCAGTTTTGTTTTCAGCTTCATCGTTCCTCCAACCGGTAACCGGCCTTTGAGATGGTGCGGATTTCCTCGGACAGGTTCAGCTTTTTCCTGAGATTGGCAATGCGGACGTCCACGGTGCGGATGTCCCCGAAATAGTCCTGCCCCCAGATCTCGTTCAGAATGCGCTCCCGGGAAACCGTGCGGTTCTTGTTCTTCATCAGCACCGCCAGCACGTCAAATTCCAGCGGCGGCAGGGGGATCTCCTCCCCACTCCTGCTTAAGCGGCGGTTGCCGTTGTCCAGCGTCAGGTCCCGGAAATGGTAGATTTCGTTGAATTTCCCGCTGCGCCTGAGTACCTTTTCCATGCGCACCATCAGGGCGAGCATATCGAAGGGCTTGGCGATGTAATCCTCCGCGCCGCCCCGCAGTCCCTGCACCTCATGTTGGGCGTCGTTCATGGCGGTCAGGCAGATGACGGGGATTCCGTATTCCTGAAGCTTCGGCAGCAAGGTAAAGCCGTCCACCCCCGGCAGCATCATGTCCAGCAGCGCAAGATCGTAGTCGCGGTCTGCTGCCAGCGCGTTCCACGCGGCAAGGCCGTTATCAAAAGCGGTCACGGTGTAGTCCGCGCATTCCAGATTCAGCCGCAGCACCTCGGCAATGGCCGTGTCGTCCTCGATGATCAGAATATGGTTGCTCATGGGATTCCCCTCCATCCGGCGTTTGAGCTATTATAGCACAGCGCCGTGCCCGTGTGTTTACCAAAATATTACTGTTTTTGCGATACTGCAAAAGCCGCCGTTTTTACAAAACGGCGGCTTTTCAGCTCTTAATGATTACGTTCCATTCCCACGCAGTTCGATGATCTGGTCACGCAGTACGGCGGCGTACTCGTATTCCATCATCTTCGCCGCTTCCTTCATCTGCTTTTCCAGACGGGCGATCTCCTTTTCCTTCTCCACCTTGGTCATCTTCACGCCGGTTCTGCCCTTGCGTTCGGCGGTGGGAGACGAAATCTCGATCAGATCCCGCACAGACTTGATGATGGTCTTCGGGACGATCCCATGGGCTTTGTTGTAGGCATCCTGAATCTCCCGGCGGCGGGCTGTCTCGTCGATGGCCGCACGCATGGCGGGGGTGACCGAGTCGGCGTACATGATGACCCTGCCCCCGGCGTTCCGGGCGGCGCGGCCGATGGTCTGAATGAGACTGGTCTCGCTGCGCAGGAAGCCCTCCTTGTCCGCGTCCAGAATGGCCACCAGACTGACCTCCGGCAAGTCGAGTCCCTCACGCAGAAGGTTGATGCCCACCAGCACATCGAATTTTCCCATCCGCATGTCCCGGATGATCTCCATCCGTTCCATCGCGCCGATGTCCGAGTGCATGTAGCGCACCTTGATACCCGCCTTTTGCAGGTATACCGTCAAGTCCTCCGCCATCTTCTTGGTCAGGGTCGTCACCAGAACACGCTCGTTTCTGGCGGTGCGGGCGTTGATCTCCCCGATCAGGTCGTCGATCTGCCCCTCAATGGGACGCACCTCCACCTCCGGATCCAGCAGTCCGGTGGGACGGATGACCTGCTCCACCGTCTGGCCGGAGCGGGTGCGCTCGTAGTCGCCGGGAGTGGCGGAAACGTAAATCACCTGATTGATCTTCTGGTCGAATTCCGGAAAGTTCAGCGGGCGGTTGTCGTAAGCCGAGGGCAGACGGAAGCCGTAATTCACCAGCGCGTCCTTCCGGCTCCGGTCTCCGGCATACATGGCGCGGCACTGGGGCAGGGTCACGTGGCTCTCGTCGATAAACATGAGATAGTCCTTGGGGAAATAGTCCAGCAGCGTGGTGGGCGGCGTCCCCGGCGCCCGCCCCTGAATTACACGGGAATAATTCTCGATGCCGTTGCAGAAGCCGATCTCCGTCAGCATTTCCAAGTCATAGGCCGTCCGCTGGGCAATGCGCTGGGCTTCGATGAGCTTGTCGTGGGCGCGGAAGAAGGCCACCTGATCGTCGCACTCCCGCTGAATTTCCACCATTGCCCGCTGCAATTTTTCCTTGGAAGCAACGTAATGGCTGGCGGGATAGATGGCCACGTGGTCAACATACCGCTCCGCAATGCCGGAAACGGCGTTGATCTCGCTGATCCTGTCCACCTCGTCTCCGAAAAACTCCACCCGGATGGCACGTCCCGACCAGTAGGCGGGATAGATTTCCAGCGTGTCCCCCCGAAGGCGGAACTTGTTCCGGGAAAAGTCCAGGTCATTTCGCTCATAGCGGATCTCCGTCAGCTTTTTCAGTACGCTGTCCAGCGGGTACTCCTGCCCCACCCGCAGGGAAATAACCATGCTCTTATAATCGATGGGGTCGCCCAGACCGTACAGGCAGCTGACCGAGGAAACCACGATCACGTCCCGCCGCTCAAACAGCGCGGAAGTCGCCGAGTGACGGAGACGGTCGATCTCCTCGTTTACGGAAGCGTCCTTTTCAATGTAGGTGTCCGTGTGGGCGATGTACGCCTCGGGCTGATAGTAATCATAGTAGGAAATGAAGTATTCCACCGCGTTTTCCGGGAAAAACTCCCGGAATTCCGAACAGAGCTGAGCGGCCAGCGTCTTATTGTGCGCCAGCACCAGCGTCGGGCGGTTCAGCTTTTCAATGACCGAGGCCATGGTAAAGGTCTTGCCGGAGCCGGTGACGCCCAGCAGCGTCTGCTCCCGCAGTCCCCAGTTCACGCCGTTTGTCAGCGCTTCGATGGCCTCCGGCTGATCGCCGGAGGGCTTATAGTCCGATACCAGCTTGAATTTGTCCATAATAACTCCCTTCATCCAGCCGGTAGCCCGACTGCACCATGGAGACATAGTCCCCGTCCGCCACCACGATGTGGTCGGCCAGCTGAATTTCCACCGCGTTTAAGGCCATGGCCACCCGGCAGGTGGTCTGCACGTCCTCGCTGGAGGGCACCGCGATGCCGCTGGGATGGTTGTGCGCCAGAACCACCGTGGTAGCGTTGGCGGCCAATGCCGTCTCCACGATCTTCCGCACGGATATCCCCGCTGAGTTCACGCTCCCCTGCCCGACCTCCTTGCAGCACAGCACCTTGCATTTGGCGTCCAGACACAGCAGAAACACCGTTTCCACGTTCCGTCCGAAGAAGAACGGCACCAGATATTCCCCGCAGGCCTGCACCGTGGGCAGAATTTTCTCCCGCATGGTCCGGTCAACCTGATAGTACCGCGCCACGTCGTTCATGAGGCTGAGCAGCAGTGCCGACTGTTCGCCCACGCCCTTGACCTTCCGCAGTTCCTCCACCGGTGCTTCCAATACCTGATACAGGCTGCCGAAATGGTCGAGCAGCGCATGGGCGATGGGGTTGGTATCCTGCCGGGGAACGCTGAAAAACAGCAGCAGCTCCAGCACCTGAATGTCCGTGAAGCTCTCCAGCCCTTCCTCCAGAAAGCGCTGCTTCAGCCGCTGGCGGTGTCCGTCATGAATCGACATATTTTTCACCTCGTAGTTCTTACCCCTTGCTATTTTGTCCCGTTTCCGCTAGAATGAGAAATGAAAAAAACGTCGAATCTTGCCGGGAAAGTTTTCACCCATTCTGCGCATGATAGGACTGCTAGGAGGATCGTCATGGAAGAAAAGAAAGATACGCTGGGAATGCTGGATCTGGTGATCCGCCCCGGCTTCTGCGTAAAAGAAAATCAGATCATCAAGGTCAATCAGGCCGCCGAGAGCCTTTTCATCACCCCCGGCACGGATGTCCGCCCGCTGCTTCTGACAGGCTCGGAGGAGTACGCCGCGTTCACCGGCGGGTGTCTGTATCTGACGCTGAATCTGTCCTCCCACAGCTGCGGCGCGTCGGTCACACGGGTGGACGACATTGATGTATTCCTGCTGGAACAGGAATCGGACAACGGCGAGCTTCGCTCCATGGCGCTGGCCGCCCGGGAGCTGCGGGAGCCGCTGACCAACGTGATGATCACCGCCGACAGCCTGTTCCCCCTCTGCGCTGCGGAGAGCAGTCCCCGGACGGCAGAGCAGGTCGCCCGCCTGAACCGGGGACTGTTCCAGATCCTCCGGATCATCGGCAATATGTCCGACGCCGAGCGCTGCGCCGCCGTCTCCCACCAGGAAACGGTGGACATTCCGGCGCTGTTCGCCGAATTCTTTGAAAAGGCGGAGACCCTTGTCTCTCACACCGGCATCACCCTGACCTACGAGGGGCCTGACCAGCCAATCTACGGTCTTGCCGACCGGGAACAGCTGGAACGGGCGGTTCTGAACATCCTGTCCAACGCCATCAAATTCACCCCGAAGGGCGGTACTGTCACGGCCAAGCTGACCCGCAGCGGCCGGATGCTCCGCCTGAGCGTGACGGACAGCGGCTCCGGCATTGCCCAGAGCGTCCGCAGCAGCGTCTTCTCCCGGTATCTCCGCCAGCCCGCTCTGGAGGACAGCCGGTACGGCATCGGCCTTGGCATGGTGCTCATCCGCACCGCCGCCGCCCACCATGGGGGCGCCGTCCTCATCGACCAACCGGAAGGTGTGGGTACCAGAATCACCATGACCATGTCCATCCGTCAGAGCAAGCAGGCAACGCTTCGCTCCAACGTCCTGCGGGTGGACTACGCCGGAGAGCGGGATCACGGGCTGATCGAGCTTTCCGAGTGTCTTCCCACAGAGCTGTATGAATGATTTCCCCGTCCGGTCTGCTAAGCAGACCGGACAATATTTTTACAAATATGACTTGAGATACTGTCCCGTATAGCTTTCGGGAATCTGCGCCACTTCCTCCGGCGTGCCGGACGCGACCAGCGTTCCGCCGCCGTCGCCGCCCTCGGGGCCGAGGTCGATCAGATAGTCCGCCGTCTTGATGACGTCCAGATTGTGCTCAATGACCAGAACGGTGTTCCCCGCCTCCACCAGCCGCTGCAAAACCTCAATGAGCTTATGCACGTCGGCGGCGTGAAGACCGGTGGTCGGCTCGTCCAGAATATAGATGGTCTTTCCCGTGGAGACCCGCGCCAGCTCCGTCGCCAGCTTCACCCGCTGGGCTTCGCCGCCGGAGAGGGTCGTGCTGGACTGCCCCAGCTTCACATAGCCAAGACCGACCTCCACCAGAGTCTGGGCTTTTCTGCGGATCTTCGGCAGATTCTCGAAGAAATCCACCGCTTCCTCCGCGGTCATGTCCAACACCTGAGCAATGTTTTTCCCCTTGTAGTGGACTTCCAGCGTCTCCCGGTTGTACCGCGCGCCGTGACAGACCTCACAGGGGACGTAAACGTCCGCCAGAAAGTGCATTTCGATCTTCACAAGGCCGTCGCCGCAGCAGGCTTCGCACCGGCCGCCCTTGACGTTGAAGCTGAACCGTCCCGGCCCATAGCCCCGGATCTTCGCCTCGTTGGTGGACGCGAACAAATCCCGGATGTCGTTGAACAGCCCCGTGTAGGTGGCGGGGTTGCTTCGGGGCGTCCTGCCGATGGGGCTTTGGTCGATGTCGATGACCTTGTCCAGATACTCCATGCCGTCAATGCCGTCACAGAGGCCGGGACGGGTACGGGCATGGTTCAGCGTGGCAAGCAGGGTCTTGTTCAGAATTTCATTGACCAGACTGGACTTTCCCGAACCGGACACGCCGGTGACGCAGACGAAGGTTCCCAAAGGAATCTCCACATCCACATTTTTCAGGTTGTTTTCCCGTGCGCCGCGAATGCGCAGGGACTTGCCGTTCCCCGCCCGTCGGGTGGTGGGAACGGGGATTTTCTTCACGCCGGAGAGGTACTGTCCCGTTACGGAACGGGGGCATTTGATAATATCGTCCAGCGTTCCCGCCGCCACGATCTCGCCGCCGTGACTGCCCGCGCCGGGACCGACATCTACAATAAAATCGGCGGCGCGCATGGTGTCCTCGTCGTGCTCGACAACGATCAGGGTGTTGCCCAAATCCCGCAGGTGCTTCAGCGTCCCCAGCAGCTTATCGTTGTCCCGCTGGTGCAGACCAATGGACGGCTCGTCCAGAATATACAGCACGCCCATCAGGGACGAACCGATCTGGGTGGCCAGCCGGATACGCTGGCTCTCGCCGCCGGACAGGGTTCCCGCCGACCGGGACAGGGTCAGGTAGCTCAGTCCCACATCCGTCAGGAATTGCAGGCGGGACTTGATCTCCTTGACGATCTGCTCGGCCACCATGGCCATACTGCCCTCCAGACGAAGATTTTTCATAAATTCCAGCTCGTCCCGGACGCTCATGCGGCAAAAGTCCATAATGCCAATGCCGCCCACCGTCACCGCCCGGGCGATCTCCGATAAGCGGTCGCCGTGGCACTGGGGGCAGGGCGCGGTGGCCATGCACTCCTCCAGCTCCTTCCGGGCGGCGTCGGACTGGGTTTCCCGGAAGCGGCGGGAAATGTTGTTGAGAATGCCCTCAAAGGGCTGCTCCAGCACGCCCATACCGTTGCCCCGGTTGTAGCTCATGCGCAGCTTTTCCCCCTTGGTGCCATAGAGGATCACGTCCATCACGTCCTCGGGCAGGTTCTTCACCGGTTCCGTCAGGGAAAAATGATATTTTTGCGCCAACGCCTCAAAATACATACGGAAGATGGAATCCGTCCGGGCGCTCTGCCAGCCGGACGCCTGAATGGCTCCATCGAAGATGGATTTGTTCTTGTCCGGGATGACTAAATCAGCGTCGGCGATGAGCTGGAAGCCCAGACCGGTGCAGCTGGGACATGCGCCCGCCGGATTGTTGAAGGAGAACATTCTCGGCTCCAGTTCCGTCAGACTGATGCCGCAGTCCTCGCAGGCGTAGTTCTGGGAAAAGCTCAGCTCCTCCCCGGTGGCGGGCAGCTCGATGGTCACAAGGCCGCCGGAGTGGCTGCACGCCGTCTCGATGGAGTCCGCCAGGCGGCGGCGCAGGCCGTCCTTCAGCACCAGCCGGTCAACCACCAGCTCGATGGTGTGCTTTTTGTTCTTCTCGCAGGGGATGTCCTCGGTCAAATCATAGAGAATACCGTCCACCCGCACCCGGGCGAAGCCGGACTTCCGGGCGTCCTCGAACACCTTCTTGTGCTCGCCCTTTTTCCCCCGGATGACCGGGGACAGGACGATAAAGCGCGTCCCCTCTCCCAGCGCTTCCACCCGGTCCACGATCTGGTCAATGGTCTGGCGGCGGATCTCCCTGCCGCACTTCGGGCAGTGGGGAACGCCCACCCGCGCCCACAGGAGGCGGAGATAATCGTAGATTTCCGTCACCGTTCCCACGGTAGAACGGGGGTTCTTGGATGTGGTCTTCTGGTCGATGGAAATGGCCGGGGACAAGCCGTCGATGGAGTCCACGTCCGGCTTGTCCATCTGCCCCAGAAACTGGCGGGCGTAAGAACTCAGGCTCTCCACATACCGTCTCTGCCCCTCGGCGTAAATGGTATCGAAGGCCAGACTGGACTTGCCGGAACCGGAAAGTCCGGTGAAAACCACCAGCTTGTCTCTGGGGATGGTCAGGTTCACGTTTTTCAGATTATTCTCCCGTGCGCCCTGGATGATGATCTTGTCATTCATATTTTATGATGCTCCTGAATGGGTAAAAAGTCTGTACCCGTTAGTATATCACAGATTCAAAAATCTCTCAAGATATTTTACAAACAAAATTTCGTTTTCCGTCGTAGGAAGCTCTGAATAAATTGGCAAGGACTGGCAGCGAGAGATTTTTCTCTAGCCGAAGTTTTCAAAGGCGGAGGAATACTGTATGTATTTCCCGCCTTTGAAAACGCACGGATAGAGGAAAAGATCCGCTGTCCAGCCGCCGACAATTTATTCAGAGCTTCCTCTATTCCGGAATTCTGTTTTCTTCGCCAGAAACGCCTTGATTTTCTCTGCTTTTTTCGGCAATATAACACATTTATTCATGTTGCATTTTCCTATGGTGGAGTGATATAATGGGTGTGTAAGTTTGCGTCCGAGATACAGCCGGGGGCAGAAAAAAAGAAAAAGTGAGGTATTCATCCGATGATTGCTTACGGTGAAAACATTCAGGTTTTCTGCGGCAATTCCAATCCCCAGTTTGCGCAGACCATCTGCAAAGAGCTGGGCGTACCCATGGGTAAGGCCATTGTGACCCACTTTGCCGACGGAGAGGCTTCCGTCACCCTGGAGGAAACCGTCCGCGGTGCCGACGTGTTCCTCATCCAGTCCACCTGCAAACCCGTCAATGACAATCTCATGGAGCTGCTGGTCATGATCGACGCCTGCCGCCGCGCGTCCGCCGGCCGCATCACCGCCGTCATCCCCTACTTCGGCTACGCCCGTCAGGATCGCAAGGCCAAGTCCCGTGACCCCATTTCCGCCAAGCTGGTCGCCAACATGCTCACCGCCGCCGGTGCTGACCGCATTCTGACCATGGACCTCCATGCTGCCCAGATCCAGGGCTTCTTCGACATTCCGCTGGATCACCTGCTGGGCAACGTTACCTTCGTTGAATACTTCATGAACAAGTTCCCCGAAAGTGGATACAACCACGAGGACTTTGTGGTCGTCTCCCCCGACGTCGGCTCCGTTGGCCGCGCCCGGAATTTTGCCGCCAAAGTGCATATGGGTCTTGCCATTGTGGACAAGCGCCGCCCCAAGGCCAACGTTTCCGAGGTCATGAACATCATCGGCGACGTCCGGGGCAAAACCTGCATCCTGTACGACGATCTGGTGGACACCGCCGGTTCCCTGTGCAACGCCGCCAAGGCTCTGGTAGAGATCGGCGGTGCGAAGGAGATTTACGCCTGCGCCACCCACGGCGTCCTCTCCGGCCCCGCCTATGACCGTATTGAGGCCAGCCCCATCAAGGAAATGGTGCTGCTGAACACCATCCCTGAGGTCGCCAACACCCCCAGCCACAAGATCAAATTCCTGGACGTCGCCCCCGTGTTTGCCCGTGCCATCGGTCACATCCACGGCGCCACCTCCATCGCCGACCTGTTCTAAAGCCGTGTTTCTGAAGCAAAGCAGCGACAGCTGGCTGATCGTCGGGCTGGGCAATCCCGGACGGGAATACGAGAAGACCCGGCACAATACCGGCTTCCGGGCGATGGACATTCTGTCCGAAAAGCTGGGTGCCAGGGTGGACAGGTTGAAGTTTCAGGGATTGTACACCCAGGTGAATTACGGCGGGAAAAAGCTGTTTCTGCTCAAGCCCCAGACCTATATGAACCTGTCCGGGCGTTCCGTATTGCAGCTTTCCGCCTACTTCGGCATTCCGCCCCAGCGGATCATCGTGATGTTTGACGACATCTCTCTGGAGCCGGGACGGCTGCGGGTTCGCGCCGAGGGTTCCGCCGGCGGGCACAACGGCATCAAGTCCATCATTCAGGAGCTGGGCAGTCAGGATTTCCCCCGGGTCAAGATCGGGGTTGGCGCAAAGCCGAACCCGGAATACGACCTTGCCGCATGGGTGCTGTCCACCTTCTCGGCAAGTGAGGAAAAGGCGCTGGCTGTATCCCTGAAAAACGCCGCCGACGCCGCCCTGAGCATCATCGATAACGGCGTACCGGAGACCGCCAACCGGTTCAACGGCAGCCACCCATAAAAATATTGTCACAAAATCACGGAAAGGGGGATATATCCCCCTTTCCGCGTTGCCACGTTGTGTATCTTCTTTTTGAGGTAATATATGGAACAGCTTCTGTCTCTACTGAAAACCATTCCCGAATACGCCGCCATGGTGTCCTCCCTGCAAGGCGGTGAAAGCGTTGCCGTCACCGGCATCGGGCAGATCAACCGCAGTCACATGATTGCGGGGCTTTGCCGCACTCTGAATCGTCCCATGGTGGTGCTGTGTCAGGACGATCTTGCGGCGCGGCGGCTTCAGGAGGAATTGAAGGGCTTCCTTGCGGACACCGCCCCCATTCTCCCCGGCCGGGATCTGACCCTTTACGACGCCGCCGTGGTGTCCAGAAGCTGGGAGCAGAAGCGTCTGCGGCAGCTGTATGATCTTGCCACCGGGAAGACCGGCCTGCAAATCATGACGTGGGAATCTCTCAGCCTGCGCACCATGCCGAAGGCCGCGCTTCTCGCCGCCGCCTTTTCTTTGGAGGTTGGCCGGGAATACGCCGTGGAAGACCTGATCTCCCGTCTCACCGCCGCCGGATACAACCGCTGCGGCATGGTGGAGGGACCGGGTCAGTTCGCCGTCCGTGGCGGCATTCTGGACATCTTCTCCCCCGCCGAAGACCGGCCTGTGCGGGCAGAATTCTTCGGCGACGAGCTGGACACCATGGGCTTCTTTGACCCGGCGACCCAGCGCCGCAGTGAGAACATCACCTCCGTCACCGTCCTGCCCGTGGCGGAGACTCAGCCGGGGCTTCATCCCGGCGGTGTGGAGGGGCTGTGCAAAGATATTACCTCCCTGATCTCCCGCCAGAAGCGGCGGAAAAACATCAACGAGCCGCTGATCGCCACGCTGGAAAAAGACCTGAATAAATACGAAAGCGGCCTGCATAACCCCGCATCCGACCGGTATATGGCGCTGATCTATCCGGAAATGGCCACCGCCGCGGACTATATTCCGGACGGTGCCGTGGTCGCTGTTTGCGACCATGGGAATCTCCAGCGTGCTGCCCGCAGCCGCTGCGACGAAGTGGGAATGCAGCTGGACAGTATGCTGGGGGCCGGTCTTGTGGCGGGAGAGCTGTGCGACTACGTGTGCCAGTGGGAGGACTTCTGCAAAACTCTCCGGAAGAAAACCGTCGTTTATTTTGATGCCTTCGGCGGCACCTCCTACCCGGAGGACTGCCCTCCAAAGCAGCTGTACCCCCTCACCGCCAAGCAACTTCCCGGCTACGGCGGCAATCTGGACACCGCCGTCTCCGACCTGAGCCACTACCAGAAAATGGAATTCGGCAGTCTGGTGCTTTGCGGCACCCGCCGCCGGGCGGAGCTGTTACAGCAGCTGCTTCACGAGAAGGGGCTGTCCGCCTTTCTTTGCATTCCCCTGACCACCCTGCCCAAGCCCGGCCAGATTCTTCTGACGGAGGGCACGCTCCCCTTCGGCATGGAGTATCCCCTGTCCAAAATCGCCGTTCTGACGGAGGGACAGCTGATTGCCCGGAGCGAGCCGAAGCGGAAACCCGCGAAAAAAACCGGCTCCACTAACCGCCAGAAGCTGAATTCCTTCACCGACCTGACCCCCGGCGATCTGGTGGTTCACGAAAAATACGGCATCGGCCGGTTCGTGGCCATGGAGCAGATCAAGGTGGACGGCGCGGTCAAGGACTATATCAAAATCGCCTATCAGGGCAGCGACACCCTGTTCGTCCCCGCCACCCAGCTGGATCTGGTGAGCAAATACATCGGCGGCGGTGGGGAAGACAGCAATGTCAAGCTGAACAAAATCGGCTCCGACGCCTGGCAGAAGACAAAGGCCAAAGCCCGGAAAGCCGCGAAGGACATGGCGGGGGAGCTGATTCAGCTCTACGCCGCCCGGAAGCGCCAGTCCGGCTACGCTTTCTCCGCCGACGCCCCCTGGCAGAAGGAATTTGAGGACAATTTTCCCTACCCGGAGACCGACGACCAGCTGCGCTGCATCGCGGACATCAAGCACGACATGGAGTCCCCCATCCCCATGGACCGTCTTCTCTGCGGCGACGTGGGCTTCGGTAAGACCGAGGTTGCCCTTCGCGCCGTGATGAAGGCCGTCATGGACGGCAAGCAGGTGGCGATTCTGGTTCCCACCACGGTGCTTGCCCAGCAGCATTATCAGACCGCCGTGGCGCGTTTCCGGGGCTTCCCCGTCACCATCGACGTTCTCAGCCGCTTCCGCACCCCGAAAATGCAGCAGCAGACCTTGCAGAAGCTCCGCGCCGGTTCCGTTGACTTAATCATCGGGACCCATAAGCTGCTGCAAAAAACCGTTCAGTTCAAGGATTTGGGCCTGCTCATTGTGGACGAGGAGCAGCGCTTCGGCGTCAGCCATAAAGAGCGGCTGAAGGAGCTTTCCAAGGGCGTAGACGTGCTGACCCTCTCCGCTACGCCCATTCCCCGGACGCTGAACATGGCGCTGTCCGGCATCCGGGACATGTCCACCATCGAGCAGCCCCCCGCCGACCGCTATCCCGTGCAGACCTTCGTGATGGAATACAGCGAGCCCATTGTGGACGACGCCATCCGCCGTGAAATCGAACGGGGCGGGCAGGTCTACTATCTGCACAACCGCACCGAAACCATCGACCAGTGCGCCGCCGCGATCAAGCGCCGGATTCCGGGCATCAGCGTGGGCGTCGCCCACGGCCAGATGGGCGAGGACGCGCTGGGAGACGTGATGCAGTCCATGGCCGAGGGCGAGATTCAGGTGCTGGTATGCACCACCATCATCGAAACCGGTCTGGACATTCCCAACGCCAACACCCTCATCATCGAAAACGCCGACCGGTTCGGCCTGAGCCAACTGCACCAGCTTCGCGGTCGGGTGGGACGCTCCACCCGCCACGCCTACGCCTATTTCACCTACCGTCCGGAGAAGAATCTCACCGAGGTCGCCGAGAAGCGGCTATCTGCCATCCGGGACTTTGCCGAATTCGGCTCCGGCTTCAAAATCGCCATGCGCGATCTGGAGATTCGGGGCGCGGGCAATCTCTTAGGCGCCGAGCAGTCCGGTCATATGTCCAGCGTGGGCTACGACATGTACCTCAAGCTGCTGGACGAGGCAGTTCTGGAGGAAAAGGGCGAAGCCCCCAAGGCACCGGAATGCAACGCCGACCTGAACGTCACCGCCAACGTGGACAAAGACTACGTCTCCCGGGGGGAGGAACGGATGGATTTGTATCGCCGCATGGCCGCCATCCGCTCTCAGGAGGACGCCGACGATCTGCTGGACGAGATCGTCGATCGCTACGGCGAGCCGCCCAAGGGCGTGCTGAATCTCATCGATATCGCCCTTCTCCGGGCAAAGGCACGGCAAGTCGGTATCAAGGACATCCGCCAGAAGTCCGGAGACGTGCTGTTCACCCTGAGCAATCTGAATTTCGAAGCCGTGGGCGCGCTGTGTTCCGACCCGGATTACAAGCAGCGGGTCACCTTCCTCGCCAGCGCCAAGGAACCGACCCTCCGCTTCAAGCTCGCCAACGGCGTGGACAGCCTGAAGCAGAGCAAGCTGTTTGTGGAGCACTATACCAGCTTTTTCCAGAGCTGACGTTTTGGGAACCTCTGAATAAATCGTCTGCGGCTGTGAGCGGATCTTTTTCGCCCACTCTTCGGTATCGAAAACGGGAAATACATACAGTATTCCGCCGTTTCCGATACCTCGATTGGACGAAAAATCTCGCGCTCACAGCTCTTGCCGATTTGTTCAGAGGTTCCCTTGACATTCCGTGTTATAATAGCGTTGAATCCAACCCTCCCTCAGGAAAGGAGCAGCCTATGTCTAAAGGCAAATTTTCCAACCCCCGGCCATACCGGGAAGAAGAACGTGAAATCGAAAAGAGCTTCCGCCAGCTGACCGGTCAGGAGAAGCCCGCGAAGCCGGATGACCCCATCTTCTCCCAAGCCTCCGTCCCTGATCTGGACACCACCGACCCGGAGGCCGCCGACCTTATCACCGAGGCCGACAGCCTGTTTCCCGAAGAGAACAGTCTGTTTTCCGGAGAAGACAGCCCGGTTCCCGACGAGGAACTGGACTTTTCACTGGACGAGAAGGAGAACCCCCCGAAGCGCGGCACTCCGTCCTTCCTTGATAAGGCTCTTTCCTTTGTGGACAACAACCAGAAGCCCGTGATGGTAGCCTTGTGCGCCGCCGCGCTGGTTCTGATTCTCTCCCTCATCGCCATTTTCGTCGTCAACGTCTCCGGCGACCCCTACGGCAAAAAAATTCTGAACAATGTCACCGTCGCCGGTGTGAACGTGGGCGGGATGAGCAAGTCCGATGCCATCACCGCCGTTCGCGCTGTTACCGACCAGACCTACACGAAGCAGGCCATGGTGGTGACTCTGGGCGATACCACCTTACAGCTGTCCCCCAGCGATACCGGCGCGAAGCTGGACGTAAAGGCCGCCGTCAACGCCGCCTATGCCTACGGCAGAACCGGCACCAAGGCCGAGCGTCAGGAAGCCTATCAGGCGTCCCTCAGGAGCAACCACATCATCGGGCTGCTGCCCTACCTGCATCTGAAGCAGGATTATATCAAGGGCGTTCTGGAGGACTACGCCGGAACCGCCGGCAGTCTGCTGACCCAGACCACCTACGCCCTGGAAGGCGACGTCCCCGATCTTGCGACGGACAAATTTGACGAAGAACACGCCCCTCAGCTGACGCTGGTCATCACAATGGGAACTCCCGGCGTAAATTTCAACGTAGATGATGTGTTCAACCAGATTCTGGACGCCTACAGCATGAACGTTTTCACCGTAAAGGCGGAGGGCGCTCAGTCCGAGGGCGAACCGGATGCCGTCGATTTGCAGAAAATTTACGACGATGTCTGCGTAGAGCCCGTGGACGCCACCGTCAATATGCAGACCTTCAAGGCCATCCCCGGCTCCTACGGCTACATGTTCGACATGGTGCAGGCGCAGAAGCAGGTCAGTGCGGCGCAGTACGGCGAGGTCGTCCGCGTTCCCATGGAATATGTCGCCCCGGAAATTCTGGACGACGACGTGTTCTTCCGGGATGTTCTGGGCAGCACCAGCACGCCCCACAGTAACAACGCCAACCGCACCGCCAATCTGGAGCTGGCATGTAAGGCGCTGAACGGCGTCGTGCTGAACCCCGGCGAGACCTTCTCCTTCAACGACACTTTGGGCGAACGCACCACCGCAAAGGGCTACAAGTCCGCCCCGGCATATTCCGGCGACGATCTGGTGAATCAGGTGGGCGGCGGCATCTGTCAGGTCTCCTCCACGCTGTATTGCAGCACATTGCTTGCCGATCTGGAAATTGTCTCCCGCACCAACCACGGTTTCCCCGTGAACTATATCAATTACGGCATGGACGCCACCGTCAGCTGGCGCTCTCCCGACTTCAAGTTCCGCAACAACACCAATTACCCCATTAAAATTGAGGCAAGCGTCAGCGGCGGCTATGTCAATGTGCAGATCCTCGGCACCGACGAGAAGGACTATTACGTTGAAATGAGCTATGTCGTCTCCGAGACCTACAAGCCCGAGACGGAGTACAAGGACTTCAAGCCCGACAACCCCGATGGCTACAAGAACGGAGACGTGATTGAGGAAGGCACCACCGGGTATCTGGTCAAGACGTACAAGAGCAAGTACGACAAGGCCACCGGCGTGCTGATCTCCAAGGATTTTGTCGCCAATTCCCGGTACAAGACAGTGAACAAGGTGGTCGCGCGGGTCGAAGAGCCGACAGAACCTACGACCGTACCCACAACGCCGTCCACCGCCCCCTCTACCGAACCTGCCACCACACCCACGGCACCGTCTACCACACCGCCTACCACGCCATCCACTTCCGAGCCTTCCACTACCGAAGCCTCGGAGAACGGCGGTGAATGAGTAAGACAGTTGAATACACAAACGGCGTGACCTTCCCCGGTCACGCCGTTTATTTCTATTCGATAAAGCGGGATTTACCGTAATCAACCGCCGGACACGGCTTTCTGCTTCCCATATTTTTCTTCCATTTCTGCCGTATGGGCGTGAAGCAGCTCCAGCGCCCGCGTCTGAACGCAGGGCAGCGACCTCTGATCCGTATCCGCAAACTCACGTTTGATTCTTGCGGATGCCATTGCGTGGCTGTCGCCGGTTCTGCCTTCATCCGCTTCCGACAGGAACTTTTGCAGCAACCCCAGATTGCCAGAATAGTGAAGCTCCACCAGTTTTGCCCGGTATTCCAGCTCTTCGGGGGTGATTCCCGGGAATTGCTTCATATCTACGGTGTGCTGGGCTTCGTGCTTCAGGAGCGAAACCAGAAACCGTTCGCTTTCAAAGTCATACGCCTGCTCGATGCAGTTGATCGTGCCGTCGGGGGAAGCCCAGCCGCCCGTACCGAACCGGCCGAAGGTCAGATAATCCATCCAGCTGCGGAACACGAAGCCCTTGAGAATGTTGACGGTATATTCCGCCGTCCCGCCCGGCAGCCCGACCTGATAGACGGTGGGAACCGTTTCCCGCCAGACGTAGGGGCCGTAATAGCCCTGTGTTTTCCCGAAAAGCGCATGATAGCCCTCCGCCTCAAACACCGCCTGAAGCCGCTCCGCCAGAAGCGCTTCCTCCGCGTCGGGCATATTCAGAAGCGCTTTCAGCCCCGCCAGCAGCTTCTCTGCGGCCCCCGCCTCCGGCAAGCCGCAGTAAAAGGTATCCCGGTAATAGATCTGGTACAACCGTAGAATCTCGTTGAGCCTGTCCGGTATGTCGAATGTGCGGTATTCGCCATTTTCAAAGATCGCCACATATGCAGGAAGAATGTCCTTGAATTCCTCATGTTCCCGCATGTACGCGATAGCGCCTTTGATATCACCATTCATGAAAAACTGACTGATCTCCATATCCGCTCTCCTCTGCAACGTTTGCCCCCATTCTACCATATAACGGCAGGATGCGCAAGCGCCGCCCGGTTTCTGGTCTTGCATTTGCCGGGAAATGTAGTATAATGAGGAAAATACGTTTCCGTTTCTGCATTGACTTTTTTCAGGAGGAAATTCCATGTCAAACGGCCATTTTTCCGCAGATTCCCCGCGAAAAAGCGTATCCTCCCGCCGAATTGTCACGGTGGCTGTGATCTGCGTGCTGGTTCTGGCGCTGGCGGCAGTCGGTTTCTTTCTTGTCCGCCCCGCCCTCGACCCCTATCACTGCCGGATGGCCGACGGCGTTTCCATCGCCGGGGTGGACGTTGGCGGCATGACCAAGGGGGAGGCCAGAAAAGCCCTTCAGGCGGCTCTGGACGAGACGCTGTACCGGGAAAACCTGACGGTGGCGCTGCCCATGGAATCCATTACCCTCTCCCCCGCCGACACTGGCGTTCAGGTGGACGTCCGCGCCGCCGTGAACGATGCCTACCGCATGGGTCGTTCCGACGGCTCTCTCCCCGGCGACATGGATTTGCGTCCCTATCTGAGCGCAAACTCCGAATTTATCCGCACCGCGCTGGAGGACTATGCCAGCGAGTTTGACACAGAATTCAGCGACTCCCACTACGCCCTCACCGGCGACGCCCCCGACCTCGGCACGGAAAACCACGACCCCAGCGCCCCCTGCCAGACGTTGGAACTGACCGTGGGCGTTCCCAAAGCGCATCTGGACGTGGACAGCGCCTGTGACCAGATTCTGAGGGCTTACAGTCAGGCCGTGGCCGCCTGCCGGGCGGGAGAATACCGCGTCACCGTGGACATCCCTGCGGAATCCGCCCCCGCGGAGCTGGACTTGGATGCCATTTACGATGAAATCTGCACCGCGCCCGTTGACGATTCCCTCGACATGACGGAATACCGGTTCGTCCCCGGCTCCTACGGCTATTCCTTCGATCTGGACGCGGCGAAAGCGGCGCTGGCGCAGGCCAAGCCCGGTGAAACCGTCTCCGTTCCCATGACGTTCGTGGAGCCGGAAATTCTGGGGGATGCCGTTTATTTCCGGGATGTTCTCGGCTCCTGCGAGACGAAGCACAGCGACAATGAAAACCGCAATACCAATCTGCGCCTGCTCTGCGAAGCCCTCAACGGGGTCGTCGTTCAGCCGGGAGAAACCTTCTCCTACAACGACACGCTGGGCGAGCGCACGGCGGAAAAGGGCTACAAGCCCGCCCCCGCCTACTCCGGCAACCGCCTGACCGACGCCATCGGCGGCGGCGTGTGTCAAGGCTCCAGCACATTGTACAACTGCGTACTGCTTGCCGATCTGGAGGTCGTCACCCGCTCCTGCCACGGCGCCACGGTGGCCTATCTTCCTCTGGGACTGGACGCCGCCGTGAACTGGGGAACCACCGATTTCCAGTTCCGCAACAATTTCCACTTCCCCGTGAAAATCGAAGCGGAAACCACCGAAGATCTTGTGAAAATGCGGATTCTGGGTACGGATGAAAAGGATTATTACATTGAAATGACTTCCGGCTACGACGACAGCAGAGAAGACGTGATCTACGCCGTCAGCTACAAGAACAAGTACAGCAAGGAAACCGGCGAGCTGATCAGCAAAGACCGGGAAGCTTTCTCCACCTACTACCGGAATGTCGGATAAAGGCAAACTGCCTCCCGCGGCAGTTGGTGTACCGCACGAGTCCCCCTTGCCTCTCCCTATGGGAGAGGTGGCCGAGCGCAGCGAGGACGGAGAGGGTATACTAGGCTGCAATACCCTCTCAGTCACCTGCGGTGACAGCTCCCCCAAAGGGGGAGCCAAGGGGTCTGTACCCCGTTACATAGCTTGTTGGCACGAAAAATGGAGCGTATCTGTATCGATACGCTCCATTCACTGTTGGCAGCATTTTATTTCGCCCGGATGTCCAGATGATAATCGATCATACCGGCTTCGGTGTTTTCAATGACGATCTGATACGTAAGATCGATGGTTCCGCCGTCGGGTACAATGTCATAAAATACATTGGTGGCCTTCACCGTGATCATCAGCGTTCCAAATTCCATCTGATACAGCGATTCGTGAGAAACCCCCTCCTGAAAGAGCATTCTTGAATTCAGTGCGCCCTCCCGGTTCAGCGTGACCTTCCCCGGCTTCACCCGGAAGGTGGTAACCACACCGGCAAGGCCAGTCAGTTCGCTTTCCTCGTAGGTGATGTCCCAGCCGCCGTCCCGGAATTCCATCGTCCCCCCGGTGACCAGCTCAATGGTCTCCGGCTCCTGCTCGCCGTAGCGCTGGCGTCCCTGAATGGAAAGAACCACGTCCCGCTTCATCGGAACGCCTCCACAGCCAACCGCAGCAGCTCATCAATGAGCTGGGAATAGGGAATCCCGCTGGCCTCGAACAGCTTGGGATACATGGAAATGGAGGTAAAGCCCGGCAGGGTGTTGATCTCGTTGAATACCACCCGGTTTTCGTCGTGGGTCACGAAGAAGTCCACCCGGCTTAAGCCCTGACAGCCAACGGCGTTGTAGACCTTCACTGCCGTCTCCCGCACCACTTCCTCCACCTCGGCAGGGATGCGGGCGGGGATATAGGCCTTGGAGGTCTCGGTGAGGTACTTGGCGTCGTAGTCATAGAATTCCGCGCCGGAGTCGATCTCGCCGCAGATGGAAGCCATGGGGTTATCGTTGCCCATGACGGCCACCTCGATCTCCTTGCCGTTGATGAATTCCTCTACCAGAATTTTCTTATCGTACTTTCCGGCATAGCGCAGACCGCTGCGCAGAGCGTCCCGGTCGCCGACCTTGGAAACGCCCACGGAGGAGCCGGTACCGGCGGGCTTGACGAACATGGGATAGCGGAAGCGGTTTTCCAGCAAATCCAGGGTGTTCTCCATATGGTTTTCCAGCTCGCCCGCCCGAACCAGCTGCCAGGCCGCCTGAGGAACGCCGGCCTGATCTGCCACCAGCTTGGTCAGGCTCTTATCCATGGCCACGGCAGACGCGGCAATGTGAGGGCCGACATAGGGGATGCCCGCCATTTGCAGCAGTCCCTGCATGGCGCCGTCCTCGCCGTTCTCGCCATGGAGCACCGGGAACACCACGTCGATGCGCTCCCGCACCACGCAGTCGCCCTCGAAGCTCAGAAGCCCCTGTCCCCGGACGGGGGAAATGGTCGCCCGGCGGTTTTCGGGGCAGCTTCTCCATTCACCGGTGACCAGCTTGGAATAGTCCTTGCCGCCGTAGAGTATCCAGTCCCCCTCCTTCGTGATGCCCACGGGGAACAGATTATACTTGCTTTCGTCAATGTGATTCAGCACAGACTCCGCCGAGCGCAGGGAAACCTCATGCTCCGGGCTCATCCCGCCGAAGAGAATACAAACACTGAGTTTTTTCACGTCATCGCCTCATTCTACCTGAAAATCCGCTGCCTTCCGCCGCAAAAAGCAGAGGCAACTCCACGATACTGCCGTAAATATATTTTTTACAATTTTCATCTGGAAATCCGAAACTTTGGTGCTATAATAGAGAGAATATAAGAGCGGCGCGGCGGCTGATACCCCGCGCTTTCCCGTGAGTGTGCTCCACGCGCTTTTTGAAAGGAGGGTATGTATGCAGATCAATCTGACACCGAAAGAATTCCGCCGGCTGCTGGATCTGGTGTACATCGGAAACTGGGTGCTGAACTCCACCCGGGGCGAAGACCGCTTCGCCGACTATGACAATCTGGAGAGCAAACTGTTTGCCCTGTCCCCCGCCCTGTCCGAGCATTGGAACGGAACCGTCGTTCCCTCCCGCGCCTATCAGGAGGGAGGGATTCACGAGGCCATCGCCTGCTATGAGGACAACGTTTTTTACGAAATACTGGCGGAGGAACTTTCCCGCCGGGACATGGACTATCCGGAGATCACCGACGACAATTACGACGAGATCGTCACACGGATGGATCGGTATATGTCGGAATTTGAGCTGTCCGGCGTTGACCATCTGGTTCTGGATGAAGAAAACGCCTAAACCTCTGACGTGCCGGTTTCCCGGCACGTTTTTTTATTGCTCACCGCTGATCAGCGCTTCACCGGCACGGAAGATATCGCCCGCGCCCATGGTGACCACAATGTCCCCCTCCCGGACGTTCTCCCGCAGATAGGCGGTGACGTCTGGCAGGGTCTCGCAGTACACCGCACCGGGGATCTGCTCCGCCAGCTGGGCGGAGGAAATGCCGATGGTGTTCCGTTCCCGGGCGGCGTAGATCTCCGCCAGAACCACCACGTCGGACTTTTTCAGCTCCCGGACGAAGTCGTCGAACAGTGCCTTTGTGCGGGAATAGGTGTGGGGCTGAAAGGCCAGCACCACCCGCTTGTAGCCCATGGAGCGCACGGCTTCCAGAGTCGCCTTCAGCTCGTCGGGATGGTGAGCGTAGTCGTCATAAACATCCGCGCCGTTGAACTTACCCTTGAACTCCATGCGCCGTCCCGCGCCGTGGAAGGACTGGATGCCCTTGGAGACCGTCTCTCCGGGAATGCCCATCATCCACGCGGCAGCCGACGCCGCCAGAGCGTTCATGGCATTGTGCCTGCCCAGAACGCCCATGTCCAGATGGCAGTAGTATTTCCCGTCGCAGATCACGTCAAAGTGCCGCCAGTCGGGGTGCATATTGGCCGCGTGAATGCGGTTTCCTTCCCCAAGGCCGAAGGAAACATAGTCGATGCCCTCCATGGCCTGCACCGTATGGGGGTCGTCGCCGTTGGCGACCACGCCGAAGGTGGCCAGAGACGCAAACTTGTGGAAGGATTTCTGGATGTCCGCCAGATCTTTGAAATAATCCAGATGATCCGCCTCCACGTTCAGCACGATCGCCAGCGTGGGGAAGAAATTCAGGAAGGAATCACAGTATTCGCAGCTTTCCAGCACGATGGTGTCCCCGTGGCCGACCCGGTGTCCCGCGTGCAGCAAGGGCAGGTAGCCGCCGATCATGACCGTGGGATCCATATCCGCTTCCATGAGGATATGGGTCACCATGGACGTGGTGGTGGTCTTTCCGTGTGTGCCGGAGACGCAGATGGCGTTATGGTAGGACTTCATGATCTCGCCCCATGCCTGCGCCCGCTCAAACACGGGGATGCCTGCGGCACGGGCGGCAGCGATCTCCGGGTTGTCATTGTGGGCGGCGGCAGTGCGGATGATGCAGTCCGCGCCCTCAATATTCTCCGCCCGGTGTCCGATGGCGACGGGAATGCCCTGCCCGATCAGCTCATCCGTGGACACGGATGCGTTCATATCCGAACCAGTGACCTCCATGCCCATGCCCTTCAGCACCAGGCCCAGCGGCCGCATGGATACGCCGCCGATCCCCACAAGATGCACATGATGGCCGGGCGTCAGATATTCCGTGATTTTCTTACTATTCAGCATGTATGTCAGTTCCCCCACAGGTGATCCTGCCCCGGCCGGACCCGGGGAATCTCTGATTCCCTTACGCCGGAGCACAGAACGAAATTTTTCCGCAACTTTTAGCATTATACAACATTGCCTTGAATTTTACAACCACAAAAAGCGGGCGAAGGGAAGTTTTTCGTCATAATCTTCCTTATTTTCCGAAAAATCCCCTCATTACACCCGCCGTATCACGCCGCAGGCGATTTTTTTGCCCGCGTTTCCCGCCGGTTGGGTGTGAAAATCGTCCGCGCTTCCGTGAATGACCACCGTCCGCCCAACCACCTCGCAGGGCGTGAATCTGCCCGTCTCCACCGCGAGAAACGCCCGCCCGGCCATGCTGAGCAGCGGCGGCAAGTCTCCCGCGTGACGGGGATGCTCCCGGGCGTCCGGGTTATAATGTCCTCCGGTATCCGAAAAGTCCGTGCCGCCGCAGTCGCTGCCCTCGTGGATGTGAAAGGCGAAAAAGCCGGTGTCGTTTTCCGGAAGCCCACTGACCTCCGCCGTCACCAGCGTGCCGCCGGGTATGGCGTAAAACCGCACCGTTCCCCGTAAGTTTGGTGCGTCAATGCCGCCCCGGATGCAGGCGATCGCCTGCGGATTTGCGGATGGAATTCTCATAATCTAAGCACCTCCTGACCATTCTATGCATGACGCTTCTTTCCTGTCCCCAAATTGTCGAAAATTGGCGAAAGGAAGTGAATTGAAAATTGAGTGCAGCTGTGATATTCTATATCCATCGGAAGGTGGGAGACATATGGACGCAATGAAGCTGTTGATTGCGGATGGAAACGAGGAATTCCGGCGGGCGCTTGCCGCCGAGCTGCAGGGGGCATACCATGTCCGGTGCTGCGGCGACGGGAAAGAGGCACTGTCGCTTCTGCGTTCCTTTGTCCCTGACGTTCTGGTGCTTGATCTGATGCTTCCCGAGCTGGACGGCATCAGTCTGCTGCAATCCGCCGCCAGTGCCGGACTGTGTCCCATGGTGCTGGTGACCTCCCGCTTTTATAACGATTATATTCTGGGCGCCCTTGGCGAGCTGAGCGTGGGCTACATGATGCGAAAGCCCTGCGACATCCCCGCTACCGCGGCCAGAATCGGCGACCTGAGCCGCCATATCCGCGCGCCGCTGGTAACGCCGCCCGACCCTCAGACGCAGGTGACCAATCTGCTGCTTTCCCTGAACATTCCTTCCAAACTCCGGGGCTACGCATACCTCCGGGAAGCCATTCCGAGGATGATGAAGGACCCCGACCAGCCCATTACAAAGGTGCTGTGTCCGGCGGTGGGCGCGGTCTTCGGCTGCAAGGGCACCCACGTGGAGCGCTCCATCCGAAGCGCCATCGATACCGCATGGAAGCAGCGGGACGACCGTGTCTGGCAGCGGTATTTCCGCGTCGGCTCCGACGGCGTCATTCCCCGCCCGTCCAACGCCGCCTTCATTTCCCGTCTGGCAGACGCTCTGCGGCTGAATCAGGACGCCGGAAACAATGAGGGAACCTCTGATTAAATCGGCAAGAGCCGTGAGCGAGAGATTTTTCGGCCAATCGAGGTATCGAAAACGGAGGAATACTGTATGTATTTCCCGTTTCCGGTACCGAAGAGTGGGCGAAAAAGATCCGCTCACGGCCGCAGACGATTTATTCAGAGGCTCCTGAGGAATGAATCGGAAAAATGGACATACCCTAATGATACCAACTGACTTGGAGGCGCTGTCATGAAAAAGCAAACCTCTCCCCCTAACCGCCGCGGCAGGCTCGTACTGCTGTGCTTCGTGCTGGGGCTGATCCTGATCGTGATGCTTGTGGGAACGGTCTACTTACAGCACCTGCTGGGGCGCATCCACTATGTGGATTCCGGCACCGCCCCGACCCTTTCCCCGGAGGAGCTGGACGCCTATCTCGCCACCCAGCCGGAGGAGATCAACACCGCCCCCACCATGGACCCCGAGGACGTCACCTTCCCGGACTACGACGCCGACATCGGCAGGGACAGCGACATCATCAACATTCTGCTCATCGGTCAGGACCGCCGGGAGGACGAGACCCGGGCGCGTTCGGATTCCATGATCCTGTGTACCTTCCACAAATCCGAAAAGAAACTGACCATGACTTCCTTCCTCCGGGATACCTATGTCAAAATCCCCGGCTACGGCCAGAACCGGATCAATGTGGCCTACGCCGCCGGCGGAATGTCCCTTCTGAATAAGACTTTGGAGAACAATTTCGGCGTCCACATCGACGGCAACGTGGAGGTGGACTTCTACCAGTTTGCCGACATCGTCGATCTTCTGGGAGGCGTGGAGGTAGACCTGCGCAACGACGAAGCCCAATGGGTCAACCGGGAGACCGGCAGCGGCCTTTCCGAGGGAACAAATCTCCTGAACGGTCAGCAGGCACTGGCCTACGCCCGCATCCGCAAACTGGATGCCGACGGGGATTTCAGCCGGACGAACCGCCAGCGCAAAGTCATCACCGCGCTGCTGGATGCCTACCGGGACACCAGTCTTTCCTCCGCCCTGTCCCTTCTGGAGCAGGTTCTCCCCCTGATCACCACGGACATGACAGACAGGGAGATCCTCGGCTACGCCGTCAGCCTCTTTCCTCTGATGACCGGCGGAGAGGTCGTCAGCCAGCACATCCCCGCCGCCGGAACCTATGCCAGCCGCAATATCGACGGCATGGCAGTGCTGGTGGCCGATCTGGAAGCCAACCGGCAGGTGCTGAAAGACACTCTGGGCGGATGACCCGCACTATGTCCCGTTTCATAAATGGAAATATTTTCCTGTAATTTTTCCCCTGAATGTTTCATGTTCTGGATTTTTGTTTCATGATGCCAAAAAATATTTGTAAAATTTTTTGTAAACACGCATTATCCGAATTGACAAGTTCCGCAATTCAAGGTATAATGAGCGATGACTGAGAAATAATAAGAAGGTGCGAACATGGAACTCACGAGAAGCGAAATGGAAATCATGGATGTCCTCTGGGAAACCGGAAAGCCCCTGTCCCGTGCGGATTTGTTGGAGCATACCGAGGAAAAGACCTGGAAGGACAGTTCCGTACACATACTGCTCAACAGTCTGCTGCAGAAGGAGGCCATTCGGGAGGCCGGCCTTGTGAAGCGCGGCAAAACCTTTGGCCGCGTATTCGCACCGACCATGACCCGGGAGGAATACTTTGCCAACACCATTTTCAGCCATCGCCACAAACCGGAACCGGTAGGTCTGTTCAAGGCGCTGCTGAAGCGGGAGGAAGTCACTCAGGCAGATTTACAGCAACTTCTGGAGCTTGTGCAGAAAGAAATACGGTAAATGATCGACGGAGCCGTTTATACGGCTCCGCTTTTCTTTTATGCAGGCATTCCGCAGCCCGATTTTCTGTACGGTTCGGGTACACGTTTTGCTTCCGACCTCCATAGAATATCAGTATCACACACAACTGCCCGTCCTTTGCCGTTCCCTTTTCGTAGAAAATTGCACAAAAATAATTGAATATTGCACCAAATTTGCCAAATCTGATTGACAACGCCCGGCACGGGGTGTATAGTAGGGGCGTTATCACGACTTAGCCTCAAGGAAACTCTGATTAAATCGGTGAGGGCTGGCGGCTGAAGATTCTGACTCAGCCGAAAGCGATTTATTCAGAGGTTCCTCAGGTCAAATGGAGGAAATATCCATGTTAAAAACCGCTGAATTATACGACATGTCCCACACGCTGGCAGGCGCTTATCTCTCCGGATTTGAGTACCCATGGCAGGCGCTGAAGGGCATCAAAGAGCTGATCTTAGCCCTCGGCCCCACACTGGGCGAGGACTATACGGAAGTGTCCCCCACCGTCTGGGTACATAAGACCGCCGCAGTCGCCCCCACCGCCTTTCTGGGCGCGCCCTGCATCATCGGCGCGGGCACCGAAGTGCGCCACTGCGCCTTCATCCGCGGCTCCGCCCTGGTGGGCGAAAACTGCGTGGTGGGCAATTCCGTGGAGCTGAAAAACGCAATTCTTTTTGACAACGTGCAGGTTCCCCACTTTAATTACGTGGGCGACAGCATTCTGGGCTACAAGTCCCACATGGGCGCTGGCAGCGTCACCTCCAACGTCAAGTCCGACAAGACGCTGGTCGTGGTGAAAAACGGCGAAGAGCAGGTTCCCACGGGGCTGAAAAAGTTCGGCGCCATGCTGGGCGACTTCGTGGAGGTCGGCTGCAACAGCGTCCTGAATCCCGGCACCGTCATCGGCCCCCACTCCAACGTCTACCCCACCTCCTGCGTCCGGGGCATGGTTCCCGCCAACAGCATCTGGAAAACCGGCGGAATTATTGTCGCCAAAAAATAATGTTTTCGGGACATTTCCCGGCCATCAGAAAGTGAAAGGAGTCCATTTCCATGGGCAAATATTTTGGAACCGACGGCTTCCGGGGAGAAGCCAACTGCAATCTTACCGCTGACCACGCTTTCAAGGTCGGGCGTTTTCTCGGCTGGTACTACACCCAGCTGAAGCGCCGCTCCGGCTCTGACGGCTCCGCCAGAATCGTCATCGGCAAGGATACCCGCCGGTCGAGCTATATGTTCGAGTACAGCCTTGTTGGCGGTCTGGTAGCCTCCGGCGCAGACGCCTATCTGCTCCACGTCACCACCACCCCCAGCGTGGCCTTCGTCGTCCGCACTGAGGGCTTCGACTGCGGCATTATGATCTCCGCCAGCCACAACCCCTACTACGACAACGGCATCAAGCTCATCAACAACTTCGGCGAGAAGATGGATGAAAGCGTCATCAGTCTGGTGGAAGCGTATCTGGACGGCAATCTGGAGGCTTTCGGCCGGAAATGGGAGGAACTGCCTCTGGCCAAGCGCGACCAGATCGGCCGTACCGTTGACCATGTTGCCGGACGAAACCGCTACATCGGCTATCTCATCAGTCTGGGCATGTACTCCTTCAAGGGCGTGAAGGTTGGCCTGGACTGCGCCAACGGTTCCTCCTGGAACATTGCAAAATGCGTTTTTGACGCGCTGGGCGCCAAGACCTACGTCATCAATGCCGCCCCCGACGGCTACAACATCAACCAGAACGCGGGTTCGACCCACATTGAGGTTCTGCAGCGCTACGTGGTAGAGAACGGGCTGGACGTGGGCTTTGCCTACGACGGCGACGCCGACCGCTGTCTGTGCGTGGACGAAAAGGGCAATATCGTCACCGGCGACCACATCCTGTACATCTACGGCAAGTACATGAAGGAGCGGGGCAAGCTCCTGGGCAACACCGTCGTCACCACCATCATGTCCAACTTCGGCCTGTACAAGGCCTTTGACGAGCTGGGCATCGGCTACGCCAAGACCAAGGTGGGCGACAAATACGTCTACGAATACATGATGGCCAACGGCTGCCGCCTGGGCGGCGAGCAGAGCGGCCACATCATCTTCTCCAAATACGCCTCCACCGGCGACGGTATCCTCACCAGCCTGAAGATCATGGAGACGATGATGGCGAAGAAGAAGACTCTGAGCCAGCTCTGTGAAGGCTTCACCTTCTATCCTCAGGTGCTGAAAAACGTCCGGGTGGCCGACAAGGCTGCGGCGCAGGGCGATCCCGACGTGCAGAAGGCCGTCGCGGAGGTCACCGCCAAGCTGGGCGACACCGGGCGCATTCTGGTGCGGGAATCCGGCACCGAGCCGGTGATCCGGGTCATGGTGGAAGCCGAGAGCAAGGACGTCTGCGAGCAGTACGTGGATTCCGTGATCGAGGTCATCCGCGCCAAGGGTCACTGCGTGTAAACAAGAACTCAGCCCCCAAACCGTATGGTTTGGGGGCATTTCCGTTAAAATTCCCCAGCTGTTCCGGGGAATTTTTGCTGTCCTTATGGAATTGCCGAGTAGGTGCCGTCTGTTACGGCGTACCCTTCTCCCGGCTTTGGCTGCCACTGGTAGCGGTTCTTCCCTTCCTCCGGGAAAAGGCTGGCCATGATCGCGGCAATGACGCCGCCGTGGGTCACGATCACCGTGTTTTCTTTCCGGCTTTCCAGCGCCATGTACGCTGCCAGAACGCGCCTTGTCATCTGTTCGCCGCTTTCGCCGCCGGGGGGCGGGTTGATCTCCGGGTCGCGGGAGAGCCATGTCTGGTAGGCCGGTTCGTCCTTCAGCATCTCATAGCTTTTCATCTCAAACGCGCCAAAGTCGATTTCCCGGAAGTCGCGCACGACCTCATAGGGGACATCGCCGAACAGAATCGCCAGCGTTTCATTGCACCGCCGCATTCCGCTGGTGATAAAGTGTGCCGTTCCCACGTCAATAGGAGGGCGATTCGCCAGCGCTTCCCTTCCCGCTCTGGATAATGGCAGGTCGGTGCTGCCGCAGTAGAGGTGCTGCTCATTGGCAAGGGTGCGGCCATGGCGAATGAGAAAAATGGTCATTTCAGCCGTTCCTCCAATCCGCAGAACAAGCGGCTGACCTGGGCTGCTTCTCCGGACAGATACCGGCAAAGCAGCCCATTCATCTGCCGCCACGCCCGCATTTCCGCCCCCATGGGCACCACGCCCGCGGAGATATCCTCACAAATAAGAATGCTGTCTTGCCACTGCTCCCGGCGGGACTGGAAGAACGCCACGGCGTCCACCCCCGACTGCACACACCAAAGGGTAAATTCCTCGATACGGTCAATGCACCGTCTGGAAAAGTCGATTTCTCCGCCGGTACAGGTAAAAACGTCGCTTTCACTCAGGCCAAAGGCGGACTTCGCAAAATCCAGCTTTCCCTGATAAGCGCCGCCGATGATCAAAACCATAATACCCTCCTACAAAAGCGCGTAGACCGCCACGGCGCACAGTTCGCCGATGGTCAGCGCGTACCCTGCAATGTCGCCGTTCATGCCGTCCAGAGACTTGTACCCCCGGCGCAGCGCCAGAGCATACCCGGCAAGGCACCCGACCGGCGCAAAACCGTACTTTCCGCAAATGAAAAATCCCGCCGCCAGATACGTGGCCAGCATTCCCGTCAGAATCCACAGCTGCGCTTTGGGCTTTTCCTGCCCGGCGTACTGGCTGGAGGACATGGGGCGAAGCCCCGTCACCGCCAGCGCCGAGCAACACCGGCTGACCGCCGGGATAAACAGCAGAATCCGGAAATCCGCCCCTTCGGAGGCGGCAGAAAAGAACGCAAACTGGCTGAGCATCAGCAGGCACAGGCCGATCACGGCGAAGGAGCCGACGTGGGAGTCCTTCAGGATCGCCCGGCGCTTTTCCAGATCCCGCCATGATTTCACCGCATCGGTGACGTCCATGAATCCGTCCAGATGGATGAACCCCGTCAAAAGGAAGGGGCACGCGCACAGCGCCAGTCCCCCGACCAGTGCCGGGAGCTTCAAAAAGCGGACGGCCCATGCAAGCGCCGCCCAGACAAGCCCGATTTCCAGCCCAACCACGGGCAGAAACAGGAGCATTTTTCCCCTCGCCTTCTCGTCCCAGAGCCGTCCGGGAAAGGGAATTGCGCAGAACATGGACTGGCACATGGCAAAGGCGCAAAGATAGGTTTTCACAGCGGCAATGCCCCCTTGTAAAGCTTCGGATTCCCCGCCGCCACCTCGGCGACGACGTCGCAGGTCGCCGCCAGACGGCGGTCAATGGCGGCCAAACACTTACGGTAAAGCTCCGTGGTCTCGTCGTACCGCTGGGCGTCGGAGTAAATAAAATCGCTGACGACCACCGCGTTTTTCACGGTTTTCACAAAGGCGATCAACTCGTCGGCGCACCGGTTCGCCCCGTCCAAATCCAGCTGCCAGTTCTTTTCCGCGGGAAACATGGCGTTTTGCAGCAGCGCCGTGGCGCTGTCCACCAGAAACGTGCCGTCCCTGTCCGCAGTATCCAGACAGGACAGCATATTTTTGCTGCACTCAATGGTCTCGAAGCCCAGCCCGTCCCGGTCGGCAACGTGCCGCCGGATGCGCGCCAGATCTTCCTCGTCCGTGGGGATCATCGTCGCCACGTAGTAGCGCTTTCCCGCCCCGGACAGCTTCACCGCAAGTTCCTGCGCCAGCGTGGATTTTCCGTTTTTCGCGCCGCCGGAAAGGAAAATCGTCATGCTTTCCCCTCCACGGTAAACTGGTCGCCCTGACGTATCTCGTCCAGATACCCGTCGTCTATCCCCGCCTGATCGAAGGTCGCCATGTCGTTCATAACGGCGCAGGCGGCGGAAAGCACCTGAAAGGCCAGCGGGCACCCGCTGCCCTCCCCCAGACGCATTCCCAGCAGGAACAGTGGCTCCAAGTCCATGGCCTCCATGGCAAGGCGGTAGCCGATCTCAAAGGACGCATGGCTGGGGACGAGATAGTCCCGCACCCGGGGACACAGCCGCACCGCGCACAGCGCCGCTACGGCGGAAATAAAGCCGTCGATGACCACCGGCCGCCGGGTCGCCGCCGCCCCCAGAAACGCGCCGCACATGGCGGCAAGGTCAAAGCCGCCCACCTTGGCAAGCACGTCCACCGGGTCATCCCTGTCGGGACGGTTCACTTCGATTGCCTGACGGATGATTGCTTTCTTCCGTAGGAAGCTCTCGTCGGTCACGCCGCCGCCTCTTCCGGTGACGGTCTCCACCTCCGCCGAAAGCAGCACCGCCAGAACGGCGGAGGACGTAGTGGTGTTGCCGATGCCCATTTCCCCCACGCCGAGGGCGTTGGCAACCGTATCGGCGGCGAGCTTGGCGCCGGTGAGGATGGCCGTGACCGCCTGCTGCCGGGTCATGGCGGGGCCGCTCGCAATATTCTGCGTGCCGTAGGCAATTTTCCGGTTCAGCACCGCTTTCTCTTTGATATCGGCATTGACGCCCACATCGCAGACGATGATGCCGCTGCCGAAATGTTTCGCAAGAACGCTTGCGCCGGTTTTTCCACGGGTCAGGTTCACCGTCTGCATCAGCGTCACGGACTGGGGTGCGCTGGACACGCCCTCCGCCACCACGCCGTTGTCGGCGGCAAATACCAGAAGATGGGTCTTCTCCATTTTATTATGCACCTGCCCGGTGATGCCCGCCAGCTGGACGGACAGGTCTTCCAGCCGCCCCAGACTTCCGGGAGGCTTTGCAAGCTGCGCCTGACGCTCCCGCGCCTTTTCCATAGCGGCGTCATCCAAAGGGGAAACGGCGGAAAGCAGTTTGTTCAGTTTTTCTTCCATGTTCACCCCTCCAAAATACGCTCTTCCAGCATCCAGCTGACCGCCGGTGCCGCCTGAAGCACTTCCAGTGTAAAGGTCGCCTCCGTGCAGAGCGTTTGCGCCTGCCGGAGCAGCGCGGCCATGGAGATCGTTCCCTCTCCCGGTGCGCAGTGGGCGTCCTGCGTGCCGTCATTGTTGTGGATATGGAAATGGGAGAGAAATTCCGCGCAGGCGCTCACCCATTCCTCCACGGGAACCGGGGAGTAAGCGTTCACATGTCCCACGTCCAGACACATCCGCAGCCGGGGGTTGTCCACCTCCCGGAAAATCTCGGTCATCATCTCCGGCTGCTCCTCCAGCACGTTTTCCAGCACGATGTCCACGCCGGGGTCTTCCTTCAAAAAGTCTTTCCAGAAAACAATGGACTGCTCCGTATACCAGCAGGGGTAGTACAATCTTTCGTTGAAGCCCCCATGAATGATGATCTTCCGGGCATCATACCGCCGCGCAAGCGCGATCGCCTGCCGGTAGCGGAGCGCCGCCAGCTCCCGTGCTTTCGGGTCAACGGCACAGGGGAACAGCTCGCTGAAGGGCGCGTGCAGCAGTCTCCTGCCCACGCCTGTTAGTTCCTCGGTCACAGCAGCGTGGGTCGTCTCGAACTGCTCATCCATGTTCCACGCGGTGCAGTATTCCGCGATTTCCAGCCCTAGGCCGTGCCGCCGGGCTTCCTCCGCGGCGTCCGGGGCAATGGTGGAAAGAAACAGCTGGTCTTTTTTCATGCTTCCTTCCTCCCCTCATCATCCAGAATTCCGTATTTTGTCTTAATCCGGTCAAGCTTTTCCAGCAGGGGCTTCCCCAGAACCAGAAGTACGATCGCCGTGGCGACGGCCTGTCTCAGATTCACCGGGAACCCGGAAATATAGAACGCCATCGCCCCCTTGATGGAGATTCTGGACATCACCAGAAACACCGAACAGGTATCCAGCAGCGGCCCGACGAAAAACGCCACCGCCAGAAATCCGAAAATCCCCATCACCACCGGCTTGCGGGGAAGTCTGCCCTCGGCGAACACAAAGCCCGCCAGCATTCCGCCCGCGCCGTAGGCTATCATCTGCCATGGCGTGTAGGGGCCTTGGCTGTAGAAGAAATTGCTTGCCAGTGCGCTGATTGCCCCCACCAGAAAGCCCGATTCCGGGCCAAAGGCAATCCCCGCGATCATGATAATGCCGAAAATTGCCTTGAAGCTGGGGATGGGAATGGCGACCCGCCCGGCTACCGCCAGCGCGCACATCACTGCCAGCACCACCAGCTCCCGCGCCTGAGGTCTGCGCCCCTCAAAGGCCAGAAAGAAGGGGATCAGCAGCTCCACGATCACCAGCGTGCTGGTGACATAAAACGCCCGTCCGGAAAGTCTGCTGCCCACGATCAGCGTCAGGGGAATCAGCACGAAAAAAACGATCAAAGTGGCAATATGGGACTTTTTCATGCCTTTGTCTCCCGGTTTTGTTTGTAAAGATCCACTACATCCTCCGCCGTCACCGCGTTCCGGAACACATGGCGGCTCATACGGTTTGCGGCAGTGGTGTAGAAGCTGTTCGCGCCGAAGAACCGGCGGGGCGTATCCGTGGTCAGGACCTGCCCGTCAAAGAACATGCTCACCTGATCGGCGTACCGGGCGCAGAATTCCACGTCGTGGGATACCATGACGATGGTGATGCCCTTCTTTTTCAGCTCCGTCAGGATGGACGCAAAGGTCTCCTTGAAGAAGCTGTCGATGCCCTTGGTCGGCTCGTCCAGCAGGAGCAGCTGCGGCCGGGTAAGCAGCACCTTCGCCAGCGCCGCCCGCTGCTGCTCACCGCCGGACAGATCGTAGGGATGGCTTTTCAGCAGGGACGTGATCTGACAGATTTCCGCCGTTTCCCGGATATCCTGCTCGTTTTGCGTCATTTCCTGCAAATCTTCCAGCACCGTTTTCTTGACGAACAGGCTCTTGGGGTCCTGAGGAAGCATGGCGAGGCAGCCCCGGAACAGCTCCTGCTGCTTGTATTTTTCCACCGGCTTTCCCAGCACCTTCACCTTGCCCCGGTAGGGTCTGCAAATGCCGCAGACGGCTTTCAGTGTTGTGGATTTTCCCGCGCCGTTGCCGCCCACGATGGCGTGAAGGCTTCCCTTCGCCACCTCGACGCTGGCCCCCCGGAGAACGTCCGGGCTGTTCTTTTCATAGCGGAACCACAGTTCTTTCAGTGAAAGGGCGATTTCGCCGTCTTCTTCGGTCTGTGGCTGTGCCGGAAGCTCGGTGATTTCCGGCGGGTTCGGGAAAATATCGCTGAGCCAGTTTCTGCCCTCCCGCACGGTCAGGGGGCACTCCCCCGCCCCGCCGCTGCCGTAAAACACCCGCACCGGCGTGGGCATGGCGGTAAACATATCGTTCTTTTCCTCCCAGAGCCGCTTACCGATGTTCCGGGGGGTGTCGTTGGCGATCACTTTTCCGCCGTCCATCACGACGGCGCGGTCAGCGTAGGGGAAAATATCCTCCACCCGATGCTCCGTAATGAGGATGGTCGTTCCCAATTCTGCGTTGATCTTCCGCAGGGTGTTCAGGAAATCGGAAGCCGCAATGGGGTCAAGCTGGCTGGTGGGTTCGTCCAGGATCAGAATTTCCGGCTGCATGGCCATGATGGACGCCAGATTGAGCAGCTGCTTCTGTCCGCCGGACAGATTGGCAACGTCTCTGTGGAACCAGTCCTGAATGCCGAAATAGCAGGCCATTTCCGCCACCCGGGCGCGCATGGTCTTCTGGTCGCAGCCCAAGCTTTCCAGCCCGAAGGCCAGCTCATGCCAGACCTTGTCCGTCACGATCTGATCGTCCGGATTCTGCATGACGAAGCCCACCTTCGCGGCCTGATCCCGCTGACTCATATCTTTCAGCGAAACGCCGTTGATGCGGATGTCCCCGCTTCGCTTTCCGTGGGGCGCAAGCACCGATTTCAGGTGCCGCAGCAGCGTTGTTTTGCCGCTGCCGCTTTTGCCGCAGAGTACCACATACTCCCCCCGCCGGATGGTCAGGCTGACGTCGGACAATGACGGTCTGCCGGCGGAAGGGTAGGAAAAGGTCAGATTCTCGATCTCGATATGTGCCATTGAACGGCCTCCTTCATGTGTAGTGCAGAGGGAATAAAGAGGTAAGCGCAGTAGGCAATAAAGCCCGGCGCGTAAATGCCGGTAACGGGCTGAATGGCAAGCTTCGGCGTAAACTCCGCCGCCGCGCCGCCCATGGCGGCCGCCACTGCGGCCACACCCGCAAGGGTGAGCATTACTGCAAGAAGCGTCCAGTCCAGCGCCTTCATCCGGTAGATCTGAAAGCTTGTGCGTTTGGCTGTGCCGTAGCCCCGGGCGCGCATGGAGTCCCCGGTCACGATGCTGCCCTCCAGCGCCCAGTCCGTCAGGGCGGACAATGTTCGCATTCCGCTGGTGAGTTTTTCTTTCATGGTGCTGTTCTCCCCCGCACCGAGGCCAACGGACTTTCTCGCACCCATGATCTGCCCCGCCTTGCGGATAAAGCTGGGGATCATCCGCAGCACCATCACCAGCAGCAATGAAATTGCCGGGATCAGATTCCCGAACAGGCTTGTGAACTTATCGCTGGTCATGACCGCGTTGTAGCAGCCGAACCAGAGCATCATCACCAGAAACACCCCGGCGATGGCCGCGCCGTAGAGCAGCGCCTCCACCGTGTAGGGTCTTCCGAACACATGAAACAGCACCCGCTCGCCGTAGGTATTGAACAGCGGGTTCACCACCGTCAGCGCGAGAAACATGGGCAGCAGCATGGCAATTCGCTTCCAGCCCGCCCTGCCGCTGAGCAGCAGATAATAAACCGCCGCGCCGATCGCCCCCGCGATCAGGTACGCCGGGTGCTGGATCAGCACGCTGAAACCAATGGCTCCCACAAAAAACAGGAAATTCACCGCCGGGTGGCAGTTGGAAAAAGCGTCCGCAGTCATAGCATCCCCCAAAAAGAAAAAGTCCCCAAATGGGGACTTCACAAAAACCTCCGGCAGGCATCCCCAAGAGCCTTCCGGGAAAAACGTCAGGTCACCGTGTTCCGGCTCTGGACGCCATTTACCGAAAGTCTTCTCAGGATGTTCCCAATGACTTTCCGCGGCTCAACTGTCCATCTACGGCGGCTTGGTACCGCTGGGATTGCCCCATTCCAATGTGCGACCCGACTTTATTAAGGAACCTCTGAATAAATCGTCTTCGGCTGACAGCGGATCTTTCACCCCCAGCCTTCGGTATGAAAAATGGGAAATACATACAGTATTCCCGCATTTTCCATACCTTGTCTGGAGGCAAAATCTCTCGCTGTCAGCTCTCGTCGATTTATTCAGAGCTTCCTTTTTTATTCTATGCAGCATATTCTATCATAATCTCCGAAAAACTGCAATGTCTTTCCGCCGCGCATCGTGATTTTTTCCGATTGAAAAAAATGGGAATCTATGCTACAATATCTGCGCTGTTTGTGAATACCAAATAGCGAACCCCTTCACGCAGCCATTTCAAGGCAGGCGGGAAAGGAATAACATGATAGGAGAATTGTTATGAACAAATTCAGCATGAAAAAGCTGCTGTCCATCCTTCTGTGCATCGCGCTGATTGCGGCATTGGCGCTTTCCACCGTTGGATGCAGCAAGAATGACAAAACTGAGCCTGTGGCCTCCGCTGAGGCTTCCGGCGGCACCGTTTCCATGGGCGAGGGCGAAACCATGTTCCTGTTCAACGTGGTCGATCCCGAGGGCAAGGAAAGCCATTTTGAAATCCACACCGATGAGAAGACCGTCGGCGCGGCGCTGCTGTCCTTGGGTCTGATTGCGGGCGAGGACAGCGACTACGGCCTGTATGTCAAGACCGTCAACGGCGTCACCGTGGACTATGATACCGACGGCAAGTACTGGGCATTCTATGTGGACGGCGAGTATGCCGCCACCGGCGTAGACTCCACCGACATCACCGCCGGCGCGACCTACACCTTCAAGGCAGAGTAATTTCCGGGCGCAAAGCAGCCGGTAAGATGGTTTTAACCGTCTTACCGGCTCTTTTCTGTTGCAATTCGGGAAAATCATCGTATAATGGTAGTGATATTTTACGGAACAGGAGAAAACGCAATGGAAAACGGCGCGGTGTATTTGAATTTTGTTAGGTGCGTCTATTATAACTTTTTAGTATAAAATCATGCAATTATATTTCAATAGGTGTGTTATTTCATAACATACGGTCTATTATTTTTACCCTGTTTTCATCGTGATTACGGTCACGGTTACGGTCAAATACCAATATCATAGGCAAACGACAAGTATTGCCGTAGCAGCTGCCTCTCTTTTTGAATTATAAGCCATGCTCATTGTGAATGCAATCACGATGAACATGGCTTTTATTTTTTGCGGAATTTGCAAGTTCATTTCTGTGTCTACGGCTCATGGATTGTCCCAAATTGTGAGCAAATCTGTTCAAATCTTTTGCACAAAAAATTTTTCTAAAAAATTTTTGCGGAGATGGAATAATTTGGGCCTTCTCGATGCCTACCACATGGAAAGGCACTTACGGGTCTTTCCGATGAACCTTGAAAACTTCATAATCATTCATCTGATACATTCTTCTGGACCAGAGCCGGGAGGACAGTACGCCGTGACCACCTGCCCCGTAAGGGGTACGAAGCGAGGAAGCCCGCAAGGGCTGAAGCAAAGGTGCTGAGCGAGAAATACTGCCTCCAATGCCGGTTTGCCACCGGCAAGGCAACGAAGGCCCAGACAGGACAATGATACTTCTCTACGGAGCTGGCGGAGAACCCGGCAGGGGTGAAAGGCTCATGGACTCGATTCGCAGTCGAGCTTCAGATGATTTCCCTTTGCACGTTTAGGGGGCGAGGCCGAATGAAACGTGCCGACCAAAGCGCAGAAAATGATTCTGTGTTTTGGTGGAGCAAAAATTAAGGCAATACCGCACAGAAAAAGGTGCCAAAAACCGCCGAGTGTGATATAATA